>UMIU01035621.1_pt1 | contig 14575 bp, 12 predicted proteins | sample 1965871 | NCBI WGS metagenome assembly UMIU01 (sample SAMEA4836132, study PRJEB28245) | human gut metagenome | biome: gut microbiome; material: fecal sample | place: Denmark | collected 2008
TGGAGATGTTTGCAAAGAAATCCGGTGCGATCTTAGAGAAGCGGGCAAAGGAAATCATTCAAGAAGAATTTGACATTCCCGTGGTCTGCGGTCATGAGCTCTTTGCAGAAAATAACATCGTCAAACGTGGTGCCAGCACCCTGCTCAATGCGAAATTGATATCCATCATCGCCGATTTCATGCGGTCGGTCAGGGCGGCTTTAAAAAGTATGGAAATAGACGTACCCTTTGTCATCGTGCGAAGTGACGGCAGTCTGATGACGGAAGCATTTGCAAAAAAACATCCTGTGGAGACGCTGCTCTGCGGCCCCGTAGCCAGTGTGAGGGGAGCCATGGAATTGAGTGGTGAAAGGGATGCTGTCATAGTGGACATGGGAGGAACGACCACCGATGTCGCCCTTGTAAAGGAAGGGATACCGCAGAATGCCAATGAGGGTGTACAGATTGGAAACTGGAATACCTTTGTCAAAGGTCTCTTTGTAGATACCATAGCCTTAGGCGGAGACAGCGGCATCAGATTGGACGAAGACCATCATATTCACCTGGAAGACGAGAAAGTCATGCCTTTCTGCATGGCGGCTTCTGCATTTCCAGATTTAAAAGAAATTCTTTACAAGATGCAGGCGGACAAGTCCCTGCTGCTGACGCAGAAAGAGGAGATTTATCTGGGCATCAAGAAGATACCAGAGGGTTATACAGAGTTAGAACGAGGAATCGCTCAGCTGCTCTACAGACACCCTCTGACCTTGGAGGATGTGGGCAGGAATTTAGGTCAGACCGTGCAGAGAAACCATCTCACCAGGTTGGTCAGGGAAGGCGTTTTGATCCGCTGCGGCATGACTCCTACAGACGCCATGCATATATTGGGCGACTTTAATCAGTATGATGCAGAGGCTTCAAGATATGGAGCAGCAAAGCCTGCCCGGATCAGGAGGGAGTCAGTGGATTCGTTCTGCAAACAGATCTACACTGCGGTAAAGCGGAAGTTGTACTGTAACCTGGTTCGTGTCTTGATGGTGGATCGGAGTTCAAAGTTCAATGAACTGGGGCAATGTGAGCAGTTTTCTGCTTTGATTGAAGATATCTTTGATCATGAGGCGGTGGAGAACGACTTTTTCTTCAACCTGCACTTTCAGACCAATGCGGCACTGGTCGGCGTAGGTGCCCCGACCCACATCTTTTTGCCAGACGCAGGAAGAAGACTGGGCGCCAGGGTGGTCATTCCAAAGTATTCAAAAGCCGCCAATGCGCTGGGGGCTATTGTTGGAGACGTCAGCGCCAAAGTAGTCATAGAGGTCCTTCCAAATAGAGAAGATGGTTCGTATACGCTTTGCGGCTGTGGGGAAAGGCGGATTATGACCAATCTCCACGAGGCGGAGGAAGCAGCCGATGCTGTAGCGACAGAGAAATCTCGTCAAGCTGTTTATCAGCGCGGCGGCGTAGAACCGATTACCATACAAATTGAAAAGAAAGAAGAAATCGTAAAGACGGATTTTGGGCCGGTCTTTATGGGATACAGGGTCAGTGTGACGGCAGAGGGGAAAATCAGCTGTTAGACAAAGGAGTAAAGGCAGGTGGATCAGTGATGAATGAAAAAATGACAGAAGTCCGGCTTCAGCTCAGTGAAGAGCAATGGCAGAGAGCGGAGTGTTATTTTGCCGCCTATACCCATGTTACGGCCAGCGACGTGCCAGAGAAGTTCAAACCTTATGTTTTGCCGATGAAAGAAGTGATTTCTAATGAAGGAAGACTGGTCTTGAAATATTGTTGGGAAGATGTGCAGGGGCGTGTGGAAAACGGGATTTTGCTGGCAAAGGGAGAAATGTTGACAAGTAAGATGATCTGCAAGGCGTATAAAGATGCGAAAAAAGTCGTTCTCTTTGCAGCATCTGTGGTCAATATAGATGAGTTACTGGGAAGACACATGGATATGATGAAACAATTCTTTCTGGAGTTTTGGGCGGTTTCCGTGCTCAGTGTGGCGAGAGAATGGCTGATAGAGCAAATCGGAGGCAGGCTGACAGGCAGTGGTCTAAAACAGACTGGCGTCTGGAGCCCTGGGCAGTCCAAGTTCGATCTATCAAATCAGGGAACTCTTTTCCGGCTGCTGCAGCCGGAAACAGTGGGTATCACCTTAGACCGGTATTGCCGCATGATACCGCTGAAATCCATATCAGGAACCATCGGTATCGTGCCAGCTGAATCTGAGATAGAGATGATTTCTTGTGATTACTGTGAACACGCAAAGATTTGTCCCGGCTATAAAGGGAAAAAATACGCCGATATAGAGGAAAACCGCCGCTTGATATGAAACGAAATTTCTATATCGACAGCATAATTGAAACGGAGGTGTAAATTATGACAGATAAAAAACAAAATGAAGGCTTCAGTTCCATTTTTGGATTTCTGATGACCGTCATCGGATTTGCCGTCGGCGTGGGCAGCCTGTGGCGATTTCCGTATGTATGTGGTACGAACGGTGGAGCCCTGTTTATTTTGGTATATGTATTGGTGATCGTGCTCATCGGGATTCCGCTCCTGACGGCGGAAATATCAATGGGTTATGTGACGCAGAAGACGGCAGTGGGCGCGTATCAGACCTTGAAGCCTCACTCCAAATGGCATCTCGCCAGCTATTTACATATTATCGTGGCGATTTTGGTCAATGGTTATACGGTGCCGATTTACGTATGGATTTTGGCATATATTTATAAGACTGCCACGGGCTTCTTCCAGGGGTTGGATGCGGCAGGCATCGCGGAGTCTTTTGACGCTCTATCCGGCGATTACAAGACCATGTTCCTCTTTGCTGTAATCAACTGGCTGATTATCACGGTGATTATCAGCGGCGATGTGCAGAACGGCGTAGAAAAGGTGAATAAATTCTTGCTGCCGGCACTTGCGGTCATCATGGTGGTCTGTATCGTCATCGGTCTCAGAGTTGAGGGATCGACAAAAGGACTCACTTACATGTTCAAGCCTGACTTTTCCACATTCTCACTCAGTGCCGTTACCGCTGCTGTCGGCCAGGCATTCTTTGCCATCGGGATCGGTATGCTGGCCTCGATGATTTTCGGCAGTTATTTGAAGAACAAAAATGAAAATATCGTGAAACATGCTACGATCATCAGCACGTCTATTGTGGTGGCAGGCATTGCAGCTGGCTTGATGATTTTCCCGATGGTATTCGCATTCGGCCTGGAACCGGGTGCCGGCGCCGGCTTGACCATGATCACCCTGCCAAACGTATTCAACTACATTGCAGGAGGCAGGGTCATCGGAACTCTGTTTTATGTGGGATTTTATTTTGCCGCTTTATCATCGGCAATCGGTTTGGCCGAGGCCATCGTAGCTGTGGTCATGGACCGCTTCCAGCTGACGAGAAAGAAAGCCGTAGCGGCAGTGATGGGCATTATCGTTGTCATCGGCTGCTGTTCGATTCTGATTCCGGGATTCTTGGATCAAGTGGACATCATCACCAGCAACTATCTGCTTGTCATCAGCGGACTTTTGATCGCGATTTTTGTCGGTTGGATCTGGGGGATTGATAATTTCCTCGACGCAATCCATGTAGAAAAAAAGGGTATGCGCACCTGGCTAGGCCTTTCGGTCAAATATCTGTGCCCGATTGCCATACTGATTATCTTCTTAGGGAACTTTATATAACTTTCATTGTCTGGTTCGGATTTTTTTCGCGGAGAGCTGCTTGCGGCCCTCCGTTTTTCGTGTATTCCTCCATCGGAGCAGGGTGCTCCAATGTGCAGTTTAAGGAGTCTGGGCGCAGGTTAAGGATCGAAGGCGCAGTTATGCAAATTCGGGTGATAAGTCAAAATAGGTTACGGAAGAGAGTGAATTATTGACAGTATTGCGTAATCAGAGGCTTCGGGTTACGCAAAAATGACGGCATATCATCTGATAGTTGTATAGAAGCCATCTTTGAAGGGGAATCTGCGTAACCGCACTTATCCTTATAGATGACAGTTACGCAAAAACCAGCTAAAAATAAGAAACGATTACGGAGAACTGAGGAATTTTTGAGGATCTGCATAATTGAAAATAGTTCTGCTGGGTTTGCCGCGAAGAAGGCACGGCAAACGCATGAAACCCTAAAATATAACCCTTGGCTTAAATCCGGAAAAAGTGCCGGAAACGAGCAATTTTAAGTGCATTTATGGCAGGCTTCAGCTTTCAGTAATCTCTCCCGGGAACAAAATAGCTCAAATTTGACTGGATTAAGCCCAAAAACATGTTTTAATACAGAAGATTTCTATTATATAAATTACTAGTCCATTCGCACTTTTTTACATTTTATGGTTACTTGACCAAAAACAGGCTTATATTTCTCGAAAAAGAGCCTGAACTGATCAAAAAACAAGCATCTATGGCGGATTACCTGGTTCATGCGCATATATCTGCACTGGCATCCAGCGTTTTTTACATCCCAAAACCTGTGCAGGCCAACGGTATTTATCTTGTCTGTTTTTTTCATGGGTTTGCCGTGCGAAGAAGGTGATACCCCTTGCGAAGAGGGGAAGATTAATGGTATAATGAACGCTATAACAAAGCAGGCAGGTGGAGAGATGAAGGTATTTGAAATCGCACCAGTGAAATATATAGATAATAAGATGTTGGTTTTGGATCAGACGCGCTTACCTGGTGAAGAGGTCTACGAAGAGATGCACACCAAGGAGGATGTCTGGGAGGCGATCTACAAGCTGAAGGTCAGAGGGGCGCCTGCGATCGGTGTTGCGGCCGCCTATGGGTTGTACTTGTCAGTGAGGGACTTTCAGGGTACAGATATCGACGACTTTGCGGTTCAATTAAAAGATGCCAAGGACTATCTGGTGACGGCCAGACCTACGGCGGTGAATCTGGCATGGGCGCTTACCCGCATGTGGGACAAGTTCGAAGCCTTAGGGCGAGTCGACGTGGCGGCAGCTAAGTCTGCCCTCTTTGACGAGGCAGAAGCGATCCGCCGGGAAGATGAGGCGGCATGTTATGCCATGGGAGAATACGGGCTGTCGCTGCTCAAACCGGGCATGGGGATTCTGACCCATTGTAACGCTGGCACCATTGCAACAGCGAAGTACGGCACCTGTCTGGCGCCGATTTACCTTGGGCAGGAAAGGGGCTATGATTTCAAGGTCTTTGCAGACGAGACGAGGCCGCTTTTGCAGGGAGCGCGGCTGACCAGCTGGGAACTTGACAGGTCCGGGATTGACGTGACTTTGATCTGCGACAACATGGCGTCCATCGTCATGAAAAACGGCTGGATCGATGCCGTGGTCGTGGGCTGTGACCGCATGGCAGCCAATGGAGACGGCGCCAACAAAATTGGCACGTCGGGCGTCGCAATTTTGGCAAAGGAGTACGGCATTCCGTTTTATATGTATGTGCCGACTTCCACGATTGATATGGATACGCCTACGGGCGATGACATTCATATCGAACTCCGTGATGGAGAAGAAATCTACAAGATGTGGTACGAAAAGCCCATGGCGCCAGAGGGGGTGAAGACCTACAATCCGTCCTTTGACGTGACGCCGGCAAAATATATTACCGCAGTGATTACAGAGAAAGGAATATGCAGACCGCCATACGAAGAGAGCTTGGCGGCGCTGTTCAAATAAATATGGAAGCTACAACAAAATCAAATGCTAGAATTTACATACTGATGGTGCTGGCAGCGTTCTGCTGGTCAGGCGCCTTTATCGCCGGGAAATTCGCAGTGCCCTACATTCCGACCGTATCGTTGACCTTCGGAAGATTTGTCGTGGCGACAGTTGCCATGGGCTTCATCAAAAAATATATGGAGGCAAAGAATCCGGAGGAAAAATACATATTTCAGAAGACAGATCTTAAGAAGTTCCTCTTTACAGGTATCGTCGGCATGGTAGGATACCACATCTTTTTCTTTTTGTCGCTGAAGTATACCACGGCGATCAATTCGTCGATTATCGGGGCGACCAATCCGGTGGTGACGGCTTTGCTGGCACTGGCTTTTCTGAAACAAAAGCTGCCGCTGAAGCAGGTTCTGGGTATCGTCCTATCGCTTTTTGGCGTGGTGCTGACCATTACTGCAGGCGATTTGTCGGTACTGGCTGCCTTTGAACTGAACAAAGGGGATTTGATCATGTGCCTGGCGGTGGTCGTGTGGGCGGCTTACGGCGTTTACAGCAAAAGCAGATGTGCAGGGATTTCTCCTGTTGCCATCACCTACTACAGTTTTTTGGTATGTACCTTAGTGCTGATACCATTTGTGCTTTTGGAGAAGCCGTGGGAATTTCTGCCCGGCGTACCGGCAGAGGCTTATATTGCCGTCGTATTCATGGCAATTTTCCCATCCTGTTTTTCTTACTTGATGCAGCAGGTTGCCATCAAAGAAATCGGACCGGCCAGGACGGCAGTTTTTATCAATTTGGTGCCGATTTTCTCCTTTGTTCTGGCGACTTTGATTTTAGGAGAAACTTTACAACCAGTGAAGATTCTGACCGCTGCACTGATCATTGCAGGGGTATGCATTTGTCAGCTTTCTGGAAATACTAAAGAAGGAATCATAAAGAATGGAAAATAAAAAACAGGGCTTTCTGGCCCGCTACGTAAAAATTATCGTCGTCTTTGCTGTGGTGGCGGGATCATCATCGGGAATCTTTGGCAGCGTCATCGAAGCGCCATCCATGGCCATCGGGTTTTGGAGACTGAGCCTGGGAATGCCCGTCTTTGCTATCCCGGTTTTATTAAAGCAGAGAGACGTGCTGAAGAAAATTTCAATCAAAAATTACATATGGACCTTTGTGGCAGGGGCGTTTTTGTTCCTCCACTTTTTCACCTGGTTCAATGCCGTCAAGCTGACGGATATCGGCAGCGCCTCTGTGCTGGCGGCGCTGCATCCTCTGATTGTCCTGGTCATCACCATCTTCGTCTTTCGCAGAAAGGTGGGGGTGCGTCCCGTCATGGGCATCATCCTGGCTTTGCTGGGAGGCGCCTTGATCGCGGGGCTTGATTTCAGACAGCTGTCGGCTAGCAACTTTGCCGGAGATGTGCTGGCATTCCTCGCCGCCATGTTCATGGGCTTGTACTTCACAGTCGGAAATGAAGTGAGAAAAGAGGTATCGGGCAGCGCTTATGTGTTCCTGGTCTTTCTCGCCTGCTGGATCTGTTTTGCCGTAGGGATGGTGGTTACAAAGACGCCGGTCTTCGGATATTCGACTACGGACTACGTATATATCATCGGTCTGACGCTGGTATGCCAGATTGGCGCTCATGCCGTGTTCAATCTCTGCTTCGGCCATGTGGACTCTCTCTATGTCTCAGCTTGGGAATCGGGGGAGTGCGTTTCTGCTATCATCATGGGCGTGATTTTCCTGGGACAGGTGCCGACCTCCTGGCAGATCATCGGCTGTGCAGTTGTGGTCATCGGGCTTTTGTACTATAATTATTATACGGGCCTGGCGGAAAAGGAAGCAGAAGAAGGGGAGAAGGTATGAGTTACAAGGTTAGGCTGCAGTCCTTTGAAGGGCCTTTTGACCTGCTCGTGTATTTGATAGAGAATGCGCAGATGAGCATTTATGACATACAGATTTCGGAGATTACGAAGCAATACCTCACTTACATCGAAGAGATGAAGTCTATGGACTTTAATGTGGCGACCGAATTTATGGTGCTGGCTGCCACTTTGATCGACATCAAATCAAAGATGATTCTGCCGCGGGCGACGGTGGAAGGTGAAGTGCTGCTGGAGGAAGACCCTAGAAGTGAACTGGTGGAACGGTTGCTGGAATACAAGAAGTACAAGCGGGGTGCAGAAGAACTGAAGGAGCGAGAGGACTACATGTCCCTGATCTACGAAAAACCCCAAGAAGACATTTCGGAGTATCTCAATCAACCGGACGAATACCTGGACCTGGACATCAAGAAATTTGCCAACGCCTTTGATCAGTTCCTGCGCAAGAAAAAACGAGAAGAAGAGGTGCGCGCCCACTATACGAAGGTGGAGCGGGAAAAGGCGACCATAGAAAGCCGCATGGTCTACATCAAAGACCGTTTCAAAAACGTATTCCTGCGGGGGATTCAGAAGCTGAGCCTGAAGGAGCTGATTCCTAACAAAAAAGACCGGTATGACATCGTCGTCACCTTTGTCTCTGTCCTGCAGATGATAAGGGACAAGTATCTGGATGCAGATCAGCGAAGCGTTTATGGGGAAATTACAGTGGTACCAGGTGAACGAAAATTTGAGGAGGTCGGCGCAGATGAATAGCAAGAAGACGATTAAATCTGCCTTTGAGTCCATGATGTTCATTTGGGGACAGCCGTTGGACGTGAAGAGTTGTGCAGATATATTTAATATTAGTAAAGAGGATGCCCTTGCCTATTTTCTCGAACTGCAGGAAGAATATGAGCAGGAGGGAAGAGGCATCGTCATCAGGCAGGTGGGAAAATCTTTTCAGTTTGTGACCCGGCCTGAAAACGCGGAGTTTATCGAACGGCTCTGCACACCAGTTAAAGTGAAGAAGTTATCGCAGTCGGCTCTGGAGGTTCTGGCCATTATCGCATACAAGCAGCCAGTGACCAAAGGGGAGATTGACGCCATCAGAGGTGTGAAATGCGACAGGGTCATCGACGGTCTTTTGAAGAAGGACCTGATCCTGCCAAAGGGAAGATCTGAGGGGATCGGCAGGCCGATTCTCTACGGAACCACCGATACATTTTTGAAGAATTTCGGTTTTACCAGTCTGAAGGATTTACCGGAGATTGAGGATATCGAAGGGGTGATCAACCTTTCTGAAGAAGAAGGGGAGGACGACGATAACGGTATGGAACAGATTTCCATAGAAGAGGTGGAGTATGGAGAAAGAGAAATTTAAGTGTCCCAATTGTGAACACGAAATCACGATGAATCTCAACGAGTTTGTGGATGTTTCCACGGACCCAGAGTTCAAAGAGAAGATTATGAACGGGGAGTTTTTCCTGATCAAATGTCCGGAGTGCGGCGACGAGACGTTGGTGGAATATCCGGTGATGTACATGGACCCAGACAAGAAGCTGACGATCTACATGGCGCCGGAGCACGAGGCGGATCTGCTGGAACAGCTGAACAGCTTGGAAGTGCCGGAGGGCGACCTGGACGAAGAGGCGATTTTCCGTGTGGTTGGAAACAGCGCTGAGCTGCTGGAGAAGATTTTGCTTGCTGACGGCGGCAGAGACGACCGGGTCATGGAGCTTTACAAGGCCATCATCGTGGAAAACATGAAGGAAGAGTGGCCTGATGTAAAAATCAGAGACCTCCTGTATTTCTTCGACAATGGGGAAGAATATTTTATCATCTGGGACTACGACAATGCGGCCGGCGAGCAGCTGACGGTCAATGTGGACGATGAACTATATAATCAGCTGAAGGACGACTATTTGTCCGCCCTGGCAATCCCGGCTAACAAGTATGCCGAGGTCAACGACCAGTGGCTGGCAGAACGGATTGACGTGGTGGAATAGATTGCAGGCGCTGCCGCTTTGGCAGCGTTTTGACATATGGACGAAAAGCAGAGAGCAGCGCACCTGTGAAGACGGTGCGCTTTTTGGTGGATATGATGTACATCTATTGTGTTGTATTTTGCGTCACAATAGGCTATAATATAATCAACCAAGATGAAAGGTGGTGGGATTATGGCAGCTAAGACGGCAAATGTTAATTCAAGGATGCAGTCTGATATCAAACAACAGGCTGAACGTATTCTTGAAAGGCTTGGGATTCCGCGCTCTGTTGCGATTGATATGTATTATCGCCAGATTATAGCACATAACGGTATTCCATTTTCAGTAACACTTCCTGCTGCGGTACCTGCACGTGATGAGATGACCAAGGCTGAATTCAATCGTATGATGGCTAAAGGTTTGCAGCAGGCGAAAGACGATGATTCCTTTAATGTCGATGAAGTATTTAAAGACCTAGAGACGAATGTATGAAGTCATATAGCGTAAGGATTACCAGACAAGCAAGAGAACACTTGAGAGGAATCAAATCATACATTGCGAATGAACTGCTTGCTCCAGAGGCTGCCGCAAATGCGATAGCTGGTCTGAAAAAGGGAATAAAGAACCTGTCAACTATGCCGGAGAGAATCAAACTTACGGAAGAAGAACCGTGGCGCAGTCAGGGTATCCATCGAATGAGAGTGAAAAATTATTATGTGTATTTCTGGATTGATGAAGAAAACAATATAGTGCAGGTAACTGCAATAATCTATGTTGCCAGGGATCAGGCGGCACAACTTGATATGATAGAAGTGGAATAAGTCAATGAGCGCACCTGTGAAGACGGTGTGATTTTTGGTGGGCACGATAAAGCAGGACAGAGTGGGAAAAATATGTTACAAATGGTGCCTGAACTAGGTCAATAAGGGAATATCACTAAATTTTAAACACTTGACCTTCATTACTTATAATCAGGCAACGGAGATATAAAATAAATCTGTATCTAATTTTAGGCTTTTATCTTTTTGATTAGCACACAGATTACTACAATATTACCTATGTAAATAAATATGATAAAATTTGAAATGAAAGCAGTGTAATTCACAATAATAAGAACTTTTCAAAGTACAAAAAGAAAAAAGTGAATTAAAGGCAAGTAAGGTATAGAAATAAAAAAGACATAGAATTATTAGGGAAAATGTTTTATGCCCTTTGATGGAAAACAAATATGACAAATCGAAAATAATGGTTTATAATGTAGTAAGGAATAGAAAATTGTCAATGAAAAACATTTGACTAAAATAATGGGGGTATCAATGAAAATCATTTTTTCGTCAATCAAAATTAATGATATATTTGAAGAAGATTTCTCGCATCTTTCTGAGCGTAATGGAACAATTGAATTTAAGCATATGCAAGGATCTGGAGGGATCGCTGTTATATATGCTCCAAATGGAACGGGAAAAACAAGTATAGCCAAATTACTTGATATGGAGGTAGCTGAAGGAAGTAATTCTTTTATAGCTGCTGACGAGAATGGAAATACAATTACACCGGAGACGGGAGCTTTTCATGTAATACAGGATCAGCTTAATAGAAACGTAATTCGTGGGGAGACTACTGACTATCTAATTGGTGCACAAATTCGTAGAGAATATGAATTGAAAGATCGCATTAATTCATTATTTCAGGATGCGTGTGATAACCTTGTTAGTAAATACAAAACAGAATTCAAGGTGTCAAAGGTAAAGGATTTTCTTGTTGTTCAGATGCAGACCAGTCAAAATACAGTCCATCGGATGGCGTTTCAATATGTCCGTAGTGTTGTTAATAACAAACAGCGTGGGAAAGATATTGATAGAGATGAATTTCTGTCATTTATTCGAAATGATGAAAATAGACTATCCGGTTCAGAAATGGACAATGAAAAAAGATCATTTGTAATTGCTGATTTATCAAAGCCTAAAGTGATAGAGAAGATTCTTTCCCTTGATCCGGACGAGATTATAACTGATGAAAATACAGTCTTGATTGAACGCCATGATGATGCAATTGGTATATTGAAAAAATATCATTCGCTTGATAGCTGCGTAGTTTGCGATAATCGTTCGTTTGATGGAGATTCACTTCTAGAAACAAAAGAAGAAAACAGAAGGTCAATTTATGATAGCCTTGATGAAAAGACAAAAGACATTTTTGACAATATTATTAGGGATAATTCTCTAATTAGATCAGATCCATTTGAAATCAAAGAGATTGTCAGTGCGTTTATTGCAGATGGAGATCCTACACATTTAATCGCACTGCAGCTTGACCTAAAAGCTTACGTCGAAAATATAATCGATGAGATGATTGATGCTCTATTTCATTGCTTTGACGGTACAAGTTTCTTCAATGATTTTGATGAACATGCTCAATTAGTGGAAACACAACCACAACTTGATTCAGAAGAACTTTTGTTTATTGAGAGTGTTATTAACGAAAATATTGGTAAAGATATTACGATTATTCGTGATGAGGATAACGATAGGAATTATAAATTAAAGATAGGTGATAAAGATCTGCTCGGTACGGATCGCAAAGAGATGGAATTAAGTACAGGTGAGCAAAACTTCATTTCGTTAGCATTCGAGTTGCTTCTGGCAAGACATTCTGGTAAAAATTATGTTGTTATGGATGATCCCATTTCCAGTTTTGATTCTGTATATAAGAATAAGATTGCCTTTTGCATTATAAAATTCTTGGAGAACAAGAAACAGATTATCCTCACCCACAATACAGATTTGATTCGCCTATTAGACGTTCAACTCAATAATTGTTTTAATCTATATATTTTAAATAATGTGCATGATGGAACAAACGGATTTATTCCAGTGTCCGAGCGAGAAAAAAAATTGCTGATAAATCTTCATCATCTTATTTTGCTTTTTCAGAATAAAAATAATGAACTGATTGAAGCGATTCATGACAGGAGACAATTCCTTATGGCGATGATTCCATTCATGCGTGGATATGCACACATCAGCTTGGATCCGGATGATCGCTTTGGACAATTATCAGCTATCATGCATGGGTATGGTACAGGAAGTTTAGATGTAATTCCGATTTATAATTCACTTTTCGGGGAAGTATTTGAGGGTACAGAAATAGTAAATGCTGCTGACATTCTTGACATAAATTTCGATAATTTGGATATTTTGGATGAAACGCGCCTTCCGTTACTCGCAGATACTCTTGAACAAACACTTGTCTATTATCATCTCCGTATGAAAGTCGAGAAAGAGTTGGTGGATATTTTTAATATCCAGACAGATGACATGACAATGCTGAATCAAATAATTGTACACGCATTTAGGTGCCCAAATACAGAGCCGAACTACGAACGTATGAGAGAGTTTCGAGTATTCTTCACAAGCAGAAAGACACTTCTTAACGAATTTAATCACTTTGAGGGTAATATGAATATTTTTCAACCGGCTATTGATATTACGAAATCAGCGCTTCAGAAAGAGATAGAAGCGATTGAAAGAAAATTAGCAGAGGTTAGAGTGTTTGCGGCTACGTAATAACTGGCGTTAGAGTTAAAAGAAATCGGCTGATAGATGCGCATATCAGAGGAAGACTGATGATGCCGTCTTCTTCTTTTTAGATCGCTTGTATGAAGAACATAAGGTGTATGAAGGTGCTGCCCATATTTGTTCTGTATCAGTCCCACACAAATCGACACTTTTTCTGATTTGATAAATTTTATCAATAAACCACTCGTTTAACGGCTGTTTTATCACTTCTTAATGATAATAATTATCGTTTTTGATAAACATCGGCTGCGTCCATTCGCTGGCAGAACTACGGAAACCCCTTGCATTTACAAGTGCAGGGGGTTTTATAATGCAAAGATACTAAATAATCTGACAAATGGCACGGCTCTTGCATTATATTTAGCGTGATAACGCAAGAAAGCACAGAGACTTGGAGATAGGAGGGCTCACCAATGAACAACATACAGGAGACAGGTTTTCGCTCTATGATGAAACAGCTTTACGGCGATTTTGGCGTCGATTCAGAAGTCGGCAGGCTGCGGAGTGTTTTGATGAGAAGGCCGGGTAAAGAAATCGAGGGTATCACGGACCCTGCGGCGGTAGCCATGAAAGAAATCTGGGATGTAGAGAAAGTCAGAGAAGAGCATGACGCTTTGGCAGAGATCTACAGGAGTAACGGGGTCGAAGTACATTACATCGAGGAGATGGCGCCGCACCTGCCCAATGCCATTTATACGAGAGATCTGGTTCTGATGACGCCAGAGGGTGCCATCGTCGCAAGACCGGCGGCAGGATGCCGCATCGGAGAAGAGGTCTACGCAGCCAGGCAGCTTGCCAAGCTGGGTGTTCCCATCATCAAGACAATTAATGGCGACGGCATCTTTGACGGCGCCTGCTGCTTGTGGATGGATCGCAAGACCTGCATGTTAGGATATGGCAAACGCTGCAATCCATCGGCGGCGGCACAGGTAGAAGAGGAGCTGCGCAACATGGGCGTAGAACACCTGATCAAAGTAGAAATCCCAAGAGGTATGGCACATCTGGACAGCTTTATGGCTTTTGCAGATCTGAAGGTAGCGCTGGTGCTGAAGATCGCTGCACCGGATACCATCTATCGGGAACTGGAGGAGAGGGAGTTCAACATCGTGGATATCCCGGATTACGAAGAGTTCGGGCGCTTCTGCCAGAATTTCGTGGCTCTGGAGCCAGGCAAAATCGTCATGCCGACAGGCTGTCCGAAGACGGTAAGGGCACTGGAAAAAGCCGGCGTCGAGTGTATTCAGCTGGATGTCAGCGAGATCATGAAGGGCAACGGGGCCATCCACTGCATGACGGCTTTCCTGAAGAGAGACAGCGTGCCCCTTTATAAATAAGATGCTTTTGCAAAAAAGATAAGGAGGAACTTATGAATGCGAAAAAAATGAAAAAAGTCAGTCTGCTCATCATCCTGGCTCTGACCGTGGGTTTGTTTGCAGGCTGCGGAGGCGGAGGCAATAGTGCAGGCCCGGTGAAAGACGACGGCAGCGTGGTACTGCGCATCCCGTTCAATGCAGAGCCGTCATCTCTGG
>UMIU01003773.1_pt1 | contig 14560 bp, 8 predicted proteins | sample 1965871 | NCBI WGS metagenome assembly UMIU01 (sample SAMEA4836132, study PRJEB28245) | human gut metagenome | biome: gut microbiome; material: fecal sample | place: Denmark | collected 2008
AAAAAGAAAGGACGTGAACGATGATGGAGCTGAAAATCACCAGCATGACCCCGGCGGATCGCCTGTATGCGTACAACCAGAGCAGCCAGCTTGAAGGGCAAACCGGCTGTATCGGCCATCTGCGCGGAGATTTTGGCAGCGGCCAGGAGTTTTACACTTCCTGGTTCGACCACCGAAGTGAATACAAGACTGATGAATTTAAGGCGGAGTTTGATGAAGTGGTCAACACTCTGCGGGAGAAGGACGGACTGCTCTGCACCCGTGACAGCATGACCAGGTTTTGCTATCAGAACCCGGAGGCTGAGTTTGAGGGAAACTACTGCGCCGAGTACGGTTTTAAGGTGCAGACGCCCCAGCACACCTATATGCTCCGGTGCAATCCCAATTATGGAGACTACAACTTTTATCTCTACGCCTACGTTTCCCGATTTCTGGAACACCACATGGAAAATGCCAAACAGGGCATCCGGTTTATCACGCCCGGCTATAAGGAGCTGTTCCGTATCCCCGATGGCGACCACATCCGCATTTTCACGGGCGGCGGAGGAACCCGCGACCGTACTTGCCGGTTTATTGACGAAACCCATTTTGAAACCAGCGGAGAGTATTCCAGCGCCCTTTATCATATCTGCGAATTTGCAGAGCGTTTGGAGCAGTCTCACGGGAGCGTGATCCCGCTGCGTTCTTCTCTGCCAGTGCAGTGTTTCAGTGTATTGCCCTCATCCGGGGAGCTGATTCTTCTGACCAGGGGTGAAAAAGGATATAGCCCTTGCTATGATTTTTCAACTCCTGACGCTCAACAGAATCGAGAGTTTGCAGACGACCGCAATGTGAAAAACGGCGTCACCAAAGCGCAGGAGGCCGCTATGCTGGCCGGCTCCATGTTTGGCTGGCAGACCCCAGCCGCCGACCCTAAAAACTATGACGAGCAGGGGCAGCCCATCAGGCCCAGGCAGAAAGATCGGGGTGAGGCCCGATGAAGAATAGGCATAATCAAATCTGGGCGCGGATAGGCATGACACTTTCTCTTATGCCGGATGAAATGGAACTGCTTGTTTCTGGAAACGACTTGGACAAACGGAAATGTCTTTCCCGGATTTTCACGGAGGGCAGAGCCGTGGTTAATGGTGACAGCTATATTCCAGATTCTATTATGGAGAAGTATAACGAAACCTATGGAACGAATTATGACTGCGGGGACGTGGATTTAGATACAGAAGAACTCTCCGGGAAAACTGTGTATTTGGGTAAATTTCCTTTAAGAAATCGAGGTGAAGCCCGATGAAGGAGGAAAGACACGTCATCTGGAGCAATTATGGCCTGGACTATGAGGATTGGCGGGACGATCTGGAGGCAGAATACCCGGATTTATCCGAAAATGAGCGCATTTCTTTGATGTATGAAATCAATGGGGATTACCTGGATGATGAACGCGCTAACCTCAATGTGCAGCTCTCCCAGCCGATTTTAGTCGTAGGCGACCTGGGCCTGTGGAATGGTCGGCGCATGGGATATAAGGAAATCCCCAGCGGCAACATCCGGGACTGCCTGTATTCCGACACAGATTATTCCACCTGGTATGTGGACCGGCTGGGCGATCTGCGGTGCGACGCCATCCACCACGATGGCACGAACTTTTACCTCTACCGCGTTTACAAGGACAGCGCCAGCCCTTCTCAAATTGAACTGCTGAAAGAAAAACTATATCGCGGCATTGCAACCCGCGCCGATATTACGAGAGTGACCCGCAGGCTGGGCGATGACATCGCCAAAGTCTACGGGTTTTCCATTCCCCGGCAGCGGCAGGCCGCCGCCATGGAAAGATGAGGTGATGAAAATGGCGTCTTTACCGCCCGTAAAACTGGATACGCATGAGGACTGGTTCAACTTGCTGATGACGGTTCTCCATCAGCAGGCGGAACAGAACCCCTATGAAGAATACCGGGAGATGGCTCAAAAGCTGATCGACCAGTTTATGCGTTATGGGAGACCCTTTGTTGACAGCGACCATGCGCCCTGCGTGGCGCTTCGGATGTACCCGAAGGAGGCCGGAAATACCATCTGGCTGTTGCTGCTCTCCCTGTGCAATCAATATGACCCTGATAAGGATTACAGCGCAGAACTGAAAGCTGCGAAAAAAGAATAAGAAAAGGAGGGGCAACCGATGGCGATACGATATAAAGCCTTGACGGAGCTGTATCTGGAAACGCAGCGCAGCGTGACAGCTCCCGACCAGTGGCGGGCGTTTCTGGCTTCTGCCTGCCGTAACTACCGGCTTTCTTTCGATGAACAACTGCTTGTCTACGCCCAGCGCCCAGACGCCACCGCCGTCCTGGAGATCGAGCGATGGAACCGGCAATTTGGGCGCTGGGTAAACCGGGGCGCAAACGGCATTGCCGTTTTTGATGGGGAACACAATGGAAAACCCCGACTGAAATACTACTTTGATATTTCCGATACCCATGAGGCCCGGTTCCCCCGCCCCGTCCCCCTTTGGACGGTGCGGGAGGAATATGCGCCGGACATCATTGAAACGCTGGAAAACAGCTTTGGAGAGCTGGAGCGCAAGGAGGATTTGGGTGAAGCACTGCTCTCTGCGGCAAAGAACGCCGTGGAGGACAATATGCCCGACTACCTGGCAGAATTGAAAACCCTCACGGAAGGCAGCTTTCTGGAAGAACTGGATGAGCTGAACCTGGAAGTGGAATACCGCAGGGCGGTGCAAAACAGCATTGGATATATGCTGCTGGTGCGCTGCGGCCTTGACCCGTCTGAATATTTTGAGGACATGGATTTCCGGGATGTGACGGACTTTAACACCCCGCAGACGTTGAACGCTTTAGGCGTGGCCACCGGGGACATCTCCCAGATGTGCCTTTCCGCCATTTCCCGCACGGTTCTTGCCCTGCAAAGACAGCCCAAAAAAGAAAATCGCACATTTGAACCCCAGCAGAAAAACCAGTATGCTGTAACTGAACAGGAAAACACACAGCCGGAAAGGAGTTTTGAATATGACCGAGATCACTTACACCAGGCAGGGCGACTACAATCTGCCGAACCTTCTGCCGCCCCAGGAGGAGCCGGTTCCCCATGGGAAATACGCATTGCTTCGGAAGAAATTCCTCAAGGAGCACCGCAGGGTGACGTACACCAACCTGCTGACCAGCGGCAAGCTGAACAGCCATCTGGCGGAGATCCAGCAGACCGCCCAGCGCCGGATGGAGCAGATCGTGGCGCAGATGGCCAAGAACCAGGGCGTGACAGAGGAACTGAAAGCCAGCGACCAGATGAAGTGGGTGCAGATGATGAGCAACCTGCAGAACGCGGCGGAGGAAACGGTGCTGGCGGAGCTGATTTACAGCTAATTGATGAACCGGAAGAAAGCGCAGGTGGCGAACAGCTCCCTGCGCTTTTGGATGAAAAGCAGATCATGGCCATCATCGCCAACAAAGATGATGACCTGAAATATAAGAAAAATCAGATCGAGCTTTTCTTCTCTGTTCACAGCGACGCCCAGGAACGGGCGGACTACCTGAAATCCGCCTATCACGACCGGTACACTGAGATCATCGCTGACGGGCAGCGCCTGGGATATAAGCCCCAGGAGAATGGCCTGCTCATGTGGGAAGGCTCTTACCCATCCCGCACCAAGGAATCCGTTTTTTCCTGGGATATTGTGGCCCAGTGGACTGCCCAGCTCATTGACAAAAAAGAATATTTCATTCAGACGGACATCCCGCAGCTCCTTACCCAGGAGAGCCAGCAGATGTCCCTTTTTGATTTTGCGGCGTTTCAGCAGCCAGCCCAGGCCGAGGGTACGGCCCAACCATCCATTTTCCCTCACCCGGCTCTGCCTCAGCAGGTAATCGACGAGGCGCTGTGCATTGGTGCCAACGACCAGAACAGCCGCCTCATCATCTGCGCCTATTTCAAAAAGGATAAGCCGGACAATGCCAGGTTCCTGGCAGAGCACTATGGCGAGAACGGCGCAGGCTTTTATCTGGATGGCCGACAGTATGCCATCTGGTACAACGCCGAGGGAATCCGCATTGCCCAGGGCGAAAGCGCCCAGCGTTCCAGCGCCACCCTCATCCTCTGGGAACAGGCGGCGGCCCGTATCCGGGAACTGCTGGACTTGGGCCGGTATATGCCCCAGAGCGAGCTGGACCGGGTGGACGGGTATGAACGCCAGCAACGGGCCGCGCAGCTATGGTATCTCCGGCAGGATTTTGCAGAAGGCACCGCCGATGCAGGCTATCTTCCCACGGTGAATGCCATTTACGGTAAAAATCATGGGTTTCCAGAGGAAAGTGCCGCCATAAGTGATTTGTTAGGCCATCCGGAGGGGCTGCAGAACCTGCGGGATGAGCTGGAGCAGTTTGTCCAGGCATACAGAGAGAACCGGGAACTGCTGCGATTCCATTTCCACCGTCCGCAAAAATTGCTGGAGCAGCTTTTTGATCTGCAGCGGGAACCGCTGCACTTTACCGCCGCCGAAGGGTACGACCCCCAACGGCGTTTTTTCATCTCCGGGGACGAGATCAACAATCTTCTCCGGGGTGGAAAACGCAGCACCGATTACCGGCTGGCCGTGTATTCTTTCTATCGCAACCACACAGAGCGCAAGGAACGGGAGAATTTCTTAAAGCACTACCACGGCGAGTACAGCGGCCATTCCGGTGGGAATGACGATGTGACCTACCAGCTCAGTAAAGGCGTTTCTTTCAGCCACGGCAGTATCACCGCCCCCTACGCCAAGGTGGAGCTGAAATGGCCCGCCGTGGAAAAGCGCGTCAGCGCCATGATCGCCCAGGGGCGGTTCCTCACCGATGAGGACCGCGCCGCCATGCCGCAGTATGAGAAGCACCAGCTTGCCCGGAATATCCGCACTTTCTTTGAGAACGTGCCACAAGAGCAGCCCCACCCCTATCCCTTTGGCTTTGACTATTGGGACGCAGTGAAGCTCATTGAGCCGCAGCTTGATGACCCGGCCCGTGTGGAAGAAATCTATCAGATGATGGTCCCCATTTGGGAGGCCACCCCGCAGGATGACAGGATGTACGCCCTGCGCCGGCAGGCGTTTGAAAACCTCGCCGCCTTCCGACAGGGAACCTTCACGCTCTTTGCGGAGCACAAGGAGCCGGTGGCTCCCACCGTGCCGCAGGCGAAAGCCTACGACCTGGGCTATGGCCATTTAGGGAATGGACTTACTGTGTGGAACCGGCTGGAGGAAGAACGCGGGGACTACAAAACAGTGGCCCACATCGCCCCAGACCGCACGGTGACGATTTACGATGAGGAAATGCCCCAGATGGTGCGGGACGAAATCCAGCGGATCGCTGATTCTTCGGAAATGACGATTTCCGCCACCCAGGACGCGCCGGTGTTCGCTGTGCCACCCAGAGCGCAGGAACCACCCCAAAAAGAAGAACCGGCAGACCCCTACCCGGAGCTGGCCGCCCAGGTGCTGCGCTTTGTGGGAGAGTTTGACGGTTCCCGCATGGACTATGGCGAAGATGACGCTCAGGCGGTGGAGAATATCGCCCAGCAGCTCCATGACCCTGTTCAGCGGGAGGAAATCCGCAGACTGCTTCAATCCTTCCTGGACCATGCGGACCCGGAAGAAGAAATCGCGGTGGACATCTCCCTCTGTATGGAGCAGATCGCGGAGCTGCCCCCGGCCCTTTCCCCGGAACAGGCGCAGATAGCAGAAATCGCCGGTTATCTGGAGGAGGCCGGATATGCGGTATCCAGCGAACTGGTCGAAGAAGGTTTGATGGATTACCGTGCCCATGGCGGCAAAGGTGACAGCCAGGATGTTGCCGACTTCATTGAGCGAGGCTTTTTGTCCGAGGAGCCGGAACTTGCTTCTCTGGAGATCGCCAAAGAGTTTATCAACGATTTTTGCGTGGCCGAGTATGGCAGCCCAGCCGATTTCAGCGATTTGGAAAAGGTGGGCATTGCCTACACCACCGTTACGGACGAGGAAATCCCCATCCAGGTCAATGCCGATCTGGTCCATTACCGCATTGAGCGTTATCTGGACGGGCAGTTTTTGGAGCGCAGGCAGTATGAGAGCCTGGATGAACTCATCCAAAACGAGCTGGCCGAGCTGGATTTTGACGACCTCGTTTCCGTTTCCGATGAAGAACTGGAATCCATCGGTGTCACGCCGGAGCAGAGTTCAGATGACTACCGCTTACTCAGCCGCCTAAAAGCCGACTGCGACTACTTCCTGGGCGCTGGCGGACGGGCGGAAAAGCACCTGTGGGCTGGGAACGTGCGGGAACAGATCGCCAAAATGCGAGAACTCTATGCTGCCCTGCCGGATGAACCGGAATGGCTCACTATGGAGGACATCGACCGCTATGCCCAGCGCATGGAGCCTCCTTACGAAGTGGTGGTGTACCATCATTTTGAAAATGGGGTTGATGAACGGCTGGATTACCAAACGCTGGCGGAGGCCGAACAAGCTGCGCAGAAATATGTGGCCGGCACTATGGAGGGCGAGGATGGTTTTGCCTATGATGGCGCTGGTATCTATGACCTTCAGGAGAACAGATGGCTGCGCGTCTACGGGAATTTCCCGGATGAACGTGCCATTGAGCAAACTGCGCAGGCTCTTGCCGACGATCAGCAGAAAAAGGACGGGCCTGCCATAGCGGAGGTTGATAAACCAGTCCCTTATGAGGAATTGGTGGGGAAAGAAGTAACCCTGGATGGCCACCGTTTTATGGTGGAGCGCGTCAGCGACCTGTCTGATGATGTAACCCTGCGGGATTTGACCTTTGAGGGAAATGTCGGCTTTCCGATCAGCCGGATTGAGAAGATTGGCCGTGTGCGCAGACTGCTTCAGGAGCAGGAAGAAGCACAACCCCAAAAAGAAGAACCGGCTCTGCTGCCGCCAAAGCGCCCCCGCCGTGAGCGCATTACCTTCACCACTCTGCACCCGGAGATCCCAAGGGACCAGCGCCATGATTTCCACATCACCGACGACGCCTTGGGCCACGGCACCCCCAGCGAGAAATACGCGGCCAATGTTGCCGCCATCCGCACCTTGAAGCAGATTGAGGCGGAGGAACGGCTGGCCACACCCGAAGAACAGGAAATCCTATCCCGCTATGTGGGCTGGGGCGGCCTTGCAAACTGCTTTGAACAAACCAGCCCCCATTATGAGGAACTGAAATCTCTGCTGGATTCGGAGGAATACGCAGCGGCCAGGGCCAGCTCCCTCACCGCCTTTTACACGCCGCCTGTGGTCATCCGGGGAATCTATAAGGCCCTGTCCCAGATGGGCTTTACCCAGGGCAACATTTTGGAGCCATCCTGCGGCACCGGCAATTTCCTTGGCTTGCTCCCCACAGATATGGCGGGCAGCAAAGCCTATGGCGTGGAGCTGGATTCCATTTCCGGGCGGATTGCGGGGCAGCTTTACCAGAACGCCAGCATTTCCGTAAACGGCTTTGAAACCGTGCAAATGCCCGACAGCTTTTTTGATGTGGCCGTGGGCAACGTCCCCTTTGGGGATTTCAAGGTGTTGGATAAGCGGTACGACAAGCACCACTGGCTGATCCACGACTATTTCTTTGGCAAAACGCTGGACAAGGTGCGGCCTGGCGGTATTGTGGCGTTCATAACCAGCAAGGGAACTCTGGATAAGGAAAACTCCGCCGTCCGCAAATACCTGGCCCAGCGCGCCGATCTCATTGGGGCCATCCGCCTGCCGGATAACACCTTCAAGCGGAACGCCGGAACGGAAGTGACCAGCGACATCATTTTCCTGCAAAAGCGCGACCACATCACCGATTTGGAGCCGGATTGGGTGCATTTGGACACGGATGAAAACGGAATCCGCATGAATAGCTATTTTGTGCAGCACCCGGAGATGATTTTGGGTGACATGGTGATGGAATCCACCCGGTTCGGGCCGGACAGCGCCTGCAAAGCCCGTGAGGGCGAAGATTTATCCGATCAGCTTGCCAATGCCATCCAGTTTTTGCAGGCCGAGATCAAGCCCTACGAGCTGGAGGAACTGGACGAGGAGGAAGATCGCTCCATCCCTGCCGACCCCACAGTGAAGAATTTCAGCTACACGATTGCAGATGGGCAAGTATACTACCGAGAAAACAGCCTCATGCACCCGGTGGAAGTCTCCGTCACGGCGGAAAACCGTATCCGTGGCATGATCGAGCTGCGGGAATGTGTCCGCAGGCTCATTGAGTACCAAACCGAAGGCTACCCGGACGAGGATATTGAATCCGAGCAGCAGAAACTCAACGCCCTTTACGACAGCTTCACCTCTAAGTACGGCCTTATCAGTAGCCGCGGCAACAAGCTGGCCTTTTCGGAGGACTCCAGCTACTGCCTCTTGTGCTCTCTGGAGGTGCTGGATGAGCAGGGCAACCTAAAAAGAAAAGCCGATATGTTCACCCGGCGCACCATCCGGCCCCATGTGGCTGTTACCAGCGTGGATACGGCCAGTGAAGCATTGGCGGTGTCCATTTCGGAAAAAGCCCGTGTGGATATGGACTATATGGCAGAGTTGTCGGGCAAATCCCCGGAGGAACTGGAAAAAGAGCTTGCCGGGGTGGTCTACCGGGATATTCGCTGTGCGGAGAACCCGGAGGACATCCTGCCTTCTTTGGCGGATTTGAGCCGCTATCCTCTTGTCACGGCGGACGAGTACCTTTCCGGGAAAGTGCGCCAAAAGCTTCGCATGGCAAAAGCCTTTCTGGAAGTGGCCCCTGACAATCAGAAGGAAACCGCCCGCAGGAATGTGGAGGCTTTGGAGGCCGTCCAGCCCCAGGACCTGGGCGCTGGAGAAATTGGCGTGCGCATTGGTGCGAACTGGGTGCCCATCGAGGTGTACCAGCAATTCATGGTGGAGCTGCTCACCCCCAATTACTATATGCGGGATCGTATCAAAATCCTGCGCTCCGAAGCCACCGGCCAATGGAGTATCACGGAGAAGAACTTTGATCGGGCCAACGTCAAGGCCAATACCACCTACGGCACCAGGCGGATGAGCGCCTACCACATCTTGGAGCAGACTCTAAATCAAAGGGATGTGCGGGTATTTGACTATATTGAGGACGAGAACGGCAAGAAAAAGCCTGTCCTCAACAAGAAGGAAACTGCCATTGCCCAGGACCGGCAGGAGCTGATTAAGCAGAAGTTTGCCGAGTGGATCTGGAAAGACATCGACCGCCGGGAACTGCTGTGCCGCATTTACAACGAAACCTTCAACGGTAAGGTCCCCCGTGAATATGATGGGCGGCACATCCGGTTTGAGGGCATGAACCCGGAAATTTCCCTACGGCCTCATCAGATCAACGCGATTGCCCATATCCTTTACGGCGGGAATACCCTGCTGGCCCACGAGGTGGGGGCGGGCAAGACCTACGAGATGGTGGCCGCTGCCATGGAGATGAAGCGTTTGGGCCTTTGCACCAAGTCGCTGATCGTGGTGCCAAACCACATCACCGAGCAGTGGGCGGCGGAATGGCTCCAGCTCTATCCCAGCGCCAACATTTTAGTCGCCACGAAGAAAGACTTTGAAACCCAGAACCGCAAGAAGTTTTGCAGCCGCATTGCCACCGGGGACTATGACGCCATCATTATCGGGCACTCGCAATTTGAGAAAATCCCCATGAGCGTGGAGCGCCAGCAGGCTATTTTGGAGCGCCAGATTGAGGAAATCCTGGAAGGGATCGAACAGGCCAAGGCGCAGAAGGCGGAACGCTACACGGTCAAGCAGATGGAGCGTACCCGGAAATCGCTGGAGACAAGGCTGGCCAAGCTCAACGACCAGAGCCGTAAAGATGACGTGGTCACTTTCGAGCAATTAGGTATCGACCGCCTTTTTATCGACGAGAGCCACTATTTTAAGAACTTGTTTTTGGCGACAAAAATGCGCAACGTGGGCGGCATTGCCCAGACCGAAGCCCAGAAATCCAGCGATCTGTTTATGAAAACGCAGTATCTGGACGAGCTGACGGGCGGGCGCGGCACAATTTTTGCTACTGGCACCCCCATTTCCAACTCCATGGTAGAGCTTTATACCATTCAACGGTATTTACAGTACCGGCTCCTGCAGGAGATGGGCCTGATCCATTTTGACGATTGGGCAAGTAACTTTGGGGAGACTGTCACCGCCATCGAGTTATCGCCGGAGGGCACCGGCTACCGTGCTAAAACCAGGTTTGCCAAGTTTTATAACCTGCCGGAGCTGATGGCTGCTTTCAAGGAGGTGGCTGACATCCAAACAGCGGATATGCTCAAACTCCCCGTGCCCAAGGCCAACTTCCACACGGAAGTAATCCAGCCCTCGGAGCTTCAGAAGGAGATGATAAAGGGGCTGGCGGAACGGGCTGAGAAGATTCGCGGCGGCGGTGTTGATCCTCATGTGGACAATATGCTGCGCATTACCAACGATGGAAGAAAACTGGCGTTGGATATGCGGCTGATTCAGCCTCTGGCCCCGGATGACCCCAATGGCAAGGTGGCTGTCTGCGCCCGGAATGTGTTCCGCATCTGGGAACAGACCAAAGAAAAACGCTCTGCCCAGCTTGTGTTCTGCGACCTGTCCACACCTACCACCGATGGCTCGTTCAGTGTTTATGACGACCTAAAAAAGAAACTGATGGACGCCGGAATCCCGGAGGAGGAAATCGCCTTTATCCACACGGCGGACAGCGAAGCCAAAAAGAAGGAACTGTTTTCCAAAGTGCGCGTCGGGCAGGTGCGGGTGCTGTTGGGGTCCACGGCCAAAATGGGCGCAGGCACCAATGTGCAGGACCGCTTGATTGCCTTGCACGATTTAGACTGCCCCTGGCGTCCTTCCGACCTGCAGCAGCGGCTGGGGCGTATCGTCCGCCAGGGCAATGAAAACGAGGAGGTGGAAATCTATCGGTATGTAACAGAAGGCACCTTTGACGCTTACCTCTACCAGCTCGTGGAGAACAAGCAGAAGTTTATCGCCCAGATCATGACCAGCAAGGCCCCCGTCCGTGTGGCGGATGATGTGGATGAAACCGCCCTGAGCTATTCGGAGATCAAGGCGCTGGCCACCGGCAATCCGTTAATTATCGAGAAGTGCAACCTGGATATGGAGGTGGCGCGGCTGAATATGCTGAAAGCCAGCCACTTGAACCAGGTATATGCCCTGGAGGAGCTGGTGTACCGCAAGTACCCGGAGGAAATCACCCGGCTCACAGAACGGATCGAGGGCTATGAGCAGGATGTGGCGCTGGTAGCGGACCACCCCAAGGCCCAGGAGGGCTTCTGCGGCATGGAGGTGGATGGCAAACACTATGCTGAAAAAGAGGACTCAGGCAAGGCTATCATTGACGTTTGCACCCGCATGACTGGTTCCGACGCTGTTCTTTTGGGGCAGTACCGGGGCTTTTCCATGGTGCTGGCCTATGATGGCAGGAGCAACGAGTACCGGATCACACTCAAAGGCACGCTTTCCCATACGGTGACGCTGGGCGCAGATGTGTTCGGCAATATCACCCGCCTGGACAACGCGCTGGAAAACCTTGCGGGCAGCCTGCAGGCCGAGCAGAACAGCCTGGAGGAAACCAAGACCCAGCTTGAAAACGCCCGCACCGAACTGGCTGCCCCATTTGCCCGCGAGGAGGAGCTGGCGGAGAAAACAGCCCGTTTGAAAGAGCTGAATATTCTGCTCAACATGGATGAGAAGGACAAGACTCTGCTGGACGATACCCCAGACGAGGGCGAGGATGTGCCTGCCCGGAGGGTTGCGGAGCTGGCACGGTAAAGGAGGATACGATGACCAACGAAGAATTAAATACCAGGCTCTATGAGAAAATGTTTGCGGAACAGGAGCAGTTCCGGGATTGGCTGCTCTCCCAACCGCCGGCTGAGATTTTGAACCATGCCTATGAGTACACGGTGCGGGAGGACATCCTGATGTCTCTTGAATACCACGATCTGGAGGATAGTCAGGCCAGGGCGCTGCTGAAATCCGGCAAGCCTCTGAAGCGGATTTTTGAGCGGTGGGAAGATAAAGAAACATCTCACATGGAAAAAATTTGGGATACCGTCCAGGAACAGGCCGAGGCCGCTGAAGCCAAACAGAAAGCCAAAGCGCAGAAGGAACGGTAATCGCACATTTGCCATTGCGCTGCGGAGCAGGTATAGTATAATAAAAATCGTAACAAGGGGTGATGATAGATGGACGATAGCTACTGCCTGCTCCCGGAGCGCATTTCCGAACAGTTTTCTGAAATCGACAGCGACATTGTGATGGATTTGGCGGCTGCCAGCCCGGAATATGCCAAGTTAAAGGCCCAGATGGAGGAACTGAAACGTCAAAATCCTGTGATTGGCGCTCTGCTGGAGGGCAAGGGAGAACTTTCTTTTACTGCTGAGGAGCATGAAGCCTGGAAAGAATTTATCCGGCTGTATATGCGGGCCGATAATATGGAACGGGAACACATCTACTTTCGGGGCCATGCAGACGGATTTGCCTATTTGGAAAAGATTGGCGCTTTCAAAACAGAATAGCCATGAAACGGTGCGGAGCGATCCGCGCCGTTTTTTACATAAGATGGGAAATCAGAATTACTATTTCAGGGTAGAACTGAACTGCCAGATGTGGTATAATGCAAAGGTATATTGTGATCTTGGCAAAATTAAATTTAAAATCAGACAAACGAGGCGCAAAAGAATGAAAAAACTCTTATGTGCTGTTTCTTTAGCGGCACTACTGTTCAGCATGACAGCTTGTAGTTCTTCGCAGAGTTTTACACCGGATTATGAATCAGCAGTAGGGGTAATTTTTGTGAATGATGAGCAAGAATTGCCGGAAAACACGAAAGTCTATGCTGATTTTGAAGATAACAGCTATACATTCGATCTGGACGCAGCATATGTGTATTACTTCTCTGCCAGTGCGGATGTAGCCTATGCTGGCGATCAAAACTTTACCAGCATGTCATTTGGGGCAAATCTGGACAATGACACCGTAGGCGCGGAAGGCACGATTGCCTACTTGTCCAATGAAGAATCTGCGAACTCTGTTACAGCATATTATCTGTACCATGATGAAGAAGGTGTCTATTTTGACACTAAAACCTATTTTGACCGAATGGAGGTTACTGACCAAACTACCATGACTGGAATTGATTACTCCTGTCATGTGACTTTTGAGCTACAACAGCCGACAGAATCTTTTTCTATGGTGTATTATAACGAAAACCGTGAAGAAATTTCCAAAACAGACTATACTCCGGAGGAAGTTGCTGACTATCAAACCTTTGAACTGGACAGTGATGTTAGTTCTGTGGAGATTGTCTGCTATGATGTTGATGGTGTAGAATTAGAAACGATAACAGTGACCCCGGAGAATCCCAGTGCAGTGATTTGCTTTGATAATGATGGGCAAATCCTTGCCAGCAGATATTTGCGGTTTACTTGGGAAGAATAAGTGCAATTTCCGTACAATAAAGTAACATTCTAAAGCCGATTGGAGCAATCCAGTCGGCTTTTTCCATATCTGAAAAGAGTACAGCCCCCTTTACATAGCCAGCTACCCCCCCACAAGGGGCAGCTAATCTACGGCTATGTGAAGGGGGTTGTATTTTTTTATGCCTTTTTACGATTCAGAAGCCATCGAACGGGCAAGGCAGGTGGACTTGCTCACCTACCTGCAGACCTGCGAACCCCAGGAGCTGGTTCATGTCTCCGGTAACGTCTACTGCACCAAGACCCATGACAGCCTACGGATTTCCAACGGCAAATGGTGTTGGTTTTCGCGCGGGACCGGCGGTTACAGCGCGCTGGACTATCTTATAAAGGTCAATGGCTATTCCTTTTTGGAGGCCATGGAAACTATCTCCGGCATGACTGCCATCCCGCCGCCTTCCTTTGTGCCAGCGCCGAAAGAGGAAAAGCCCAAGCACCTGCTTCTGCCCCAGGCCGCCCCGGATAACCGGGCAATGATGGCCTACCTCAAAGGCCGGGGTATTGACCAGGAGATTTTGGACTACTGCGTTCAGACCGGGCGGATTTACGAGAGCCGGAACAAGGGCCACAGCAACGTGGTTTTCGTGGGCTTTGACAAAGATGGCAAGGCGCGGTTCGGCTGCCTGCGGGGAATCAGTGAAGCCCGGTTCCACGGGGATTTAAGCGGCAGTGATAAGCACTTTTCCTTTGCCCTGCCCGCCTGCGTGGAAAATCCGGCAGTCCATCTGTGCGAGTGCGCCATTGATGTCATGTCCTACGCCACGCTCTGCAAGCTGGACGGGATCGACTGGCGGCGGCACAATCTGCTGTCCCTGGCTGGGGTGTACCAGCCGAAGAAAAAGATCGAGGAAAGCAAGCTGCCGGTGGCCCTCACCCGATTTTTGGAGGACCACCCCCATGTGAAAACCGTCTATCTCCATCTGGACAACGATACCGCTGGCCGGCTGGCGGCCAAGGCGATCATGGCTGTCATGCCGGAGGGCTACCGGGTGGAGAACAAACCCCCGCCCCGTGGAAAGGATGTGAATGATTTTCTGTGCCACCGGCTGGGGATTCCCATTCGGGGCAG
>UMIU01021724.1_pt1 | contig 14501 bp, 17 predicted proteins | sample 1965871 | NCBI WGS metagenome assembly UMIU01 (sample SAMEA4836132, study PRJEB28245) | human gut metagenome | biome: gut microbiome; material: fecal sample | place: Denmark | collected 2008
TTACCGAAACAGAATCATCGACGCCATCTACAACATGGACGGCGCCCAGTTAGAAGAAGGGGCAAAATATGAAATTAGATAAGAAAGACCTGCTGCTCTACGCAGTGACAGACCGGCATTGGCTGGCCGAAGGGGAGACCCTCTACAGTGCAGTGGAAAGAGCGCTGAAAGGCGGCGCGACTTTTATGCAGCTTAGGGAAAAGAGCCTGGAAGAAGAGAAGTTCATGGAGGAAGCCAGGGAGATCAAAGCCTTATGCGCCCGTTACGCTGTTCCCTTTGTCATCAACGACAACGTGGATATTGCCGTATCCATGGATGCAGACGGCGTCCACGTGGGGCAGAGCGATATGGCGGCTGGCGACGTGAGAGCGAAGATCGGGCCTGACAAGATTTTGGGCGTTTCGGCCCATACCGTGGAGCAGGCAAAGCTGGCAGAAGCGCAAGGGGCGGACTACTTAGGTGTAGGCGCCGTATTTCCCACCGGATCAAAGGACGATGCAGACGAGGTGGACCACGAAACACTCAAGGAGATCTGTCAGTCTGTACATATTCCAGTCATCGCCATCGGCGGCATCACCGAAGAGAATACGCCAAAGCTTTCCGGCACCGGCATCTGCGGCATCGCAGTGATCAGCGCCATCTTCGGGCAGAAGGATATTGAAGAAGCGGCAAGGTCGCTGAAAAAAGTAACAAAAGAAATGGTGGAAAAGAAATGATCAAGGGAGCAATTTTTGATGTGGACGGCACGCTGCTGGACACCATGCCCATCTGGACAAATTCGGGCGCCAATTATCTGGCATCGCTGGGTATCGAGGCGGAACCGAGGCTGGGAGATAAGCTCTTCGCCATGACGGTGGACATGGGCGCCGAATATCTGAAGGAAAACTACGGTCTGACGCAGACGTGTCAGGAGATCGCCAGGGGCATCAACGGCATCGTGGAGGGCCATTATTTTGAGGATGCCGATTTCAAACCCGGCGCGCGGGAGCTTCTGGAACGCATGAAGGCGGCAAAGATTCCCATGGCCATCGCCACATCGACGGAAAAATACTGTATTGAAGCGGCATTTGACCGCCTGGGGTACAAGGATTATTTTGATGTCATCCTGACCTGCGGCGAGGTCGGAGCCAGCAAGTCGAACCCCAAGATTTTTTTCGAGGCCGTGGCGGCACTTGGCACGCCCATCGAAGGGACGTGGCTCTTTGAGGACGGACTCTACTCCATCAAAACCGCCAAGGCGGAAGGGTTCAAGATCGTCGGCGTATACGATGCGGTCAGCGAGGCCGACCAAGGAGAAATCAAACAATACGCGGACATCTATGTAAAGGATTTGACAGAATTCACCCTGATCTAAGACAGGGTGTTTCATGGCGGCAGATCGGGGGCACCACTTTCTGTCGCTGGCACTCCCATCAGTTTCTTTCGGAAACTGTGGCAAGCGCCATTTGCAGTCTGTTTCACCAATCGCACATCGGCGAGGCCTCGTGCTCTTGGGAAACATTTGCATAAGGCCTTCCATCAGTTTCCTGCGGAAACTGTGGCAAGCGCCATTAAAATTAATGCTTATGGAGGAATGATGAAAAAGAAGACAGCATTAACAATCGCAGGCAGTGATTCCTGCGGAGGCGCCGGCATCCAGGCAGATATCAAGACGATGACTGTAAATGGCGTATATGCCATGAGTGCAATCACCGCATTGACCGCCCAGAATACGACCGGCGTAAGTGACATATTGGAGGCGACTCCAGAGTTTTTGGCAGCACAGCTGGACGCTGTGTTTACGGATATCTACCCAGATGCAGTAAAAATCGGCATGGTATCTTCGAAGGCGTTGATCGAGACCATAGCCGAAAAGCTGCGGCAGTATGAGGCAAAGAATATCGTCCTTGATCCAGTCATGGTTGCAACAAGCGGCGCAAAGCTCATTTCTGATGATGCGGTGCAGACGCTGTGCCGGGAGCTGATGCCTCTCGCTGCGGTGGTGACACCCAATATCCCTGAGGCAGAGGTTCTCTCCGGCATGACCATTGCAACGGAAGAAGATATGGAAAAAGCGGCGGCGGCGATTTACGAAAAATACGGCTGCAGCGTTCTCTGCAAAGGCGGTCATCAGGTCAGTGACGCCAACGACCTGCTCTTTGACGGCAAGAACAGCAGATGGTTCTACGGCAAAAGAATTGATAATCAAAATACCCACGGCACGGGCTGCACCCTTTCCAGCGCCATCGCGTCAGGATTGGCGAAAAGTCTGGATCTGGAGACGGCTGTAAAAGAGGCGAAGGACTATATCTCTGGCGCGCTGTCCGCCATGCTTGACCTGGGTCAGGGCTGCGGACCTATGGATCACGCTTATGTACTGGAAGGTGGTGAAGATCATGAGTGAGAAAAGAACATCGATCTTCGCTAACGGGTTGATTTGGTTCGGGGCGGGGGTTTCCATCGCAGAAATCCTCACCGGCACCTACTTTGCGCCATTAGGATTTTCCAAAGGGCTGCTGGCGATCCTGATCGGTCATGTCATCGGCTGCGTGATGCTGTTTCTGGCGGGCTATATCGGTGCGCAGACGAGGAAGAGCGCCATGGAAACGGCAAAGATGAGCTTCGGCAACAAGGGCGGCCTGCTCTTTTCTATACTGAACGTCCTGCAGCTGGTGGGGTGGACAGCCATCATGATTTACGATGGCGCCCTGGCGGCAAACGGCGTGCTTCATACGGGAGCCTGGATCTGGTGCCTGGTCATCGGCGTGCTGATTATCCTCTGGATCATGATCGGCATCACCAATCTGGGCAAGATCAATACGGTGGCTATGGCCGCTTTGTTCGTCCTGACCCTGGTTCTGTGCAAGGTCATCTTCTTTGATGCAGGCGGCGCGGCTCTGGCGCCAAATGACAGCCTGTCTTTTGGCGCAGCTGTGGAGCTGGCTGTCGCCATGCCGCTGTCCTGGCTGCCTTTGATCAGCGATTACACCAGGGAGGCGGAGAAGCCTTTTGCCGCCACCATGACCAGCACGGTGGTCTACGGACTGGTCAGCACTTGGATGTATGTCATCGGCATGGGTGCGGCGATTTTTACTGGCGAATACGACATCGCACAGATCATGGTCAAAGCGGGCCTCGGCATCGCAGGGCTGTTGATCGTGGTCTTCTCTACGGTGACGACCACCTTCCTGGATGCCTATTCTGCCGGAATTTCGGCGGAGTCCATCTTTGCCAGATGGAATGGAAAGTGGATCGCCGTGGCGGTGACTGTGGTGGGAACCGTCTGTGCGATGCTGTTCCCGATGGACGACATCACCAATTTCCTGTACTTGATCGGCTCTGTCTTTGCACCGATGATCGCGATTTTGATTGCGGATTTCTTCGTCCTCCATCACGATCACATCAAAGACAGCTTCAACTGGACCAATCTAGTCGTGTGGGCCTTGGGCTTTGCCCTCTATCGTTACCTGATGACGGTGGATATCCCCTGCGGCAACACTTTGCCGGCGGTCGTGATCACCCTGGTTCTCGCGGTAGTGGCAGACAAAGTCCTGCCTTCTGGGGCAGCAAAATCCGTGTCGGACGGAGAAAAAGCGGCATAAGAGCAACAAAAAAACTGCACAGCCTGTCTCAAAGGTGTATAATAGAGAATATCAGACGATGATTACATGACGAAAGATTGGAGATGATTTTTTTGAAGACAAAAGAAGCTGTTGCTAGAAGATGCTCCTGCAGAGCATATAAGCCATATCAGATTTCGGAAAAGGAATTGAACATCGTGCTTCAGTGCGGCAATGCTGCGCCGGTTGGCATGGGAAAATTTGAAACACTGAAGTTCACAGTCATTCAGAATAGAGAGCTGCTGGACAAAATCGATGCGGAGGGGAGCAAGTTCTTTGGCGATCCCAACGTGCATCCGCTGTACGGGGCGCCGACGCTGATCCTGGTTTCCGGCAAAGCCGACGATGTGGAGCTGTCCATGTGCAACGCTTCCTGCGTGGTTGAGAACATGGCAATTACGGCCACCGATATTGGCCTGGGCTCCTGCTACATCAGAGGGAACATCAAAGCCCTCACCTATAACAAGGAGCTTTGTGAAGCCATGAAGGTTCCGGAAGGGTTCGTCCCTTGCGCCGGCATCATACTGGGTTATCCGGTGAAAGAGCCGGAAGAGAGAGAACTGACCATGGATAAAATCCAAGTAGAATATGTGAGATAATCGTGAACAAAGGCGCCGCGGATGAGAATTCGCGGCGCTTTTTAAGCGCGCATTTTTTCATTGTGGCTTGTGATTTTACTGTTTTTCACATATACTATAGGTATACGGAGAAAAAGAGGTGAGATGAAGATGGACAAGAAAAAAATCCCAATCGGGTACGAGGATTTCAAAAAGTTCAAAGACGAAAACCTGTATCTGGTAGACAAGACTTTGATGATTCGGGAGCTTCTTGATGTCGGGGCACAGACGACACTGATTACAAGGCCGCGCCGGTTTGGAAAGACATTGAATCTTTCCATGCTCCGCCGCTTTTTCGAGGACGAAAGGACGATGCAAGGGCAGAAGATAGACAACAGCCACCTCTTTGAGGGGATGGCCATCATAGAAGCGGGGGAGAAGTACCTTTCCCATATGGGGCAATACCCGGTCATCAGCTTGTCGCTGAAGTCAGGCAAACAGAATGACTTTGCGATGGCACATGCCAGCCTGGTTGATGAAATCATCAAGGAATTCGACCGCCACGCCTATGTGCTCGCTGGGGAGATGTCCCCTAGAAACAGGGAACTGTTCACCGCTGTATGGGAAGGAAAGGCAGATGATATCGTATATGCGAAGGCGCTGGCCTTTCTGTCGGAATGTCTCTACAAATACCACGGAAGAGAAGCGGTGATTCTCATTGACGAATACGACGTGCCGCTGGAAAACGCATATTTCAGGGGGTTCTATGACGAGATGATTGGATTCATCCGCTCCCTGTTTGAATCCGCGCTGAAAACCAATCAGTATCTGAGGATGGGCGTCATCACCGGATGCCTCAGAATCAGCCGTGAAAGCATCTTCGCAGGACTGAACAATCTGGAAATCCATTCTGTCATCAGCAAGGCGTACAGCAGATGGTTTGGCTTTACCGAGGCAGAGGTGCGGCAGATGCTGGATTACTACGGCCAGGCGGACAGATTTGAACAAGCACATGCATGGTACGACGGATACTGCTTCGGGGATACGGAGATTTACAACCCGTGGAGTATCCTGAATTATGCAAAGAGCGTGCAGTCCGGCAACCAGATCGCAACAAAACCCTACTGGTCCAACACCTCTAGTAACGACATTGTAAAGTCGCTGGTGGAGGATGCTGATGATATCACACGGGGAGAGCTGGAAACCCTGATGGACGGCGGCACCATCGAAAAGCCAGTCCATGAGGAAATCACCTATGGGGATATCCATACGTCCAGAGATAACTTGTGGAATTTCCTGTTCTTCACAGGCTATCTGAAGATGAAGGCACAGCGCATCGAGGGAGAGACCATCTATCTGGAGATGACTATCCCCAATAAAGAAATCAAATCAATTTACCGTCAGTCTATTGTAGGCTGGTTTGACGAGAAGATTGAATCCGTTGACAAGAGCCCGCTGATCAAAGCATTGGAAGAGGGCGACTGCAAGGCTGCTGCGGACTTTATTTCCGAACAGCTGATGGACACCATCAGTTTCTTTGACTATGCGGAAAGTTACTACCACGGGTTCCTGAGCGGCCTTCTCAAGAACACCGGGCGTTACCAGGTACTTTCCAACAGGGAGAGCGGAAAGGGCAGGCCGGACTTGATTCTGCAGGAAAAGAAATTCATGGGCATGGCCATCATCATAGAATTGAAAGTAGCAGAGAGCTTTGCCGAAATGGAGTCAAAATGCGAAGAAGCCCTGCGGCAGATAGAGGAGCAGGACTATGCGGCTCCGCTTCTAAAAGATGGTTACAGTCCGATACTAAAATATGGCATTGCGCTGTACAAGAAGGGCTGCATCGTGAGAGCAGGAGGGTGCTGCAAGAACTGTTAATTATGAACAAATGGCGCTGCGGAAATTTGATCCGCGGCGCCTTTTTGTTTACACTTATTGCAAAAAATCGACACTTATTGAACAGTGCTTGAAAACCTTGTCGGAAATATTGTAATATTTGATACAATTGATTCTATAACAACTCTAGAAATCACGCTTACATCGGTTAGCCTTTCGCGTTTTGGTTACATTTAATAGCAAATTGCACCTGAAATCGATGATCAAAAAAGTACCCCAAAAAATAAACATACCGTATGCATACCGGGTGGGAGGCATTCCGAAGGACTTTTATTTGCATCTGCAGGCAGCCTTTATCAGCTTTCATGCGTTTGCCGTGTCACCTCATGCAAATTCCCTTTGCAAAACCAACGCAGACTGGTATAATCATTAGGTAGGAATATTTTGGTGCAATCGGAGGAAGGTCATGGGGAAATTACTGAATTTTAAATACGCCTGTACCCAGGGGACGTATTGGATGTTATATGGAATCGTAGGCAGCTTTGCGTCTGTCTTTTTGCTGTCGAGAGGTTATTCTAACTCGGAAATCGGAGTTATTCTGGCTGTGGCAAACGTCGTTGCGGTGGTTCTGCAGCCCCTGGTCGCTGATTTTGCTGACAGGTCAAAGAAGATCACGCTGATCGGCATGATTCAGCTTATGACCATCATCATGATTTTGATGATGGCGGGACTGTGTGTTCTGCAAAAGAAGACCCTGGCTTTGTCAGTGATTTTTCTGATGCTCATCGCGTGGCATACCATCCTGCAGCCTCTGGTCAATTCTTTGTGCTTCAAACTGCAGCAGTGCGGCAGCCACATCAACTTCGGCTTTGCCAGAGGGGTGGGATCGTTAGCCTATTCTGCTCTGGTAGGCGTTTTGGGCACCATGGTAGAAAATTACGGAGTCATGGTCATGCCCATCACCGGTGAAGTGATTCTCGTCATGCTGCTGATCAGCCTGGCCTTGACCAAGTCAGAGTACAACAAAGTGAAGACCGTCAATACGGACAAAGGCGTCATCGACCTTAACCGAAAAGACGACGATATAGAAGAAATCAATCTGCTCGACTTTATCAAGAGAAACAAAGTGTTCCTGGTGGTGAACATCGGCGTCATCGGCGTCTATTTCAGCAATCAGGTACTCAACAACTATATGATCCAGGTCGTTTCCAACGTGGGAGGCGACAGCGAGGATATGGGGCGCATCCTGTCTTTGATGGCATTTTTGGAAATTCCGGTCATGTTCTGCTTTGACAATCTGCGCAAGCACTTTAGCTGCCAGCTGATGCTGAAAGTATCCGCCATAGGTTTTGTCGTCAAAATCGCCATGTGCTATATCGCCACATCTGTAACCATGGTGTACATCGCCCAGTTGTTCCAGCTGATCTCCTTTGGGCTGTTCCTGCCGACCATGGTGCATTTCATCGACGAGATGATGAGCAAGGGGGAGGCCGTCAAAGGCCAGGCGCTTTTCACCATGATGGTCACAGTGACTACCATGATTTCCAGCCTTTTGGGCGGAATCATCCTGGATCTCAGCGGAGCGAAGATGCTGACCCTGGTCGCAACCATCGCGACGGCCATCGGCGCACTGATTATCATCGCATCGGTAGACCGGGTGAAGAAGCAGACCAGCTAAAAGGGAGAGGGATTATGTCAAAAAAGGCTTATTCGCAGGAAGAACGCATTGAGATCAGAGAAAAACTGCTGCAAGCGGGACGCCAGCTCTTTGCCAGGCAGGGTTATCGCCACACGACCCTGTCGGAGATTTACGGACAGGTGGGCATATCAAAGAATTTTTTCTACAGCTTCTTCCCCTCCAAGGAGGAGTTGTCGCCGAGACCATGAAATCACAGCACCCTTTGTTGGTGAACATGTCAAAGGAATACATGGCGCAGCCGGGCGCCACCTGGAAAGACGGAGTCCGGCACTTCCTCGAACTTTGCATTGCCGTGCGGAGACAGGAATTATCGTCATGTCAATCGAGGATCAGAACAGTGTTTTCCGCAATCTGAGTACGGAAAATTTTGAGGACTTCCATCGTTCACAGGTGAGGTTTTATCAAAGCCTTGCGGCTGCCTGGGTTCTTTCAGGAGGTGCGGGAGAAAACAGCCAGAGAGCAGATAGAAGGCTTGATTGCCCGCATGGAATGCAATTTTGAAAAACGGTAGTCTGAGATTTAATAGAATCAGATTTAGAAAGACCCTGCCTATTACAAAAGAGGCGGGGTTATTATATAATCTGCTTAAAGAAAAATATTCAAAGGACCTGAGATCGATCAAGAGAGAAGTGAAGACAGCAAGAAGATGATGAGAACAGCCAGGCATACCTTCACAAAAAAGCAGGCATGGCATCCTCTGCCGGATGAAGAAAAAATTATTGACAAACGATAATTTTGTGGTATCCTTAGATTAAGAATTATCGTAAAACAATAATTAGTGGCAGGAGGTCACCATGAATCAGGAGATTTTTACTTTTCCCTTCGGACAGATCGGGGAAGCCTTGCGCGCATTGTCGCTGGCAAGTTCAGCGGGAAATATTGCAGCAATGGCTATTTATCTGTTTATCTCTATTGCACCTGTGCTTTATCTGGTTTACAGGGTTGCCAGGCAGAAAAAAGAGCCAGATGCCATCGACATTCTTCTGATTATGATGTCGGTGCTGCTCTTTATCATGATGTATTTTATGGTGAATCCGGGCTATATCAACAGCGCCCTCTACGGAGCCATGCCTGGTAAAGGCGCGGCGCTGGCCATGACCTTCTGGTCCATGATGGTCGGCTATGCAGTGCTGAAATGCATGAAGGCGTCAGCCGGCACTGACGAAAAGAAATTAGCGAAGTATCTGAAAGTCATTTTAATCGTCATGGCGGTAACCATCTGTGCAAACATAATCCTGGGCATCTTTACGGAGGTGATACCGGCGGCACAAGGAGTAAAGGAAATTGATCAGCAGCTGAACAATGACTACAACACCTCCTTTTTCCTTTGGATCAAGTATTTTGCCGATAAGGTTCCGTCAGTTTTGAACATGGTGGTCATCGTTTATGCGGTCAAAATGGTCGATCAACTGCGTCTCGATCGATACAGCCAGGAGACCATTTCTGCTGCCGAAACCCTGAGCCGGATCTGCCGCATCTCTGTCTCGGTGATGATTCTGGTTTCCATCGCAGTGAACTTGTTTCAATTTCTGGTCTGGACGAAGGTCTACAAGGCCAATTATGTAGTTGACATCCCGCTCTTTTCCATCGTGCTGTGCATTGCGATTCTCCTTCTGTCAAAGTTTTTTGCATCCGACAAGGCTTTGAAGGAAGATCACGATATGATCATTTAGGAGGCAGCGATGGCAATCAAAATCTATTTAGATGAGGTGCTGAAGGAGAATGGCATGACGGCAAAGGAGCTTTGTAAGCTGGTGGGCATTACGGAGGCCAATTTATCCATTCTGCGCAGCGGCAAAGCCAAGGGCATCCGCTTTCACACCATAAACAGAGTCTGCTATTTCCTGCACTGCGATGTGGGAGATATTCTCAAATTCGACGGCGTATTGGAGGAAGAGGAAGATGAATAAAAAAAGATACATGGCAGCTTTGAGCGTGGCTCTGATGGTCCTGCTGCTGACCGGCTGCAGACTGGCAGATAAGGACAAAGGACAGACCAGCGAAGACCTTTTGATCGGGTTTTTCGTGACGCTGGATTATGTGGGCAGCGAAGACGAGAACGGACAGAAGCGAGGCCCGATCTACGGCATCGAGAAGGGCGACACGTACCAGTTTGAAGATCTGAAAGGTTATGGCATGTACTTCAAGACCTATGACGGCGCAGTCAGCGGTGCCAAGGACGAGGAAATCAGGGATTTCAAAATAGGCGGCGGAGACCAGTACAGCCTGGAGGGCACTTTGTACGTGGATGAGGGGAAGAAGGCCTCTATGTTTCCAAACGCGGTTTATCAGACCTCGGATGGTAAGGTCTATCTGATGCCGGGGCAGACTGGCGCAATGTTTGACGCTGAGGGCGGTTCGCTGAGCCAGGACATGGACTATGAACCTAGTGAAAACTTCAAAACCAAGTACGGAGACCTGAAAAAATTCAGCTACAAGATTAACATGAAAGGCGCGCCGAATTTGCAGAAGCTCGTTGTCAAGCAGTTTGACAAGGGGGATCATGTGATTGCAGTCACCGCCATGGATGCGGACTCCATCAAAGAACAGATCAGGAAAGTGAAAGGCGCCAGCTATATCATGGCCGAGTATTATACCGAGGGAAAGGTGGAACGGAAAATCTGCGAAGGCGATACCATCGAGTACAGTTATACGAAAAAAGACGGGGTTATTGTGATTAGGGATATCAGCATCGTTTAAACGCAAAGGAGTTCTGCTGCGAGGCAGGCTCCTTTTTCAATGTATGCCGAAGGAGGATTTAACATAAACTTAATGGAAAAGCGCTGATGCATATGCCATGATAAGAGCAGATAGATGCGGGAGGTGCAGAGGGAGGAATGGATGATGAGAAAGACTTATGTTTTAGATACCAACGTGTTGATACAGGCGCCGGATGCAATTTATAGATTTGAGGAAAACGATTTGGTGATACCACTGATGGTCTTGGAAGAACTGGATGGACTCAAGAAGGCGGAAGGAGAGAAGGGGCTCAACGCCAGGGCATCTATCAGAGAGTTGGAGAGATTGAGACAGACCGGTGATCTTTTGTCCGGGGTGCAGCTGCAGGACGGCGGCAGGCTGCGCATTGAATCCAATTGTGTCAATGTGGATCTGCCAGAGGAACTGCCGGATTCTAAGATGGATAATCGCATTCTCAGGGTTTGCAAAGCCCTTTGCGATAGTGGAGAGAATGTAATTCTGGTCACGAAAGATATCGTTCTGCGGGTAAAGGCCTCTATGATCAATATCCCCGCCGAGGATTTCGAAAGCGAACAGGTGGTTCGCGGCGAGCACCAGTATACAGGTCGAATTGAATGCTTTGCACCTGAAGAGGAGTTCAAATATTTCTCGAAAAAAGGAATGGCAAGAGAGGTCCTTTACCTGGTCGATGATGAGGGCCAGAAGAGGCAGCCGGAACTTTACGAGAATCAATTTGTCGTCATCAAAGCGGACCAGTCGCGGAAAAAGACGCAACTGGGAAGAATCGAAGGCGACAAAGTCGTTCCTCTTGCGTACAGGAAGGCAAAGCCTTACGGCGTGGAGCCGAGAAGCGCAGGGCAGTATTTTTTGCAGGAAGCGTTGATGATGCCCAGTGAGAAAGCGCCGCTGGTCATCGTAAAGGGCATGGCAGGGACGGCAAAGACGTTTTACTCTCTGGCTGTAGGCCTGGAAAAGGCGCTGAACAATACAGAAGGGGAATACCGGAGGATTTTAATCTGTCGGCCCAATGCGCAGTTTGACGAAGAAATCGGCTTTCTGCCGGGGGATGAACAGGATAAGATTGCGCCGCTGCTGAGACCGATCCTCGATAATCTGGAGCAGCTGATCGACTCTGACGAAGAGGAACGATATAAAAATGAGCGGGAGCTCAGCGGAAAGGTGGATGAGGTCTTTGAACGGGGTATCATCCAGGCGGAAGCGCTGAACTTTATCCGGGGTCGTTCCATCGTGAAGACCTACCTGATCATAGATGAAGCGCAGAATACGACGCCAAATCAGATAAAGGGAATTATCACTCGTGCAGGCCGGGGCACGAAGATCGTTTTGCTGGGCGATCCTTTTCAGATTGACAAACCGTTCCTAGATGAAAGGACCAACGGGCTCAGTTATGCGGCGGAACACATGAAGGGAAGTAAATACTGCTGTCAGATTACCATGACTGCCGATGAATGTGAACGATCGGATTTAGCCACTGACGCCGCAGAACGGTTATAGGGAATTTTGGGTGGCAAAAAAGCAGTCTGTCAAATATTGACGGACTGCTTTGCTCTTTGGGTCAGAGGGGTTTCACCATGTCGTCCCAGACTGCACCGCCGTGAACGGAGGCGGACAGCCCCTGCTTTTCGAAGCCAAACTTGGCGTAATAGTGGATCAGGTGCTCTTTGCAGGTCAGCGCCATGGACGTCATCCCCTGCTGACGGGCGATTTCTATGGCTTCCTTGAGCATCTGCTCTGCAGCACCGCAGCCCCGACAAGAAGCGGCCGTCATGACATCGAGGACTGCACACACGGTTCCCACAGGTACTTTTTCCATCTCAAAAATATCATCATTGATGACGGCAGCCGCCATGGGGATCATACAGATGACGCTGATGATCTTCTCTTCGCTTTCACCGACGATAAAGTAGTCGGGGTAGTTTGCAAGCCTCCAGGCGTACTTTTCTCGCGAAGCGGCTTCCTCTGGAGGGAAACTTTCAGCCTCGATCTCTGCAATTCTGTCCAGATCTGCCGGACGCGCTTTTCTGATGTTCAATTCCATATCAATACCCCGCACTTTCTTCTACCAAAATGACTTCCATTTCGCAGGACATCATTTTCTTGTAATGAATGACCATGGCGTTACAGATTCTTCCTTCACTGCTGCAGTCGTAGCAGCGATCGCCTTTGATTGCGCAAGGGGTCTTGCAGTTCAGCCGTTTCGCGTTCTGGGGCGAAGCGGTGTTACGGGCGCGGTCGATGGCTTGATGGAGATTTTCGCAGATTTTGTTAGAACCGACGATGAAATAGACTTTCTCATGGCCGTAAAGGGTGGACGCCAGGCGATTACCTGCGCCATCAATATTGACGATTTCCCCTTCTTCGCTGATGGCATTGACCGATGAAAGGTAGATGGCAGTGTCCATGGCTTTTTTTCTTGTGTCGTCCGCCGTCAAACCGTCTTCGGGATGCCAGTGCCAATAGACTTCGTTGTGGGTCGACAGGGTTTGGAACGAACCCATTTCTTCTATGGTCATAGAACCGCCGATACCGACAGTCGTGCTGTCGATCTTCTGGTTGAGATAGCGGTCAGCTTCTTTCAGCGTTTTGAAGATCGAGACTTTGTAGCCGTTCTTTTCTAAAGATTGTACTGTTTTTGTGAGATTCATGGTTGTTACCTCCTCAAGGGTTCTAAGCTTTTATTTATCATAACACATCTGGCGAAAATGCGTAAGCCGGTTCGCCGAAATTTTGTCAGCAGACGTCGTCTGGAAAAGGATCCACTTCGTTGTCGGTCAGAAAACGCCTGTGATATTTCAGTTTCGCGTATTTGAGCACTTTCTGCAGATAAATGGTGTTATAGGCGCCGCCCACTGCGCCAACAATGGGAATCCCCTGCAGAAATTTGAGATAAAGCAGCTCCTTGGACATGGTTGCAGAAGTGATTTTGATCTGTCGGCCTTGATCATAGTCTTGAGGCCGGGCGGACTGTTCAATGAACTCGTTGAGCTGCTGGTCTCCCTGCGCCAGATCATCACCATAAGATAAAGCTGTCTCAATCATTTTGAGTATGAAATATTTCTCTTCTGGGGTATCGTAGCCGTATCCAAAATTCAGCGCGACTTCGTAGACGCTCTTGAGAAGGACGCCGACAAATACAGGGATATCGGGAAGTCCGATGCCCAAGGCTCCCAGGCCTACCCCCTCAACACTGGAGAGCAGCAGATTTTTTGTATTAGCCGTATCGGTTTTCCTGGAAAACTTTCGCAGTGATTTCTTGTCCTCTTTCAGTTCTACCGCATAAGAATTGATCTTGAACTGTCTCTCCAGTTCTTCTTTTTTGTATGTTTTTTCTAGCACGCCCGTGCCCTTTTCGAAGATAGTTTCAAAAGCTTTTGCAAAGGCGGCATCGAGGGTGCCCTGTAATTTTTCGGGAACCTTGTCTTCAAGAATTTGGTTTAACTTGCTGTCCTTTTTGCGTGTTCCTTTCTCAAGAAAGGCCTGTTCTTGTTTGAGCAGCCTGCGCCATTCCTTCTCCCGCGGTGTGATTTTCACTAGTATAATCCCCTTTTTGTGATAAGATATCATATGCATTCCCTTTGGAATAGAGAAGTATGATGAATACATTCATTTTACCATTATATCAATCAGAAAGTGAGGAGTTTACATGAAATTTACGATGTATCACAGCTGTATTACAGTTTTAAATTTAGAAAAATCCATAGAGTTTTATGAGAAGGCCCTTGGGCTTTCGGAGATCAGGCGTATGGAAGGTGACGACTACAAAATTGTGTTCTTGGGAACGGAAGGAAATCCATGTCAGTTAGAGCTGACCTGGTATGCGGACAGAAAAGAGCCTTATGATCTGGGGGACAATGAAATTCATGTCGGCTTCAGAGTGGATGACTTTGATGCTGCCAAGAAGTATCACGAAGAAATGGGCTGTATCTGCTTTGACAACTCCAATTTCGGCGTCTACTTTATTGAAGATCCGGACGGATATTGGATGGAGATCATTCCTACCAGATAGAAAACGATAGAATGCGATGAACCCCGCTGAACACCAGTCAAACTGGAAGGTCGGCGGGGTTTTATATTGGATAGAAGCAGGGG
>UMIU01020823.1_pt1 | contig 14345 bp, 8 predicted proteins | sample 1965871 | NCBI WGS metagenome assembly UMIU01 (sample SAMEA4836132, study PRJEB28245) | human gut metagenome | biome: gut microbiome; material: fecal sample | place: Denmark | collected 2008
TTTCTTCACGAACCTGTTTTACATCAGTAAATACAGCTTCTTCCATAGCTTCCGGTGTAATGAAATTAACCATGTCATTCCACATATCTTCCGGAATATCGAAATGCTCATACTCGTGTTTCTCTTTACCACACTCAGCAACAATCTTGTCAAAGAACTCGATAATCTGTCCATTCAACTCATGGGCACCATAAATTGCCTGAATCATCGTAGCTTCATCAACTTCGTTTGCACCGGCTTCAATCATGATAACTTTATCTCTTGTAGAAGCAACGGTAAGTGCTAAATCAGAAACCTCACGCTGTGCGCTTGTCGGATTGTAAACAAGTTCACCGTCAACCAAACCAACCTGTGTTGCTGCAGTCGGACCATCAAACGGAATATCCGAAATACTGGTAGCCAGTGCAGAACCAAGCATAGCAACAAGCTCCGGTGCACAATCCTGGTCAACATCCATAACTAAGTTTTCCAGTGTTACATCATTTCGATAATCTTTTGGGAACAATGGACGCATCGGGCGGTCAATTACACGACAAGTCAAAATTGAATTATCGCTTGGTTTTCCTTCACGTCTTGTAAATCCTCCCGGAATTTTTCCGATGGAATACATCTTTTCATGATATTCTACGCTTAATGGGAAGAAATCAATTCCCTCTCTTGGTTTCTCGGATGCTGTTGCCGTAGAAAGGACAACTGTATCACCATAGCGCATAAATGCAGCGCCATTTGCCTGAGCAGCTACACGTCCAATGTCAACTGACAAAGTACGTCCTGCAAGCTCCATTGAAAATGTCTTGTACATACTTTTTCTCCTTTATTTTTATTTCGAGATGCCGAAACCACTGAAAAAACCACTGTATCAATGAGCTTTTCAGAAGTCTCGGTGTCATCTCAATTTACATACAAAATTTATTATACACAATCTTTGCAAAAAAAGCAACTTTCCTTATTCCGGATAACTGATAGCGTCATCGGGCCACTTTAAAACCTCATCGTGAAACAGCGGCACACGCATCAGACCGGCTCCAAATAAGTACGCACGGTCACGCTCCGCAATCTCTTCTAATGTACGCCATGTCACACCGACAATCGTTTGTTCCGACTCCGATAATTCCGGGTCAATTCCCTTGTGTGGAACCGCATCATCCGGAATTTCTACCAAAAATGTAAAAATCCGACTTTCCAAATCCGGTTTATATTCAATGGCAAGCGGACGCACAATTTTTCCACTCACGCCTGCTTCTTCGTTTAACTCGCGCAAAGCTGCTTCTTCCGGTGTCTCATTTTCCTCAATTCCGCCACCCGGCAGATTAAAGAAATCTCTTCCTTTCATTCTGTGTTCTACAAGCAGTAATTTGCCATCCCGGCAAACCATAGCCTGACTGCGATTTCGTTTCATTTCCTCACCTTTTTAAGAAAAATTTTTTTCATAGAAAGAGTGCCTTCAATCAAACAGTATCCATTTGACGAAAGCACTCAACTCATACAAATTATTTACGCAAACCAAGTTTTTCAATCAGCGCACGATAACCTTCCAAATCTGTCTTCTTCAGATAATCCAAAAGGCCTCTTCTCTTACCAATCATTTTGTACATACCACGACGAGAATGATGATCTTTCTTATTCTCTTTCAAGTGCTCTGTCAAAGTGTTGATACGCTCAGTAAGAAGCGCTACCTGAACTTCCGGTGAACCTGTATCATCCGGTGTTCTTCCATAAGCTGCAATAATTTCTTTTTTCTTTTCTGTAGTCATCATTGTGACATACCTCCTAAATATTTTCTTATCACCATTTACTAAGATCCGGTCGGAGTTTCCGCAATCTGAGCAATGGCTATTTGCTATCATAACACAATTTAAGTTCGTTGTAAACCTTTATTTCGTGTCAATCGTAGCAATATCTACTAATGTCAATTCATTTTTCTCAGAATCCTCTAACGCAGTCAAAAGTGCATTTGCCGTATCTAAAGAAGTCAGACAGGTAACACCGGTCTCAATAGAAGTACGGCGGATGAGGAAACCATCGTGGGAATGTTCACCCTGTTTTGGAATATCAATTACCAAATCAATCTCATGACCAAGCAGCAAATCCATCAGTGTCGGGGATTCCTGCTCAATCTTGTTGACACCGATAACCGAAACGCCATTCTCGCCTAAAAACTTAGCTGTTCCTCGTGTCGCATAGATTTCATAGCCAAGTGCCTGGAAACGTCTGGCAACGGAAATTGCTTCGTCTTTCGAGTTATCATTTACCGTAAGAATCATCTTCTTGTATTTCGGAAGATTGATTCCGGCTCCCATAAAGGCTTTGTGAAGTGCCTCATTAAATGTTTTTGCGATACCTAAGCACTCACCGGTTGACTTCATCTCAGGTCCTAAGCTGATTTCTGCACCGCGCAGTTTCTCAAAGGAGAATACCGGCATCTTAATTGCGATGTAATCCGATTTTTTCGCAAGTCCCGGTGTATAACCCATATCCGTGATTTTTTCACCGAGGATTACGCGGGAAGCCAGTTTTACAATCGGAATTCCGGTTACTTTGCTGATATATGGTACCGTTCTTGACGAACGAGGATTTACTTCAATAACAAAGACTTCATCGTTATAAACAATAAACTGAATGTTAATCAAGCCAATTACATGAAGGGATTTTGCAAGTTTTGCCGTGTAATCGACTAAAACTTCCTGAACTTCAGGTTTAATGCTCATGGCAGGATAAACAGAGATACTGTCACCGGAGTGAATACCGGCACGCTCTACGTGCTCCATAATACCAGGAATCAAAATATTCTCGCCATCACATACCGCATCAACCTCAACCTCTTTACCCATGAGGTACTTATCCACAAGAATTGGATGTTCCTGCACATGGCGGTTGATAATTGACATAAATTCACGAATATCATCATCATTAATCGCAATCTGCATGCCCTGTCCACCAAGTACATAAGATGGACGGACAAGAACCGGATACCCAAGTTCATTTGCTGCCGCTAATGCTTCTTCTGTTGTAAATACGGTTTTTCCTGCCGGTCTCGGAATCTTACACTGCTCTAAGATTTCATCAAACAGCTCACGGTCTTCGGCCGCATCTACATTCTCTGCACTTGTTCCCAAAATCGGAACTCCCATTTTGAGAAGTGCTTCTGTCAGTTTGATTGCTGTCTGTCCACCAAACTGGACAACCGCACCATCCGGTTTCTCAATATCCACAATATTTTCTACATCTTCCGGTGTCAATGGCTCAAAGTACAATTTATCTGCCACATCAAAGTCCGTACTTACCGTCTCCGGATTGTTATTTACAATAATTGTCTCATAGCCGCTCTTTGCCAGTGACCATACACTGTGAACCGAACAGAAGTCAAACTCGATACCCTGACCGATTCGGATTGGACCGGAACCAAGAACCATGATTCGTTTTCTGTCCTTATCTTTGGAAACTTCCGTTTCGCTGCCAAACACGCTGTAATAATATGGCGTACTTGCCTCAAACTCAGCCGCACAGGTATCAACCATCTTAAACGAAGCAACAATTCCATTTTTATGGCGCATATCATGAATCTCACGTTCTGTCATGCCGGTATAGTTAGCAATAACGGCATCCGGAAATTCCATTCGTTTTGCTTCTGCCAAAATTTCCGGTGTCAGTGTTTCGTTTTTCAAAGTCTGTTCCATCTCTACCAGATGGGCAATTTTATCAATGAACCACATATCGATTTTCGTGATATCATGAATTTCTTCATACGTGGCACCCTTGCGAATCAGCTCTGCAATAATAAAGATACGGCGGTCATCAACAATGTGGATACGCTCTAACAGTTCTTCTTTGGAGCGGTCACTGTAACGTCCGATATCCAGACTGTCAATGTGCTGCTCCAGCGAACGGAGTGCTTTCATCAACGCACCTTCAAAGTTATCACAGATACTCATAACCTCTCCGGTTGCTTTCATCTGTGTCGTCAAAGTACGTTTTGCCTTGATAAATTTATCAAATGGCAGTCTCGGAATTTTAACAACACAGTAATCCAGTGCCGGCTCAAAACTTGCAAAGGTTTTCTTCGTAATAGCATTTGGAATTTCATCCAGTGTATATCCTAACGCAATCTTTGCTGCCACTTTTGCAATCGGATATCCGGTTGCCTTAGAAGCAAGTGCGGAAGAACGGCTGACACGAGGGTTTACCTCGATAACACAGTATTCAAAACTGTCCGGATGAAGTGCAAACTGCACATTACATCCACCGGTAATACCAAGTTCTGTAATAATATTTAATGCTGAAGTACGAAGCATCTGATACTCTTTGTCACCTAATGTCTGAGACGGTGCTACTACAATACTGTCACCGGTATGCACACCAACCGGATCAATATTTTCCATGTTACAAACCGTAATACAGTTTCCTGCCGCATCACGCATTACCTCATACTCAATCTCTTTCCATCCGGCGATGCAGCGCTCAATCAAACACTGTCCGACACGGCTCAGACGAAGACCATTGGAGCAGATATCGTGCAGTTCTTCTTCGTTATGTGCGATACCACCACCGCTTCCGCCAAGGGTATATGCCGGGCGGATAACAACCGGATAACCGATTTCGTTGGCAAATGCAATCGCATCATCCACATGTTCCACGACAATACTTGCAGCAATCGGCTCGTGGATTTTTTCCATCGTCTCTTTAAATTCCAAACGGTCTTCTGCACGTTTAATTGTCTGTGCAGTCGTACCAATCAGACGAACATTTTCCTGTTTTAAAAAGCCCGATTCCTCTAATTCCATCGCAATATTTAACGCAGCCTGTCCACCCAGTGTCGGGAGCACGCTGTCCGGTCTTTCTTTACGAATCAGTTTCTGAACCACTTCAACGGTCAATGGCTCAATGTAAACACGGTCAGCAATATCTTTATCGGTCATAATGGTAGCAGGATTGGAATTAATAAGCACTACTTCCATTCCTTCTTCTTTCAGAGAACGACAAGCCTGCGTACCGGCATAATCAAATTCGGCAGCCTGCCCAATTATGATTGGGCCTGAACCGATTACTAAAACTTTTTTGATTCCATCCATTTTTGGCATTGTATGTATCCTCCTTACTCTTCCATCATCTTGATAAATTCATCAAACAAAACTTCCGAATCCTTCGGTCCGGCACAAGCTTCCGGATGAAACTGAACCGTGAAAATATTTTTCTGTAAATAACGAAGTCCCTCGACTGTGCCATCGTTGACATTTACAAAGGCAACCTCGGCAATCTCTTTTGGCACCGAAGATTCTTTTACCATGTAGCCATGGTTCTGGGAAGAAATGTATACGCGTCCGGTTTTTAAGTCCTTGACCGGATGATTTGCTCCGCGGTGGCCATACTTCATTTTCTCCGTGTCACAGCCACAGGCAAGTGCCATTAACTGGTGTCCCAAGCAAATTGCAAAAATCGGAATATCCGATGCATACAGTTTTTTCAACTCTTCAATGACTTCTGTGCATTCTTTCGGATCCCCCGGTCCATTCGTCAGCATAATGCCGTCCGGATGGGAAGCAAGAATCGTTTCTGCTTTCGTTTTTGCCGGGTAAATTGTAACTTCACAGCCACGTTTTAACAAACATCTGGCAATGTTAAATTTCGTTCCAACGTCAAGAATAGCAACCTTCTTTGTAATAGAAATGTTGCTATCGGTATCTAAATCGCCCGGTTTATAGGAAACAATTTCCTTTGTAGTTACTTTGTCAACTACACCGCGAACGGAATATTTTTTAATTTTTTCAAGAACGGCAGATAAATCCTCAGGTTTTTCTGTGGTAATCATGCCATTCATTGTCCCTTTTTCTCTGAGTCGTTTGGTGAGGGCTCTTGTATCAATTCCTTCAATTCCCGGAATGTCCTGCTCTACAAGAAACTGCTGAATACTTTCTTCTTTTCTGAAGTTGCTTCCAAGTCTTGCCAGTTCTCTTACAATAAATGCATCGGTATTTGACTTTTTCGCCTCTTTGTCTTGATTACAAATACCATAATTACCAATTAACGGATAGGTCATTACTACTGCCTGTCCAGCATAACTTGGGTCCGTGAGCACTTCAAGATATCCTGTCATTGACGTATTAAAAACAATTTCGCTAATGACTTCTTTTTTACTGCCTATGCTTTTTCCGGTAAACACAGTTCCGTCTTCCAGTATCAGATATGCGTTCATGTTATCCTCCTTTAATCGAATGCCAGAATCATCTCCGCAGTTTCCACAAGATTGTTTCCGCTGTCCATACTAAGTTTCTGGATATATTTATGGGCTTCTTCTTCAGACAAATGGTTTCGCTCCATCAGAAGAGCCTTGGCATCATCAATTGATTTTTGTTCTTTTTCGGATCGTTTCCTTGGCTGGTATCTTCTCTTTCTTTTCTCCGCTGCGTAAAGTTCCATTGCCATTGTTTCAATGGTACTTACTAATTCATGCGAATGAATCGGCATAGACAAACACATAATGCTGCCAATTGAGCATTCCTGCAATTTGGCAGGCGATGCTACTAAAAGCATCTGAAATTCCCGCGGCAGATAGCCATACAATTCACTGTAATGCATGTCTGTTAAACGATATCCGCACAACACAATACCGCCGTCACATTCATTGGCGGCTGCAATCACTTGCGATGCACTATTAAATGCTAGTATATCATCATATCCGCTCCGATTCAAAACATTTTTTATTTTTTTCGCATCATCCAGCTTAGGAAACGCTACTATAATGCGCAGAATCGTTCACACCTCCCCGTAGAAAAGTATCAAAATAAGCGGTATCCGGACTAAATTCGGTCCAGATACTTCTCAACTTCCCATGCGGTTACCTGTTCGCAAAATTCATCCCATTCCTGTTTTTTCTTCTGGATGATTATGCGTGACAACTCTTCTCCATATACTTTATGGAAAAATTCGTCTTTTTCAAATGCCTGTACCGCCTCAATCAAAGTTCTTGGCAGAATGTCAAATTCCTGTGCCCCCTCTAAATCATCAATACAGGTTGGTGGCTCGATTTTATTGCGGATGCCATCTAATCCGGCAGCTAAACATCCTGCTAAAACCAAATATGGATTACAGGAGCCATCCGGACTTCTCAATGCTACACGCGGTCCCATCTCACCGGTACTTGTCATACGCATAAGCGGAGTACGGTTTTTACGTGACCATGTAATATTAACCGGTGCATTGTATCCCGGCACTAAACGTTTATAAGAATTGATAATCGGATTGTTAATTAACGTAAGCCCTTTAATATGGCGCATAATTCCACCCATGAAATAGTATGCTGTTTTGCTCAGACCATACTCTTCATCCGGGTCACTGAAAATGTTCTCACCATCTTTGCTCAAGAACATGTTAAAGAACATCGCAGAACCTTTTTTCCCATAATTTGGCTTTGGCATAAACGTAGCATGAAGTCCATGTCTCTTTGCTACGGTACGAACGGTAAGTTTAAATGTCATAATATTATCGGCTGTCTGAATTCCATCATCAAATTTGAAATCGATATGATGCTGGCATACTTCATTGGAGTGATACGAAGATTCCATCTCAAATCCCATCTCGGACAGTGAAAGCACGATATCACGTCTTGCATTTTCTCCGGCATCCACCGGTCCGATGTCAAAAAATCCTCCTTTTTCACTAGTGTTTGTCGTTGGCTGTCCATCTTCCGACATATCAAAGAGGAAAAATTCTGATTCCGGTCCGACATTTAACGTATAGCCGTCTTTTGCCGCTTCTTCAATTACTTGTTTTAAAATATAACGGGAATCTCCCATGAAAGGAGTTCCATCCGTATGACGCACATCACAAATAAAACGTGCCACACGACCTCTCTGCGGTCTCCAAGGGAAAATTGTAAATGTATCCAAATCCGGAACTAAAACAAGTTCATCCACATGCATCGTATCAAACCCATTAATCGCAGCGGCATCAAACGTGCATCGGTTATTCAAAATAGAGTCTAACTGTTTGGCTGTTACTGCCATGTTTTTCAAAATTCCAAAAATATCCACAAATTGCAGACGGATAAATTCTACATCCTCCTCTTCTACAATACGAATGATATCTTCCTTTGTGTAATGCGACATAGTTTATTCTCCTTTCCATATGAAATCCGGCAGCAGTCCTCTGCCACCGGATAATTGTCCCCTTTAATTGAGGTTTGTATAACCCATCAAATCTTTATCAACTTCACGGGCTGCCTCTCTTCCCTCGCGGATTGCCCAGACAACCAAGGACTGTCCTCGGTGCATATCACCCGCTGTAAAGATTCCTTTCTGACTGGTGCTGTATTCGCCCTGCTTCGTCTGCACATTTGTACGGTCCGTACATTTTACGGCAAATTCTTTTGTAACATACTCCTCAGAGCCCAAAAATCCTGCCGCAATAAAGACGAGGTCAACATCTAAAATCTGTTCACTTCCCGGAATTTCGCTCATCTGCATGCGTCCGGTCTTTTCATCCTTCTGCCAGTTAAGCTTCACGATTTTAACCTGTTTTAAATCGCCTTTGTTATCCTTTATAAATTCTTTTACCGTGGTCTCATAGATTCGCGGGTCACTGCCAAAGACAGCGATTGCTTCCTGCTGGCCGTAATCGGTCTTAAGAATTTTCGGCCACTCCGGCCAAGGATTGCTTGCCAAACGGCAAACCGGTGGTTTCGGCATCATTTCCAGCTGAACGACACTTTTAGCCCCCTGACGAATCGAGGAACCAACACAGTCATTTCCGGTATCACCGCCTCCGATAACGAGTACATTTTTATCTTTGGCATTGATATAATCCGTATACTGCGGATTGCGTAAATGCTTGGTTACTCGTTTCAAATAATCAACGGCAAAATAAATACCTTTGGCATCTCTGCCGGGAGCATTGATGTTACGAGGGTTTGAAGCGCCACAAGTCAAAATGACGCGGTCAAATTCTTTTTTCAACTCATCGGCTTTTACATCCACACCGACATTCACACCGGTACGGAAAACAACCCCTTCTGCTTTCATTACTTCTATTTTACGTTCTATTACCGATTTGTCAAGTTTCATATTCGGGATTCCATACATCAAAAGTCCGCCCGGATAATCCTCGCGTTCAAATACGGTCACGCTGTGTCCACGTTTATTCAACTGGTCAGCAGCCGCAAGTCCGGATGGACCGGAACCTACAATCGCTACTTTTTTGCCTGTACGGACTTTTGGAGGTTTTGGTCCCATCAATCCGTGTTCATAACCATATTCGATAATGGCATTTTCATTTTCCTTAATCGTTACCGGTGAATCATTCAATCCACAGGTACATGCAGCCTCACAAGGAGATGGACAGACACGGGAAGTAAATTCCGGAAAATTATTTGTCTTAAGCAGTCTGCCAAGTGCCTGTTCGTATCCGTTACGATAAACCATATCATTCCACTCAGGAATTAAGTTGTTTAACGGACAGCCGCTTGCCATACCGCCAATCATCATGCCAGACTGACAAAACGGAACACCGCAGTCCATACATCTAGACGCCTGCACACTGCGTTCCTCTTCGCTCATCGGCACATGAAATTCATTGAAGTTTTTAATGCGTTCAAGTGGCTTTATCTCAAGGTTATTCTCTCGTTTATATTCCATAAATCCGGTTGGTTTAGCCATTGTAATCATCCTTTCTTTCTTCGTTTTCAAAAAATCTTAGCGTGCTTTTTTCAACTGGTAAAATGCTTCAATCTGTGCCTGCTCGTTACTCAGTCCCTTTTCTTCCATCTGGGCAATTGCCTGTAACATTGCCTGATAATCATGAGGAATGATTTTCTTGAATTTTGGCAGGTACTCACTAAAGTTTGCTAAAATTTCTTTACCACGTTCCGAATCGGTTGCTTCTACATGCTCACGAATCATATCTTTCAACTGCATAACGTCGTATTTATCCGTTACTGCATTGGATGATACCAGCTCTTTATTCAGTTTGAGATACAAGTCACTATTTTCATCCAGTACATAAGCGATACCACCGCTCATACCGGCTGCAAAGTTCTTTCCGGTTGGACCTAAGACAACGACACAGCCGCCTGTCATATATTCACAGCCGTGGTCGCCAACACCTTCTACAACAGCGTGTGCACCGGAGTTTCTGACACAAAAACGCTCGCCTGCCATACCGTTGATATAAGCCTCACCGCTTGTCGCACCATACAAAGCAACATTACCGATGATAATGTTATCTTCTGCTTTGTACTGTACATTTTCCGGTGGAAAGACAACCAGTTTACCACCGGAAAGTCCTTTTCCGAAGTAATCGTTACTGTCACCTTCCAATGTCAGCGTAAGTCCTTTTGGAATAAAGGCACCAAAACTCTGTCCGCCGCTTCCGATACATTCTACCGTAAAGGTATCGGCCGGTACATCGTCTCCTAAGTTCTTTGTGATTTCAGAACCAAGAATTGTGCCAAGTGCACGATCCACATTGCTGATTCTTGCACTAATTTTTGCCTTTTCTCCGGTCTCCAGCGCATGCTTAAATTTCTTTAAGAATACTTTCTCATCCATTGTCTTTGACAATTTAAAATCATACGCATCTTTCGGATTATATAAATGTTTTTTATCTTTTGCAAATGGATTATCAATAATTGCGGACAAATCCAGTTTCTTCGTTCTCTCATCATCCTGAATGTCATCACGCACTTTCAATAAATCCGTACGTCCAATCAACTCATCAAGCTGCCTTACACCAAGTTTTGCCATCAGCTCACGAACTTCTTCTGCGATAAAACACATGAAGTTTTCAACGTATTCCGGTTTTCCTTTGAATCGTTTTCTCAGTTCCGGATTCTGGGTTGCCACACCAACCGGGCAGGTATCCAGATTACATACACGCATCATCACGCATCCCATCGTAACAAGCGGTGCGGTTGCAAAACCATACTCTTCAGCACCAAGCAATGCTGCTACCATAACATCACGGCCGGTCATCAGTTTACCATCTGTCTCAATCACAACTTTTGAGCGGAGTCCGTTCATCATCAGTGTCTGGTGTGTCTCGGCAAGACCAAGCTCCCAAGGAAGTCCGGCATTGTGAATCGAACTTGCCGGAGCTGCACCGGTACCACCATCGTAACCGGAAATCAGGATGACGCCTGCACCGGCTTTTGCTACGCCGGCAGCGACTGTACCAACACCTGCTTCCGATACCAGTTTTACGGAAATTCTGGCATTGGTATTTGCACATTTCAAGTCGTAAATCAACTGTGCCAAATCCTCAATCGAGTAAATATCATGATGAGGCGGCGGAGAAATGAGGGATACACCCGGTGTTGAAAGTCTGGTCTTTGCAATCCAAGGATAAACTTTTCCACCCGGCAGATGTCCACCTTCACCCGGTTTTGCTCCCTGTGCCATCTTAATCTGAATTTCCTTGGCACTTACTAAATAATGTGAGGTGACACCAAATCGTCCGCTCGCCACCTGTTTAATTGCGGAGCAGCGGTTTAAGCCGTCTTTACCAATCGAGAGTCGTTCTAAACTCTCACCGCCCTCACCACTGTTGGATTTACCATGTAAGCGGTTCATCGCAATAGCTAACGTCTCATGTGCTTCCTGTGAAATAGAACCATAAGACATCGCACCGGTTTTGAATCGTTTGACAATGCTTTCAACCGGCTCAACCTGAGAAAGCGGAATTCCCTTTTTCGGGAATTTGAAGTCTAACAAACTTCTCAAATTCATGAAACGGTCTTCATTATCAATTTCTCTTGAATATTCTTTAAATAATTTATAGTCTTTCTGCCAGGTTGCCTGCTGTAAAAGATGAATCGTCTTTGGATTATAAAGATGATCTTCTTTTCCACTGCGCGACTTGTGCATACCCAGACTGTCAAGTGTTGTATCGTTACCAAGATCCAATGGGTCAAAAGCACGTGTATGAAGGTTTTCTACCTGTGTCTCAATATCCTGAAGCGAAATACCACCGATTCTTGATACTGTATCGGTGAAGTACACATCTGTCACTTCCTTGGAGATGCCAATCGCCTCAAAAATCTTGGATCCCTGATAAGACTGAATTGTTGAAATACCCATCTTTGATGCAATTTTTACGATACCGTGAAGGATGGCTGAATTGTAATCATCCACAGCAGCATAGTAATCTTTGTCAAGCATGTTGCAGTCAATCAGGCGTTTGATGGTATCCAGTGCCAGATATGGGTTTACGGCGCAGGCACCATAACCTAATAAGGTAGCAAAATGATGTACTTCTCTTGGCTCTGCACTCTCTAAAATCATGGCAACACTCGTTCTTTTTTTCGTGCGGACCAAATGCTGCTGCATAGCTGACACAGCCAACAAAGAAGGAATTGCCACATGGTTTTCATCGACACCACGATCCGAAAGAATCAATACATTAACGCCATCTTTGTAAGCTCTGTCTGCTTCCAAAAACAGTCGGTCAATTGCCTTTTTCAAAGAAGTATTTTTATAATAAGTAATCGGAATAACACCAACTTTGAATCCCGGCACATCCATGTTTTTAATTTTCAACAAATCCGTATCGGTCAAAATCGGATTCTTAATACGAAGCACACGGCAGTTTTCCGGCTGCTCATGTAACAGGTTTCCATCCTCGCCAATGTAAGTTGATGTTGATGTTACTACTTCCTCACGAATCGCATCAATTGGTGGGTTTGTTACCTGTGCGAAACGCTGTCTGAAATAGTTAAACAACGGCTGTGGCTGTTTGCTAAGCATCGGAAGCGGTGTGTCATGTCCCATGGCTGCAATCGGCTCGCCACCATTTTGAGCCATTGGAAGAATGGAATTTTTCACTTCTTCATATGTGTAACCGAATGCTTTCTGAAGTTTTCTCCGCTCCTCATTGCTGTAGTGCTCCACACGGTGGTTCGGAATGTGAATGTCTTTTAATTCTACCAGGTTGCTGTCTAACCACTCACCATAAGGACGGCGGGATGCATATGTCTCTTTCAGCACATCATCGTCCACCAATTCTCCTTTTACCGTATCAACCAAAAGCATTTTACCCGGTCTTAAGCGGTCTTTTTTAATGACATGTTCTTCACTAATTGGCATAACACCAACCTCGGAAGAAAGAATCAATTCATCCTCATCCGTAATATAATAACGGGAAGGACGCAGACCGTTTCGATCAAGCACAGCACCAACCAAATCACCATCTGAGAACAAAATGGAAGCCGGGCCATCCCATGGCTCCATCATCGTTGCATAATATTGATAAAAGTCTTTTTTCTTCTCACTGATATAACGGTTGTTTGCCCAAGGCTCCGGAATTGTAATCATTACGGCAAGTGGCAGTTCCATACCACTCATTACCAGAAATTCCAGTGTGTTATCAAGCATCGCCGAGTCTGAACCGCTGGCATTGATAACCGGAAGTACTTTGTGAAGTTCTCCTTTTAACTGCTCGGATTCCATCGTCTCCTCACGGGCAAGCATCTTATCTGCATTACCGAGAATGGTATTAATCTCACCGTTGTGTACGATAAAACGGTTTGGATGAGCACGCTGCCAGCTCGGCTGTGTGTTTGTCGAGAAACGGGAATGTACAATCGCAATCGCGGATTCATAATCGACGTCCTGCAAATCATCAAAGAATAAGCGAAGCTGCGAAACCAAAAACATTCCTTTATATACAATTGTACGGGAAGAAAGTGAAACTACATAAGTATTTTCATTGGACTGCTCAAAGACACGTCTTGCAATGTATAATTTACGGTCAAAATCCAGTCCCTTTTCGACTTTCTTTGGTTTCTTTACGAAACACTGCATGATATACGGCATACATTCCACGGCACGTTTTCCAAGAATATCCGGTGCAATCGGTACTTCACGCCATGCAAGAAATTCCATTCCCTCTTTGGCAATGATGTTTTCAAACATTTTCTTTGCCTGATTTCTTTTTAACTCATCCTGTGGGAAAAAGAACATACCAACACCATATTCACGCTCTCCTCCGATGTCAATACCAAGCTTTTCAGCTACTTTGCCGAAAAACTTATGAGAAATCTGTAAGAGAATACCAACACCATCTCCTGTTTTTCCTTCACCATCTTTTCCTGCGCGGTGTTCAAGGTTGGCAACTATCTCTAACGCATTTTTTACGGTACTATGCGTTTTCTTTCCTTTAATATTGACAATCGCGCCAATACCGCAGTTATCATGTTCAAACCGAGGGTCATACAATCCAATCGGTTTCCGTTTACATTCTTCTACATATTCACTCATCGAAATTCCTCCTTGTATTTGACGTATGGAATAGTCACTCGTGTTCCCGTCTGTCAAAAATATTTTTTGACTACAAAAGGCGTCAAAAGAGCATAGTTCAAT
>UMIU01013750.1_pt1 | contig 14267 bp, 16 predicted proteins | sample 1965871 | NCBI WGS metagenome assembly UMIU01 (sample SAMEA4836132, study PRJEB28245) | human gut metagenome | biome: gut microbiome; material: fecal sample | place: Denmark | collected 2008
TTTGCAATATCCGATTCGCTCCGTCCCATACCGCTGCCTTCGTTTGTGCAGAGAGGGAATATGCGCTTGCCGCTCAGGTCGGCGCTCTCCAAAAAGGTCCATACCGGCATCGGCATGGTCCCGCACCAGCACGGATAGCAGAGTATGAGTGCGTCCGCCTCCTCGATGCCCTGGGGCTGTACCGCCAGCGCCGGCCTGGCGCCGGAGGAAAGCTCGCGCTTGGACACCTCTACGCACTCCCGGTAGTCGAAGGGGTATTCATGCTCGGCGCGTATCTCGAAGGGCGCCACACCCGTCAGTTTGGAGATCAGCCCGGCAGCACGCTCAGTGTTGCCGACTTTGAGCTCGACCAGGCCGCCGGGAGCATAGTTCATACCACGGTGAGAAAAGTAAGCTATCAGTTTTTTCATGACACGCCTCCTGTTAAAACCGCCTCACCCAATTCGGGCGCGGCTGTGTTTGGTCACACATTTTCTGGCAGGGAATCGTCGTTAAAGACCCAGTCACGGACATGGATGACCCTGTGGCTCTCGGAGCCGGTGCGCACAACCACTTGCGTTATTCCGGCATTTATGATTAGACGCTTGCACATTGAGCAGGGCAGGGTCTCGTCCAGCAGCTCATGCGTTTTCGCGTCGCGCCCGACCAGGTAAAGGGTGCCGCCCAACATGTCCCGCCGCGCGGCCGATATTATTGCATTCGCCTCGGCGTGTACACTGCGGCAGAGCTCATATCTTTCACCGGAGGGAATGCCCAAGGTTTCGCGCATGCAGGCTCCGACATCGGTGCAGTTGCGCCGTCCTCTGGGCGCTCCGTTGTAGCCTGTAGACAGTATCTCGTCATTACGCACTATTATGGCTCCATACTTGCGCCGCATACAGGTGGAGCGGTTTAAAACCGCGTCTGCAATATCGAGATAGTAATCTTCTTTGCCTCGTCTTGTATCCATTGTACATACCTCGCGTTCTCAGTTTATTTAAGTTTAGCGTCTGGCCTCTTTTAAGTCAAGCTAAAATGTGCTATACTAAAACGTATGGAAAACTATCAGCGAAAATTGGATAAAGAACTCGAAACGCTCGGCGGAAGGCGGCCGGGCCTTTTGTTGCACAGCTGCTGCGGCCCGTGCTCGACCTATGTGCTGGAATACCTCTCAAAATATTTTGAGCTGGGGCTGCTGTACTACAACCCAAATATCCAGCCGGAAGCGGAGTATGAGCTGCGCCTAGATAACCAGCGCAGCGTTCTTGAACGCTACCCGGACATTCGCCTGCATGAGCTGGGATGGCTCGGCGGGGAGTATGGCGAGGAGGTAAAGGGCCTGGAGTCCGAACCGGAGGGCGGCGCGAGGTGTGCAGTCTGTTTCCGCCTAAGATTGGAACGTACGGCAAAACTGGCCTCTGAGCTGGGCTATGAGTACTTTTGCACTACGCTGAGCGTTTCCCCGCACAAGAATGCTGAACTTATAAACCGCATAGGCATGGAGCTTGGCGAAAAATACGGCGTGCGCTGGCTCCCTGCGGACTTCAAAAAACGCGAGGGATATAAGAGAAGCATAGAGCTCTCCCGAGAATATGGGCTGTACCGGCAGAATTACTGCGGCTGCCTGTATTCAAAGTCGGGGAATTAAAATCGGTGACTGGGCGGGTTTCCACACCCCGCCGGGTTATAAGACCTAAATCAAAATGGGAAGGATGAAATTAAAAATGAAAATCAGTACCCGTAAACTCGCTTTCGCCGCGGTGGTCGGCGCGGCATATGCCGCTATGACGCTTTTGCTTGCGCCCATTTCTTTTGGATTGGTGCAATTCCGCGTGTCGGAAGCGCTTTGTATACTTCCTGCCTTCCTGCCATGTACTTCGTGGGGGCTGTGGATAGGCTGCGCCATAGCGAATATCGCCGGAGGATACGGGATACCTGACATCGTATTCGGCTCCCTGGCAACATTGGGCGCTTCGCTTTCAATGGTAGCCATATCAAAAGGGCACAAACAGCCTCTGAAATTGGGACGGGCCATAGCCGTGTGCCTTATGCCTGTTGTATGGAACGGGCCGATTGTAGGCGGAGTGATCGCATACAGCATGGGGGCTTTTTGGACTGCGCTGCCGCTGAATGCCATACAAATCGCAGCGGAAGAAGCTCTGGTCATGTACATAATAGGCCTGCCGCTTCTAAAACTGCTGCCCCGTTCCGCGGCCTTTGCCAGAGTAATTGCCGAATGAGGGCCGTCATGCTGCCTTGTATAATGTCCAAGTTGCAGATTGTAGAACAAATGATCAGCTTTTCCTTGACAAGCTTTTGATATTCTCATAAAATAAAGCCATTCGGTGTGGGGGTGTTTTTGTGGAACCCATTAAACGCGTTCCCCTTGTACATCAAGTGGAAGAAAGAATTGAACAGCTTATTGCTGACGAGTACAGTCAGCCAGGAATGAAGCTGCCGACGGAAATGGAGCTTTGCCAGGCACTGGGCGTCAGCCGCGGCACTGTGAGAGAGGCGTTCCGCTATCTCCAGGCTAAGGGCGTGGTCGAATTGCAGGTCGGCAAGGGCGCTTTTGTCGCCGCGCCCAAGCCGGTGGAGAACCCGGAGGTCATCACTTGGCTTGTACAAAATGAGGAAGACCTGAAAAATGTTATAGAGCTTCGAGCGCTCATTGAACCGCTTGCCGCGAGAAAGGCTGCGGAGAGGTGTGACGAAGGGCTCGCGGAACGGCTGCAAGAGATACACAAGACGTTTGTAGACAATGCCGTTCCGGACAAGTCGGAGCTGCTGGCCGAACTGGACGAGCGGTTCCACGATGAGATAGCCATGAACTGTGGCAACGATTTTGCCATAGAAATCATGAAACGCCTGAACGACTGCATGAAGTCATTCAGAAAAAACACGTTCAAGGTGAATCAAAACATCAAGGATGCGATCACTCCGCATAGGAACGTCATGAGGGCGATAGCCGCCCACGATCCTGCAAAGGCAGAGCGTGAAATGCGAAAACATGTCATACGCATAGAGGACAACATCAGCCTGAATATCTACTCTGCGAGTGGAAAAGACGTTCAGGACACTTAAAGAATCAATTTTGCTAGGCCGTGAGAGCCATTTGGGTCCCCCGGCCTGGTGTATTTTTATAATTAAAGATAGTTACATTTGGGCTAAAAGCTGAAATTAGCGACATGCGATTGACAAAATGAGTATGGCAAACTAATATTATAATTGTCAGACAACCTAACAATACTACAATATAACTTGGGGCTGAAAAAATCATACTATTTTTGCAGAGGTGTGACCAATGAGCGCAAAATTTGAAGGCATAATTCCACCGGTCGTAACGCCCTTTGACGCGTCGGGCGGGATAGATGAGAGCAAGCTTCGCAGGGAGATAGAGTATTGCTTGAATTGCGGTGCGGACGGAATAAGCGTTGCGGGCAGCACTGGTGAAGGACCGACTCTGAATGATGATGAGCTCGTGAGGATGGTGGGTATAGCAAGAGAGTTTATCCCCGCCGGTTCAGATAAGACGGTCGTGTGCGGCGTCATGAGAACGTGCACAAGAGATGCTGTATGCGCCGGCCTTTCGGCCAAAGAAGCGGGGGCAGATGCCATAATGGTGACCCCGACAGCGTACAACGTTCTGGTCCCAAATGAGGAGGGCATGTTTGATTTTTACAGCACGATATCCTCTCGCGTGGAACTGCCGGTAATAATATATAACGTTATTCCTCATAACACGATCTCGCCGGAGCTTTTCAGCCGCCTGCTGGATCGGACCGAATATGTGATGGGAATAAAACAGAGCGTGGGAGGTATTCAGGCGCTTTATGCCGACGTTATGAAGGTCGGCAATAGGGGCAGGATCTATGCGGCAACGGACGACATGATATATTCCTGCTTCGATCTGGGCGCCAACGGGGCCATTTCAGCCATACTTTCCGTATTCCCGCGCGAGTGTGTGGAGATGTGGAACTGCGCGAAAAACGGCGATCACGCGAGGGGGCTTGAGCTTCAGAAGTCTCTGTATAACAAGTGGCAGTGCCTTGGCGGGAACCAATTCCCCATACGCATGAAATACGCTTTAAGCTGCCTGGGCAGGGACTGCGGCTATTGCAGGAGCCCGATAACCCATCTTCCGGACTCTGAAAAGGAAGCCATAAGAAAATCGTTTATGACCGAGTAATATGAATAAAAAGGAGTTTAAGCATGAACAAGTTTGTTGAGAAGTACGGCAAAATCCTGCTCCCCCTTATCACGCCCTACGATGAAAAGGAAGAGGTAAATTATGAGACTTATGCTGAGCTCATAAAGTACCTCGAGAAAAATGATCTTTGCGATTCATTCATCGTGACCGGGACCACGGGCGAGGCCTCGCTGCTGAGCTTCAGCGAGCGCGTAAAGCTTATAGAAACGGCGATGAAAACTGCGACGAAGCCGGTCATAGCGGGCACCGGCTGCGCCTCTACCAAGGAGACGATCGCCCTCACCAAAGAGGCCGGGAGGCTTGGCGTCAAGGTGTGCATGATCGTTTGCCCGTTTTACAACAAGCCGACTCAAGAGGGCCTGTACCTGCACTTCAAGGCTATTGCAGAGGCAGTGCCCGAGATGAACATACTGTTGTATAATATCCCGATTTTCGTCGGAGTAAATATTGAGGCCGAGACGGTCGCAAAGCTTGCGGCGCTGCCGAACATCATTGGGATCAAGGACGAGGCCGGAATAAACCCGACTCAGGTTACAGATTATTTCTTTGCGACCGAGAAGGTCGATCCTGACTTCGCAATATTCAACGGCGACGATGTTATGCTCCTGCCGACCATAGTACAGGGCGCCATGGGCATAGTTTCAGGTGGAGCCCACATTTTTGGGCATGAGATCAGGGCGATATTCAAAGCGTTTGAGGAAGGCAGGAATGCCGAAGCCAGGGAGCTCTTCAACAAGCTCTATAAGTTCTGCAAGACCACGGGCCAGAACGGGCGGATACTTCCCAACTCTATACTGCGTCCTGCTATTGAAGAAGTAACGGGACTGAAGCTCGGGCCGGCGCGCATGCCTCTTGCGCCGGCGACGGAGGACGAGCTGAAAGTCTCGTTTGAGGCCCTCAAAGAGGCGGGAAAACTATAATTCAAGAGCAGATGAAAAAGAATGGAGGAAAGAAAATGAAAAAGGTATTCGCAATTCTACTGGCATTTGTGATGGTATTCGCATTTGCAGCCTGCGGCGAGAGCGCGGAGGTCGAAGAAACCAATCCCCCTGACGCTGGAAGCCCTGCCGTAGAGGAGACCGGTTCCCCTGATGCTGGGGACGATACTAAAGAGTTAACCGCCCTTATTTGCAGTGTGGCCAAGCCGCTGTCCTGGATAGACAGCGATGGCGTCATTCAGGGATATGAGTATGATGTCCTTTGCGCAATAAACGAAATTATGGATGATTATACTTTCGAAATCGTGCCCTGCACAGATGAGGTTCAGAACATGAGGCTTGAGACCGGAGACTTCGACCTTTCGGTGGGCGGCTACATGTGGAACGAGGAACGTGAAGCTGACTATGCAGTACCTGAAACCCCCATAGGCGCCACTGCCTTTGTGCTGTATGTCCGGCCTGAAGATGCAGACAAGATAACTTGCATGCAGGATGTCATAGACGGCGGTTATACTTTTGGACCGGTATTCCCCAACGGAGGCATATATAAGGCCATGGTTGAGTGGAACGAGGCAAACGGCAGTCCGCTGGATGAGATACCGGTACAGGCAGATATTTCCGTAGCGGAAAGAATAGAACTGGTCGTGTCAGGACAGTGTGATGTATATGTGGAAACAGTCAATACTGACGTAGAAGAAGTTGCCGCGGAAATGGGTGTTGAGCTTGTTCAGGTAGAGGAGCCGCTGACTGCTGAAAAAACAGTGGTGCTTATTAAGAAGGAAGACACCGAGCTGTGTGAGGCTGTCAATAATGCTCTTAGCACCCTCATGGAGAACGGAACGCTTGTTGAGCTTTCTAACAAGTGGTACGGTTACGATATTTTCAGCCTGATTGAGTAAGAGTTTAAAAGAATAAAAGCAGCATGTTATGTTCAAGGGGCATGTGAATACAAAAAACATGCCCCTTTGTTAGAAACTCTATTGGGTTTCAGATTGGCACCACCAGACTGTATAGGCTTATTCTTTATGATGCGGTATGGAGTCGGAAAATGTTAGATTTAGAATTCATGGTGGAGATCCTCCCCAAATTTCAGACGCCTCTCTTATTTACTCTGAAGGTAATGGTGTTTTCCATTCTGCTTAGCATCCTAGTTTCCATTCCCGTTTCGGTCGTTAGGATAAACAGAACGCCGGTTTTATCTCAAATATTTGACCTATGGCTGTCATTTATTCGCAGTATCCCCGGCCTTCTTGAATTGTTTATTGCATACTTTGTTTTGCCAAGTGTGCTTGAAGAATTCGGCATAAGCACAGAAGACTGGAGTAATGAAACGTATGTTTACATTGCCCTTGTATTTCACTATGCACCATATCTTTCAGAGGTTTTCCGCCCGGCATACCTTGCCGTTGACAAGGGACAGTACGAGGCAGGGGCGGTAGTGGGCATGACCGGGCTGAGCATCGCAACGAGGATCACGATCCCACAGGTCATGGCGATTGCTTTGCCGCAGATATGCAGCGTGTTTATAGATACGCTCAAGGACACGTCTTTGCTTTTTACCATAGGCGTAATAGACCTTATGGGGCGCGCACAGGCAATAGTTTCGGACAGCTATGGACTGCACAAAATTGAAACCTACATCACGGTTGCGATTATTTATCTCATTATTACTTTCGTGATAAGTAGGCTGTTTTCGGCGCTGGAAAAGCGATTTGATCGGATGCAGCTCTCGAGCGGAATCAAGAGGTGACGGCGCTATGCGGTTTAACTATCTGATAGGCTCTCTTCAAGAAATAAGCAAAGCGGTGCCGCGTACCCTCTTTACGGCGCTGGTCATCATGGTGTTAGCAATAGCCTTGGGAGCTTTGCTCGCGGTATTCAGGGTAAAAAAGATAAAGGTGTTGAACTTTCTGTCAAAAGTCCTGGTTACCTACGTCAGAGGCACTCCTCCTGTAGTGCAGCTGCTAATCGTTTATTACAGCCTGCCGTCAATAATAGTTTATGTGGCTAAGTTAGTCTTTGGAAAGAGTATGACCACTTATGATGTCCCGGGAATGGTCTCATTGATCGTTGCCTTTGTTATTTGCATGGCTGGTTATCAATGCGAGGTTATTCGAGGCGCTCTGAATTCTGTGGACTATGGCCAGATGGAAGCGGGGCAGGCAGTGGGAATGACTGAAAAACAGGCCATGTGGCGCATCATACTTCCACAAGTGCTGAATGTGGCTATACCGGGGTTTTTCACATACTATATGTCAACCGTAAAGGTGATGTCCCTGGGATTTATGCTCCAAATCGTGGATATCATGGCAGCAGCAAAGCTGTATTCTGCCGTTATTGTGCGGTTCACAGAAAGCTATGTGGCCGCGGCAATTGTTTATTGGTTTATTGGTGTAGCTTTAACTTTTGCGTTTAATAAATGGGAAAAGCGCAACAAGGCTGCGTCTTGAAAACGAGCATGCGGTTTTTATGCTGACTGATGGAGGCCAGGACATATGACAGAACCTATAGTTATTCTTAAAGGAATACACAAATCATTTGGTAGCAATAAAGTCCTTAATGGGCTTGACCTCACGGTAAACAAAAACGAGGTCTTGACTCTTGTCGGTCCAAGCGGCGCAGGAAAGACTACGTTGCTGAGATGTATAAATCTTTTGGAGCGGCCTGAGAGTGGCTCTGTTGAGGTGAATGGCTACAAAGTTGATTGCTCCCATCTGAAAAAGAAGGAGGTATTTGAACTTCGCAGGCATTCAACGATGGTGTTTCAGAACTATAACCTGTTCAGGAACAAGACTGTCATGGAGAATGTCACTGAGGGCTTGATTGTAGTACAGAAAAAGAGCAAGGCTGAGGCGGCAGAAATTGCTTCAGAGGAACTCGAAAAGGTTGGAATGTTGATAAAAAAAGACTCGTATCCATCCCAGCTCTCGGGCGGTCAGCAGCAGCGTGTAGGTATTGCACGTGCACTTGCACTGCGTCGAGATGTGATTTTGCTTGATGAGCCAACATCGGCGCTTGATCCGGAGAGTATATCAGGAATTCTGGAGATCATACAGAACATAGCCAACTCAGGTATCACCATGATAATTGTTACGCATGAAATGCGCTTTGCCAGAAATATCTCTCACCGTATTGCATTTGTCGATGATGGCAGAGTGCTTGAGATAAACACTCCAGAAGAGTTCTTCTTAAACGCGCGTGAGGAGCGTGTTAGGCAGTTCATTGTAAAAATCAAGCACTGATTTGGAGCAAAGAGAAATGGAATGTAAAGAATACGAAAAATACGTTTCTATATTAAAAGCAGAGCTGGTTCCTGCTATGGGGTGTACAGAGCCTATAGCCGTGGCATTTGCTGCGGCCAAGGCACGCGAGGTTTTAGGAAAGATGCCCGACAAGGTCTCCGTAGAGGTGAGCGGCAATATAGTTAAAAATGCAAAAAGCGTGGTCGTGCCAAATACCGGAGGCAGGCGCGGCCTTGAAGCCGCTGTGGGAATCGGCATCATAGCGGGAGATGCGTCCAAACAGCTTCAGGTAATAAGCGAAGTTTCAGAAGAGCAAATGGATAGGTTGGGCGCATTTTTAGAGGAACCTGGGGTGTCTGTCGGTATAGCAGAATCCAACCTATCAATTGATGTTCGTGTCCATCTTGCTGCGGGCAGCGATAATGTTAATCTACGTCTTGCCGAAGACCACAATAAGATAGTCTACATAGAAAAAAACGGGGATATACTGTTCGAATGTCCGGTGAGCGAGGGCACTGAGCAATCTTGTCTGCTAGACATGTCTATTGACGGGATATTTGAATTTTCAAATATCTGTGACATTTCAGATGTTTACGAGGTGATTTCCAGGCAAATAGAATATAACTCGGCAATATCTGATGAGGGCCTGAAAAACAATTGGGGTGCAAACATAGGTAGCACAATCCTAAAATACTCAAACGGGTCCCTGCCTGAAGTAATGGGAAAGGCGAAAGCTGCCGCAGGTTCAGATGCACGCATGGGCGGCTGCGAAATGCCAGTTGTCATAAATTCGGGCAGCGGAAACCAAGGACTGACAGTATCGCTCCCGGTTATTGAGTATGCAAAATACTTACGATGCAGCGAGGAAAAACTTTTCCGTTCACTCGTGTTTGCAAATCTTGCAGGCATACACATCAAAGCAAGCGTAGGGCGTCTTTCGGCTTATTGCGGGGCAATATCGGCCGGATGTGCCGCTGTAGCAGGGATCGCATATATGACAGGGGCAGATTTAAATCAAATTTCACATCTGATAGTAAATTGCCTTGCTACCACTTCAGGTATAGTTTGCGATGGGGCAAAACCATCTTGCGCAGCAAAGATAGCCACGGCCTTAGATGCGGCAATATTGGCATGGAATATGACGAAGAATGATCAGCAGTTCCTCGATGGGGACGGATTTGTAAAAAAAGGCGTAGAGAATACCATAAATGCAGTTTCGAGGATTGCCAAGGACGGAATGGCAGAAACCGATAAAACAATTCTGAAAATAATGACCGACTTGTAAAGGAGCAGAAATGGACAGGAAAGAACGTATATGTGCGGCAATAGCACACCGTGATGTGGATAAGATTCCGTTTTCAATTTGGTATCATCTCCCCAAGGAGGACCAGGACCCAGTTTCGTTAGCAGAAGCACAAATTAGGCTAGCTCAAGAATATGAGCTTGATTTTATTAAAATGATGCCATTTGGCAACTACCAGGCTGCAGATTATGGCCTCAGCTGCGAGTATTATTGCCTACCCAACAAGGCTGTTAAAGAAATCAAATTTGCCATTGACAACATTGAAGAATGGGGGGAAATTAAGGCTCTCCCCGGCTGCTATGGCAACCACGGCAAAGCCTTGATGACATCTCAGCAGCAGAAGAAAAAGCAGAAAAAACTCGGGCTTGAGATACCGTATATTCAAACGATATTTAGCCCACTCACCATAGCCCGTAAGCTGGCTGGCGACAGAGTGTTTTCGGATATGCAGGAGAGGCCAGATCTGATCCACCATGCTTTAGCTGAAATCACCAAGACCTCGATTGATTTTTGCATGATGAACATTGATGAGGGTGTAGCCGGATTCTTCTTTGCCTCCCAGTGCTCAACCCATGACCTCATGTCGGAAACAGAGTACATTGAATTTGGGCAAAAATATGACCTTATGATACTGAACGCAGTGCGTCCGCATACCTATTTTAATGTTATGCACGCCCATGGCGAGGACCCTATGTTTGAGCTGCTCTCAAAATACCCTGTTGACGCGATTAACTGGCACGACCGTTGGGCACGTCCGACCATGGCTGAGGCCCGGAAGATGACCGACAAATGTCTGATGGGCGGCATAAACGAAAACTGGATAAAAGGCGCAACTGTTCAGGAAATTGAGAATCATTTGAGGGAGGCAGTTGATTGCGGAGGACGGAAAGGATTGATACTTTCCCCGGGCTGCGCAGCAGATATGGATACACCACGCGAGAACTTCCTCGCGTGCGCAGAGATTGTTAAGAAATTGTAAGCAGAGCAATACTGCAGGAAAAGCTCGCTTGGGGAAATGGGAACTGTCGCAAAAGCAAGAAGCTGTGATAAAAGGTAAGTGAGTTCATGACTGCGGAGTTGTTCTCCTCATATGGGGTTCCTACCCGATTGTACTGTTCAATGGTTTGCAGATTTTGATGGACTTGCGAGCTGGCAAGCCCCAGCGCTGCTGGACACAAGGAGGGATTAGAGTGCTTCGCAGACCTAGAATTTTGGTGGTAGGCAGTTTCATGATGGATCTGATCGCCTCCACGGAAAGGGCGCCCAGGGAAGGCGAGACGGTCATAGGCCTGGGCTTCAAGACGGCTCCGGGCGGTAAAGGCGCGAATCAGGCTGTCCAATGTGCGCGACTGGGCGCGGAAGTTACAATGGTCGGCAGAGTGGGAGCGGACGCCTTCGGGAAGCAGCTAGTGGATGCAGTGCAGGCCGCCGGTGTAGACGCTTCGCATGTAGGCTTCGATGAAAATGAGCCCTCTGGCGTAGGACATATCACGCTAGAAGTAAGCGAGCACGACGCGCGCAACAGGATAATCGTCTGCCCAGGGGCAAATTTTGCTATGAAACGCGAACATATTGCATGGCTGCGTGATGAGATCTGCCATTATGACGCCGTCATGATGCAACTGGAACTGCCCATGGATATCGTTGAGACGACTGCAAAGTGGGCCAAAGATGCAGGAGTGCCGGTAATGCTGAATCCTGCCCCTGCGGCAGAGCTTTCAGACCAGCTACTCTCCTGCGTAACCTGGCTATCACCCAATGAACATGAAGCTGCGGTCCTGACCGGGCACTCAATAAATGTGTCAGGAGGAGTCGACTTCTCAGACATACAAGAGGTCGCAGATATGCTGCAAGCTAGGGGCGTGAAGCGGCTCATAATTACCCTGGGTGAGAATGGAGCGGTCCTGGTTGAAGGGCGCGATATATGCCATGCCGAGAGCGTACACATGCCGCATGTGACGGATACAACGGCAGCCGGAGACTCTTTCGTCGCAGCCTTCTGCACAGGCATTTCGGCTGGGATTGAGCAGAAAACCGCGCTGGACTTCGCCTGCTGCGCGGCGGCGATAACGGTGACCCGTATGGGCGCCATACCGAGCCTGCCTTCAATTTCGGAAGTGCAGTCCCTGCTGGCCCGAAAAGGACCGATAGACCTTGACCCGTCCTGCCTAGAAGCGCTCAAAACGTGAACACGAACACAGAGGTGCTGAATATTATGCTTAAAGAGGAAAGTTTGCGCGCTTTTGACAACTTCCTGGAAAGTGCAGGCGAGGAGCTCAACCGCTTTCTTGACGGCGTGGACAAGGACGCCTATAATACTGCGGCTTCGCTCATACTTGAGGCCCAGAGCGCGGGAAATAGGATACATGTAACGGGCATCGGTAAGCCGTCCCACGTTGCTACATATGCGGCTTCGCTTCTGTCCTCGACCGGGAACCCGGCCTATTATCTCCACGGCACCGAGGCCGTGCACGGTTCTTGTGGCCAGCTTGTTGCGGGTGACGTTGTGATAGCCATATCCAATTCCGGTGAGACGAGCGAACTTAAAGCGACGGTTATTGCCGTTAAAAACAACCGCTGCCGGGTCATAGGCGTATCTGGAAACCCGGAGAGCTGGCTGGCAAAGCACAGCGATGCCTTCCTGTATGCGGGAATAAAAAACGAGGGCGGGCCACTCAATCGCGCGCCCAGGAATTCTGTTCTTACGGAAATGCTAGCGCTCCAGGCCCTGTCTGTGGCTCTCCAATGTGAAAAGAACTGGGACGCGAAAAAATATGTCACCTGCCATCCGGGCGGCAAGCTGGGGGAACTGAGAGAGGGGGAAACCTGAGTGCTGAACATAAAGTGTATCAACCCTGAAATAATAAACGGCCTTGCCCTCTGCGGTCACGGGGACAAAGTGCTCATCGCGGACGGAAACTACCCTCTGGGCTCTAAAACCTGCGGCGCGAAAAAGATATACCTTGGGCTCATGCCAGGGCTGCCGACCGTAACGCAAGTTCTGGAGGCGCTCCTCTCAGCCTGCCGAGTTGAAGCTGCCGCTGTTATGAGCCCTGACGACGGCAGCGAGCCGGAGATTTTTGCGCAGTTCCAAACGGCACTGGACGGCCTTGAGGCCGAACAACTTGGACGGTATCAGTTCTATGACGCATGCTGTTCCCCGGATGTCAAGCTTGCCATATCCACGGGAGAAACACGCACATTTGCAAATATATTGCTCACAATAGGCTGTGCACCAGGGGAATAAAACCGCTGCCGGCCTTGACAGAAGAGCTGCATGATGCTAGTATGTTCTTGGTAAAACATGAAAATTATTTATATTATTATTTTTGACATGAATAATATAAATATAATTATGAGGTGCCGGGATGAACATCATAAAAGCCAGTCCTGTCAAGGCCGGAAAAGTTTATGAGCTTGCCCTGCTGACAGGCCTGACCGCTGTAATTGCCGCGGCGGTCTTTTTCTTTTTAGAGCCGAGCAAGGCTGCGGTTAGCAGCATAGCAGGGGCTGCCATCATCATAAACGGCCTGATAGATTTGCCGGTATCGCTCATAACACTCGTGTTGAATTTGCTGCTAATTGCCTTGGGTCTGCTTGTATTCGGAAAGAAGTTTGCCTTCAATACGATATACAACTGTGTGCTGTTGTCGGCCTTTATGGCGGTATTCGAATTGCTGTTGCCTGATTACAGCTCCATTACGGGCAGTGCGGAGCTGGATGTTGTCTGCTATGTGCTGGTTGTCAGTTGGGCGTTGGCGGTGCTGTTTAGGCACAACGCTGCTTCTGGAGGCCTGGACATCGTTGCACAGATAATGAACAAGTATTTGAATATTGAGACCGGCCGGGCGCTTTCCATAGCCGGGACCTGCATCGCGCTTTCTTCGGCGCTCGTATATGACGGGAAGACCGCTGTGCTCGGCGTGCTGGGCACATATTTCAACGGAGTAATGCTGGACCGTTTTATCTTCGGTCAGGATCTCAAGCGACGTGTGAGCATAATAACTGAGCGCGAAGAGGAACTGCGCGAATATATTTTGAATGAGCTTCACTGTGGGGCGACGATCTATAGAGCTGTGGGAGCGTATACGCAGGAGGAGTTTTTGGAACTTGTCGTAATAGTTGATAAATACCAATATCAGCGCCTGATGACCTATGTGCACCGGTTGGACCCGGACGCTTTTGTAGCGGTCTACACCGTTGCGAGGGTGAGCCGAAAAGCCTGGAGTTTGGAGCGAAGGCCAAATGGCTGAAAGCAAAAAAGAGGCAAGACCTGTTTTCAGGTCTTGCCTCCAGCTATTTGGCGCGGAAGGAGGGATTTGAACCCTCGCTCGGCTCATCACCGACTACTCCCTTAGCAGGGGAGCCCCTTCGGCCTCTTGGGTACTTCCGCAGGTCAAAGCTCACATATATTATCATAGGAAAAGCAACTTGTCAAGATTGACATACATGATGAAATGGACTATTATTTTTTTATTATGAGATATGACACGGTTATTTTCGATTTGGACGGCACTTTGCTCGATACGCTGGACGACCTGACGGACGGCGTGAACCACGCTTTGCGTGAATTCGGCTTCCAGGAGGCGACGCGG
>UMIU01000474.1_pt1 | contig 14132 bp, 10 predicted proteins | sample 1965871 | NCBI WGS metagenome assembly UMIU01 (sample SAMEA4836132, study PRJEB28245) | human gut metagenome | biome: gut microbiome; material: fecal sample | place: Denmark | collected 2008
TGGGCCGCATCAGCAAAATTGAATGCCTGGATGGTCGGTCCTGTGATACCGTTTGCCAGAATCGCCGCCAGGGCAAAGACGATGGCGAAGATCTTCGCAATTTTGTTTCCGCCCATTCCTCTTTCTATGTAGTAGGCAGGGCCGCCCTTATATTCTCCATCAATTCTCGTCTTGTAAACCTGTGCCAGAGCTGACTCAGAAAAGGCAGTTCCTGCACCGATGAAGGCGATGATCCACATCCAGAAGACGGCTCCCGGTCCTCCAAAGCAGATGGCTGTTGCTACGCCGGCGATATTGCCGACGCCGACACGTCCGCCCAGCGCAAGGGCAAATGCCTGGAAGGAAGACATTCCCTCTTTACTGGTCCTGTCCTCTCTCTTCCTGTCTCTTCCCAGCAGATAATGTACCATGTCTTTAAAAAGTCTGACCTGAGGGAATTTCATACGAAGTGAAAAATAAAGTCCGGTTCCCAGCGCAAGGATGGTCAGTGGCAATGCCCAGATCACGTTGTAAATCTCAGCCGTAAGATTGTCTAAAAACGTCATGTTGCTCTCCTTTCATAAGTAAAGTCCTAAAATAATAACATATCGAGTAAAACTATCTTGATACAATATTAACAAAGCTTTTCAAAAAAACTCAAAAATACTCAAAAAGAAACGGAGAAATATTCAGAATATTCCTCCGTAGTTACTTTCTGGTTACTGTTCCGTTATAAAAGGGACTTTCGATAGAGCAGGAGACCTTCGATGAACTTGGAAATATTGACTCTGCCGCCTCCGCTGCTGGTGCCTTTGATGAAGTCCATCTCGTCCTTGATGTTCTTAAAATCGAAGACATAGTTGGCATAAACCTGAAATACCTCGTTGCTGTAATCATCGATTCCCAGGTTGGCCACATTGGCCAGGCCTTTTTTGATGGCCCGGCGCATCCTCTGTTCCAGGTTTTTGGAAGATTCCAGCTTCTCAGCAGCAATGCGCGTCAGCACTTCCCTGTTGTACTTTTCGTTATGTTCAATGAGATATTGACAGACGCAGAGGATGTCAGCCGTCCCTTTCTCGCCCAGCATGCCCAGAAGACCCAGGAAGACGTTGATCTCGCGAAGGATGTCCTCCCTGCGCTCCGGTTTTGCACTCTGCTCCTCCGTCTCGGCGAACATCCCCTTGATGCCGGCCACCAGGCTGTTCATTTTGATCTTGTCCGACACGTTACCCAGCACCTTCTCTACCTCGATGATGTTGATGGGCTTGTTGATAAAAAACTCCACTCCGGCGTTGTAGGCCTGTTCGATCATGTCCTTGTCCGCCACCTGGGAGATCATGACGAAACTGGCCTTGGGGCGCACTTTTTTGATCTGTCCCACCAGGGCGATGCCGTCCATTTTGCTCATCAAAAGATCGACCAGGATGATATCCGGCTGCAGCGCCAAAATCTCTCCCATAGCTTTCTCAGGATCTGTGGCGTAGCCGATGACCTCACCCAGGGTGCGGCTTTCTACGATATTCTCCAGGGTTTTTACCGTGCCGATCTCATCGTCAACTATGTAATACTTCATCTGATTCCTCCTCAAAAACAGTCTTTGGCATGGTGATCACGAAGTCGGTGTATTTGCCCTTTTCGCTCTGCACCTCGATGGTCCCGCAGAAGATGTTTTCAACGTAATCCTTGACCAGGGTCAGCCCCAGCCCCCGCTGCACATCTCCTGTCTCTGCATTGAACTTGGTGGAATAGCCGTCAAAGAATACCGTCTCCAGGTCGTCAGAATCAATGCCAGGTCCGTTATCCCTCACTTCCAGGATGTAGTTCTCGCCGCTCTCACGCAGGGATAATGAGATTTTGCCGCCGGCCTCCCCAATCGCTTCCGCCGAATTGAGGGTCAGATTGCGGATAATGGACATCATTTTGAAATATTGATGCACATAAAAATTCGTTTTGACCCGCGTAACCAGTTCCACGTTGTAGCCCCGATTTTTGATGGTGCTCTGTAGATTGGCCTTCTCTATGGACAGAATATCTTTCATAGCCAGGCGCCCTTCGTCGATATCGTCGAGAAAGGTATCCTTGAGCACATTGATGATATTCAGATAATCTCCTTTGATCTCGTGGGCGTTTTTGGAGATATCCAGCGAACACTCCTTCAATTCCCGGGGCGCATTGATCGCCTCCATGGATTTGTAGAGGGAAAACGCCTGGCGCATGATATCCTCGATCTCAGCCGCGTTCTTCTCCATGACGTGGAGTTCGCTCTCAAAGATAGACGCCTGCACGATCAACTTCCGGTATTCCTTGTCATGTTCTTCTTTGATCAGCAGATTGGAATAAGTCTCCAGCGCCAGCAGGATCACCTGAATCAGCACGGTTCTGCAGAAAGCGATGATCACGAGGGAAACGGCCGTATGAATGGCGATGACCAGATGCCCCTGGATCAGGCTCCTGGTGGATAACTCCGCCATGTTGGACAAAAAGTCACAAACGAAGATGACATAGGGGAAATTGCGAATATCCTTTGGCGCCCTCACCACGTATTTGTAAATCAGCGGATATAGAATTCCATAGGTAAAGAAAAATGCCATATCCGGAATGACTAAAACAGCTGTCAGACTGGGCTGTCCGCCTTCCAGCACCATGAAGAGAAGTCTGACCAGCGGTGAAAAGATGCCTGAACAGAATGCCACATACCTGGGCGACAGATCTTCGTAGCAGTAGACGAAAATCGCCATCACCGCCACAGACATGGCGATGATGAATCCATCGGTGATAAAATTGAATCTGATCTGCGACGCCAGGGATACGAAAATAGCGATGTATATCGTTTTCTTGATTTTTACCATGCGTTACTCCTTTATAAGCACATCGTCATATACAGCGGCACAAAGAGAAGATCCCCTTCTTTTTTCAAATCCTTCGTATAGATGATCACTCGCTGATTTACCTTGATTGGATATTTTTCTAAAAAATAGTCAAAAGATTTATGATTCGTATATCCGGACGACTTCACCTCAACCGGACAGATTCTCCTGCCCCGTACCAGAAGAAAATCGACTTCGTAATTTTTTTCCCGCTCAGCGCCCGCAGGCCTATATTTAAAAGTATGAAAATATAAGTCGTACCCTTTGCATTTCAGCATCTGCGCCACCAGGTTTTCCATCACCATCCCCTGGTTTGTTCCCAATTTGTCAAATATAATCGATTTGTACAAATCATCGTCTGTCTCCGCCCGGTTCTGCATGATCTGCGTCACAAGCAAACCTGTATCACCTAAGAATAATTTGAAATTGCTCCGGTCTGTGAATAATTCTAACGATACCGCAGGCTCCGTTACAGAAAGACACACATTACCCATCATAGATTCTGCAATAAAGTCAATGGACTCCATATACTGGTAAAACCTGGTGCCTTTCTCAATGGCCGCATATTTAAAATGTGCACGGTGATTTGAAAGCTGCTCAGGAATCGCTCTGAAAACAGCCGAAGTCCTTCCTCCCGTTTCCGCATCGCTTTTCCGCAAATCCTCCTCATAAAGGCGCAGAATATTTCTTTTTACTAAATCGATTTCTTGATAAGACTTTCCCGCCACAAACGCTTCTACAGCCTGCGGCATACCGCCTACAGCCATATATGTGCGGAACCTCTGCATGATTTTCCGGTGAATGCCATCGCCTAGAGGCTTCTGGTTTTTGTATGCTTCCCTGATGGCCTGTCCCGTAACGGTATCTCCCTGCGCCCACAAAAACTCCTCGAAATCCATCGGATACATCCGCAATCGGTATTCCTCAGAGGGAATCAGAATATCCTTTACATTTTTTCTGATACTAATTAAAGATCCTGTTTCAATATAGTCATAGCGCCCATCCTGCACCAGATATTTGACGGCCTGTCTGGCAAGAGGAAACATCTGCACCTCATCAAAAATGATGAGGCTTGCGCCTCTGGGCAGTTCTTTCCCTTTTAGAAGAAACAGATTGCGAAAAAAATTATCGAGATCGCCCATATTTTCTTCAAAGTTCCGTTTGACTTCTGCGCTCTCTCTGGCAAAATCAAGAACCAGATATTCCTGATATTCATTCTGGGCAAAGGCTTCCGCCACTGTACTTTTCCCAACTCGCCTCGCCCCTTCGATCAAAAGCGCGCTCTCTCCGCGAAAAGAGGACTTCCATTCAAGCATTTTCTCATATATTTTGCGCTGAAAAATCATTTTCGTCCGCCTCCTTTCCCTTATTATATGCCGTTTTACACAAATCATCAAATGTTTTTTGTATATTTTTGCGCAAAACATAAAATTTTTTTTGATGTTTTCAACACAAATCGCAAAATGTTCAGGAACCGCCTTAGTGGCTGAACAGAGAAAAATAATCAGCAGTCAGCCAAATGAAAAACCAGGTCGTCCACAGCGACCTGGTTTTTTGGTGATGCTAATTGTTTGCTAGATTTTTATTAGCTATGTCTATATACTATCTCACTTCTATGGGGAAGTCAAGTCATGAAAATAAATTTATTGAATGCGGTCTATCCCAAGGGGATTCAAGTCTTCAGTCGCTATATCAACGGCCAAAGCGGCGCTTTTTCCTGAAATTTGCCCCTATGACGCCGGATTCATCCGTTACAGAAGCTGAATTTTCTCCAGTATCTGTTTGTTTTAGCAATTTTTGTAAAAAAATCCATCAGATTTGATACATATGATTCTTAGTATGTTTTTATATCATTTATATTTTAGTCCTTTTGCAACTCTTTTTTATGTCTTTTTGCATAACAACTTGCAAAAAACGGCGCCCGCTGCCTCATTTACCAGCATTTGCGCCGTTTCTTCAGTTTTAGCGAAGCACGCCACCTATTATTGGACGCGCTTACAGCACGTTATACGAAAGCTGGGTGCCTTTCTGCTTCAGCCCGATTGCGATAGCGAATATTCTGGCGGTGTCCATGCAGGTATGTACCGCAAGTCCCCGTTCGATGGCAGCCCTTCTGATCGGAAAGGTGTCCGCCCCCACTTTGTTGATGGTCTTCGGCGTGTTGATGACCATCTGGATTTCCTCGCCGATCAGAGGTTTTACATCGGCGTAGTCGATTTCCTGCGCCGGGACGCCGTGCTCTCCCAAGAACGCCGCCGTTCCTTCCGATGCATACAGCTTGAAGCCGAGATCGGCATAGGTCTTCAATACCTCCGCGCTTTCCGCCGTCTTATCGTGGTCTTTGAGGGAGACAAAGACGCCGCCTTCTGTCGGAATCTTCGTACCAGCGCCCAGGAATCCTTTGTAGATGGCTTTGTCCAGATCCTTGTCGATGCCCAGGACCTCGCCGGTAGATTTCATCTCCGGCCCCACTGCCACGTCTACGTCAGTCAGCTTGGCGTCGGAGAAGACCGGAATTTTCACGGCATAGTAATCCTGCTTTTTGTAGAGCCCTGTGCCCCATTCCATGTCGGCAAGTTTTTTGCCGGTCATCGCCGCCACGGCGATTTTGACCATCGGCACCTTGGTCACTTTGCTGAGGATCGGTACTGTCCGGGAGGCACGAGGGTTGACCTCGATGACATAGATTGTCTCTCCGTCCCAGGCGTACTGGATGTTTACCAGACCCACGATATGCAGGGCTTTGACGATCTTCTTTGTGTTTTCAATCAGCTTGTCTGTGACTTCCTGGGGCAGGCTGTAGGTCGGGTAGACGGTGCAGCTGTCGCCGGAGTGGACCCCGGTGCGCTCGATATGTTCCATGATGCCCGGGATCAGCACGTCGTCGCCGTCAGCGATGGCGTCTACCTCGATTTCCTTGCCCTCCACGTATTTGTCAATCAAAACGGGATGCTCATGGGAGAGTTTTACCGCTTCCTTGAGGTATTTCAGCAGCTCTTCATCGGAGTAGACCACCTGCATGGCCCTGCCGCCGATGACAAAGGACGGGCGTACGACCAGCGGATATCCCAGACGCTCCACGGCTTCAAAGGCTTCCTCTCTAGTTCTGACTGCGCAGCCCTTTGGCGTAGCGATATCCAGAATATCCAGGAGGTCAGAGAATTTTTCCCTGTCTTCCGCCAGGTCGATGTATTTGTTCTGGGTGCCCAGGATTTTGATGCTTCTGGCTGCCAGCTTTGATGCCAGATTGAGAGACGTCTGTCCGCCGAACTGAAGGATGACCCCTTCCGGACGCTCCTGCTTGATGACGTTCATCACGTCGTCGGTGTGGAGTGGTTCAAAATACAGCTTGTCAGAGGTGTCAAAGTCCGTGCTGACCGTCTCCGGATTGTTGTTGATGATGATGGACTCGTAGCCCAGGTCTTTCAGCGCCCAAACCCCCTGGACGCAGCAGTAGTCAAACTCGATGCCTTGGCCGATCCGAATCGGGCCGGAACCGACCACGAGAATCTTATCGTGAGGGGTTTTGACGCTCTCATTCTCACCGCCGTAGCTGGAATAGTAATACGGGGTCAGCGCTTCGAACTCTCCGGCGCAGGTATCTACCACTTTATATACCGGATAGATATCGTGGTAGAGCCTGATATCCTGCAGCACGTCTCTCGCCATGCCCGTCAGGTCCAGGATTTCGTCGTCCGTAAAGCCGCGGTATTCCGCCTCCCTGATCAAATCCGCCGTGACCTCCTCGGTCTGCAGAATTTTTTCCATCTCGATGATTCCGTAAATCTTATGGAGGAACCAGCGGTCGATCTTCGTCCTCTCGAAGATTTCTTCCACATCGGCAAGGCCCCTTCTGAACGCCTCCGCGATGCAGAAGATTCGCTCGTCGTCCTGCGCCATCAGCTTGTTCATCAGCTTCTCATTGTCCAGACCCGTCACGTAAGGGACTCTGAGACCCGTACCCTCCACCTCCAGCGACGCGATGGCCTTGAGCAGTGCGCTTTCAAAGGTTCTGTCGATGGCCATGATTTCGCCGGTCGCCTTCATCTGGGTGCCCAGCTTGCGGGAAGCCGTGCGGAACTTGTCAAAAGGCCACTTCGGGAATTTGACCACGCAGTAGTCGAGGGCCGGTTCAAAGCAGGCGCTGGAGCCTTCGGTCACGTAGTTCTTCAGTTCGTCCAGACTGTAGCCGATGGAAATCTTTGCAGCGATCTTGGGGATGGGATAGCCTGCCGCCTTCGACGCCAGGGCCGAAGAGCGGCTTACACGAGGGTTCACCTCGATGACGATGTATTCATCCTTGTCAGGGTTCAGCGCAAACTGCACGTTGCAGCCCCCTTCGATTTCCAGGCTTCTGATGATCTTCAGAGAGGAGTCGCGCAGCATCTGGTACTGGCTGTCGTTCAGGGTCTGGGTCGGCGCAACGACGATGCTGTCTCCGGTATGGACTCCAACCGGATCCAGGTTTTCCATGCTGCAGATGATGATGCAGTTGTCCTTGGCGTCACGGATAACCTCGTACTCCACTTCCTTCCAGCCTGCCACAGACTTTTCCAGCAGAATCTGCCCGATGGCGCTTTTCTCTATGCCTGTCTTGCAGAAATGTTCTAGTTCTTCCTGATCATGGGCGATGCCGCCGCCGGTGCCGCCAAGGGTGTAGGCCGGCCTGATGATGACTGGGTAGCCGATCTGCTCTACAAAGGCTTTGCACTCTTCCAGGGTGGTTGCAATGGTGCTGGGCGGGATCGGCTCACCGATTTCAAGCATCAGGTCTTTGAAGGCTTCTCTGTCTTCTGCCTTGTGGATGCTCTCCTTGTTGACACCCAGCAGCTTGGCCCCGTATTTCTCGAATACGCCTTTCTCGTCTAAGGCCATGGCCAGGTTCAGTCCTGTCTGTCCACCAAAGCCTGCCAGGACGCCTTCCGGCTTTTCTTTTGCCAGAATCTGCTCCACCGCATCCTCTGTGATCGGCTCCAGATAGACTTTGTCAGCGATGCCGTTGTCTGTCATGATGGTGGCGGGGTTGCTGTTGATCAAAATCGTCTCGATGCCTTCCTCGGAGATGGCTTTGCAGGCCTGGGTGCCGGCGTAATCGAACTCTGCGGCCTGTCCGATGACGATGGGGCCGGAGCCGATGATCAAAACTTTGTTCAGTGTAAAATCTCTAGGCATTACAGTCTTCCTCCTTCCATCAGATTGATAAATTTGTCGAATAGATATCCCGTATCATTGGGACCAGGGCTGGACTCGGGATGGAACTGGACGGAGAATACAGGTTTGGAGAGGTGCTGCATCCCTTCTACGGTTCCGTCATTGAGGTTGAGATGGGTGACTTCCAGTCCTTTGAGCACGATGCTTTCGGCTTTGACGGCATAGCCGTGGTTCTGGCTCGTGATATAGCTTCTGCCGCTGTTCTTATCAAAGACGCCGTGGTTGCAGCCGCGGTGGCCGTATTTCAGCTTATATGTATGACCTCCCTGGGCGAGGGCGATGAGCTGGTGTCCCATGCAGATACCGAAGATGGGCATCTGATCCGGTCCGTAATTGCTGTTGGTGATCAATTTCTCTATGACAGTGATCGCTTCTTCCGCGCTTTCCGGATCTCCCGGTCCATTGGTCAAGAATACGCCGTCAGGCTTTGATGCCAAAATTGTCTTTGCCTTGGTGCCGTAAGGATAGATGGTCAGGCTGCAGCCTCTTTGGTACAGCTCGTTCAGGATGCTTTTTTTGACGCCGAAGTCCAAGACTGCTACATGATATTTGTTGTCGGGGTTCTCCCACTTCTCCACTGCGGTAACACCGGCGTCTTTCATCTGATCGCCCCGCAGAAAAGCGTCCTGGCAAATTTTTTCTATGGTCTCCAGGGAAAACTCCTCCGTGGTGATGACGCATTTCTGATTTCCCGTATTTCGAAGCTTCCTGGTAATCTCTCTCGTGTCAACATCGTAGACGCCAGGCACCTTTTGTTCCGCAAGCCACTGGTCGATATTCATCACCGATTTCCAGTTAGACGGTTTGAAACAAACGTCTGCCGCCACCACGCCGAAAGCGTGAATCTGCTCTGACTCGTAGTCCGTCTCGTTGATCCCGTAATTGCCGATCAGCGGGTAAGTCATAGTGATAATCTGTTCCTTATAGGACGGGTCGGTCAGGGTTTTCTGATAGCCAGTCATCGCCGTGTTGAAGACCAGTTCGCCGACTCTGGTTCCTTCGAATCCAAATCCCTTTCCTTTATATATACTCCCGTCTTCTAAATAAATCATTCCTTTCATCAAGAAGCCTCCAATCAATATTTCTAAGGAGAGAGTATACTATAGGAATTATAAATATGCAAGTATAAATTTATATTTTTGCACATTTTATTATTTTTATTAAAATTTTCTCTTGATTATACGGATAATTTGTGGTATATTACAGACATTGATTAATTTTTATTCAAACATTCTAATATTTATATAATTTTGGAGGAAAGAACAATGGCAAAAGAAAAAATCGTCCTGGCCTACTCAGGCGGCCTGGACACATCGATTATCATCGCTTGGTTAAAGGAAAATTACGATTGTGAAGTCATCGCAGTCTGCTGCGACACCGGTCAGAAGGAAGACTTTGACGCGATAGAAAAGAAGGCTTATGCGACTGGCGCAGACAAAGCATACATCCTGAACATTCAGGAAGAGTTCATCACCGACTTCGTCTATCCGACCCTCAAGGCTGACGCAATCTATGAAAACGACTATCTGCTGGGCACTTCCATGGCAAGACCGCTGCAGGCAAAGAAGATCGTAGAGATCGCCGAACAGGAAGGCGCTTTCATCATCTGCCACGGCTGCACCGGCAAAGGAAACGACCAGGTGCGTTTTGAATCCACTATTCACGCACTGAACCCTGCCATCAAAATCATCGCCCCTTGGAGAATCTGGGATCTAAAATCCCGTGAGGAATGTATCGACTATGCAAAGGCCCACAACATTCCAATCGCCCAAACCGTCGAAAAGATTTACTCCAGAGACGAGAACATCTGGCACATCAGCCACGAAGGCGGCAACCTGGAAAACCCTTGGAACGAACACAAGCCTGACATCCACGTTCTTTCAAAGACTCCTGAAGATGCGCCGGATCAGCCTACATATGTGGAAATCTCTTTTGAACAGGGCATTCCTGTGGCAATCAACGACGAAGAGATGGGACCTGTGGAACTTTTGACCGCCCTCAACAAGCTGGGCAGCGAAAACGGCATCGGTACTATCGACATCATCGAAAACCGTCTGGTAGGCATGAAGTCCAGAGGTGTGTACGAGACGCCGGGCGGCACCATTTTGTTCGCAGCTCACAAAGATCTGGAAAAACTCATTCTGGACAGAGACACCCTGCAATACAGAAACATCGTCTCCCAGAAGTTCGCACAGCTGGTCTACGACGGCCTCTGGTTCACACCGCTGCGTGAAGCCATTTCCGCCTTCGTGGACGAAACCCAGAAGCAGGTTACCGGGAAAGTCAAGATGAAGCTGTACAAAGGCACCGCATGGCCTGTAGCAAGCCAGTCCCCTTACTCCTTATATAATGAAGAGTTCGCTACCTTCAGCGAAGACGAAGTCTACGACCAGAGCGACGCAGAAGGATTCATCAACCTGTTCTCCCTGCCGCTGAAGATCAGAGCCATCCAGAAGCAGAACCTGGAAGGCATTCCAGAAGCGCAGAAAGCCCTGCCGAAGAAAGTATTCAAAGGCGGAGAGTTTGTGGAATAACATACATAGGCAAAAAGATAAGCCGGACAGATTCGCCGATGATGGCGAGCCTGTCCGGTTATCATTTGCTATAATTGCTGCTGCTTTAACGTCTTTACTATTTGTCACTCCTTTGGCTACGATTACCTAATCTTATCAAAGCCAACACTAGTAATATTATTGTTAAGGTTTCTGCAAAAGCTAGATCCATAACCAGCGTATAATGATCGGTTTTATACTTGAAAAGGTAAAAGGCGGGATAGTAAGCAAGAAATCCTAGCAAAGGAACAACTATCTTCCATTTCAGTGCTATATACATTTTGTGATCTTTGCTAAACACTAGATACGATATCCCTGCTATTCCCACTACATAAGCCATAGGTTTCAGTATTGAATTATAAAACAGAACCGCCAAGTCTTCGTAAGGCATCTCCTTTTGCTGTATATACCAGTTTGCCTCCTCATAGGTCGTAACATGAAAGTAAGGATGAGGAATAATAGGATACTCTCTAAAAAAGCATATGGCAATAATAAATAGTAACTGAAAAACAATCGCCCATATTATATAGCCTTTAACTACTCTCATCTTCTTATCCATGTCCTTACCTCATCATTATACTTATCTATCTGCACGGTTTTTTAACACGATATACAGTATCATGGCAATATGGTTCCTCTCTCGTAATGGGAATCACTTATAATTTCTTCATTATTTTTTGATATTCTTCAAAGTCGATCCCAGCAGCCTTACAGGCTTCCGAGAGTGTTAAACCATCATAGGTCATGAGTCTTTCCACAGCTACAAGGGTGCCTCTGATTTCATCTAACGGAACCTTGGCGTTAGACTCTCGCAAAATCAATCCATTATAATCATCATAAGACATCCCGATTGTTTCGCATGCTTTCTCTATTGTCGTATCCTTGTTCTTGGCAATATTTGCAACAGACATCAGGACCCCTCTGACTTCATCATCCGATATATATGCAGTCGGCTGGTTGTTTTTTACATCAGCTCTGTCTAATATTTGCTGATCTGTGTAATGGATATTTCCCAAATAAGTGGATCCATCTCTATGAGCTACCATCACATTGTCAAAAGTATCCATGAAGGTTCTCCCATTTTGGGTATACTTGTAGCCTACAACTTTTACAAATTCCACTTTTTCATCATAGGCATATTCGAATTCATGGCTTTCTTTTCCAGGAGTGAGTTTCTCCGACTTGTTTTCATCAGTTGCTTCAATGTAACTCGAGTTTTTATCGCACGCATAAACTAATATTCCTTCTAGTGTAAATGAATCATCTGACATATTTTTTGCTTTATAGGATACTTTCTTTATCTCTGAAGAATCCTTTTCAACGTTGGTCTTAGATAGAATAATCTTGTCCGTAACTGAATTCAATACTGCTTCATTCTTATGATCACCTGGCTCTGAAGAACAAGCCACGAAACAGAAACATATTGCAGCGGCCATGCATACCGTACATATTATTTTTTTCATACGTTTTACCTCTCTTATCCCCTTTTGTACTATGTTTATTACAACTATTTTTAAAGCACGCATCCTTTCCAATTACGTTGACCTAAAGCATTTACAAAAATATCAGAAGTTCATATTTGAAAATTTGATCACAACTCTTAATCAGATTCCTCTTCGGCATGATGTATATATTTACTGTACTTTGACTTTTCCAGTTTTATATAAATTTTGTTTGGATTCTCTTCGCTCGAAAAATCAAAGTACACCAACTTTTACTTTCACAAATCTTGGATCTTCCCGAAGCATCTTCAAATACTCTACAATAGGAATTCATGGAAACTTTTCACTGTTCATAATAGCCTCTCCGGGTGGTAAGTACAATTTAATATTATATATACTTCTACTAATTCCATTCATTTTAACAATTATATTCTTTTGATTAGTGCGCTGTGTCAAGCTTGTGAACAAACAGTTCAAAAAACTTATCTAAAATTCAATGATCTGATGCGAATAACAATAGTATTTTGGCTCTAATAATTGATCCCCATATATAGATAACTCCTTTTCTTCATTAGCCTTTATCAAAAGACTCTGAAGTCTCTTGGGTTCATCCCTTTTTGCAGCTCCAAATTCTCCATTACATACAAATTCAAGCCTGCCATTATCACGCCACCAAATTTTTATTTTCCCGTTATAATATAAACGTTCATCTTCTTTCAACCCGAACGCCATGCCTAATACCTCATATATCATTTCCTCTTGCTTTTCCTGAGATGTTTGACATAAAAACTGTATATAGCCGCCACATATATTTTCCTCTGTCTTTGGCAATTGCGCCCACAATATCTTATATTTCCCTCCGTTGTACTGATTCGACAAGCCAATAGATTCCAGTTCACCCATTGCCTCACTCTTGCTCAGATTCCAGCTCTCTTGATACTTATTCAAAAGTTCCTTATATGTCATAGGTACGCTGGTCTCATATTTCAAAACATCTTTTTCAGTGTTGTTCGTATTCCAGCAACTCGTTGTTAATATGGCAGCCATAAATACAAAAAAAACAACAATGCCGAATCCTAATATTTTTTTCATATAATACTCCATCTTATCACTTGTTCTTAGTGTATGTTGACGCTTTTACTAATTTATAATATGTGTACTTCCAAAGAAGTACACATATTATTTATCTTCATTACTTAGTACAGTTTTTAAGGTAGTGTGGTAGTTCTTCTTTCATAACAATCAGCATAATATGAACTTGTAACTGATACAGAGAAATTCAGTGTAGCTGATTCTCCAACACCAATATTGGCTCCTCCAGAAATTGTTGTCGTACCATTATTGTAGAATTTTCCGTTAATAACGTATTCAATACTTCTCCCACCCCTAAGCCAATACTTCAAAGTTCCATTGAAAGTTTTGGATATGTTTCCAGGTTTAGTGACCAATTCTACATTATAAATCTTCTTTACACTCCAAAAAGCTCCACCACTTCCAGAGTGAGATACCTCACAATAGAAATCAATTCTAGGTTTGTACGCACTAGTTACCTCAACTGTTCGACCAAACACTTGATAACGAATAGCGTTAGCTGCTCTTGTCGTTGGATTCCCTGTAATGCCCTTTTCTGCAAGTTCTGCCTTTGCAATGTCTTCAGAAACTCCTTTTTCATTCATATAATAATGAACCAATTCCTCATAATCCATGACAGCGCTTGCAGTAACATTCCTATCAGCTTCATCATTACCCATTGCACTTATTTGTTGAACCGAATTAGGTTCCTGTGCTTCTACTGCTTCTCCAGCGAAAGAAGCGACCGTTGTTGCTGTCAATATCATACCCAGCACCAACAGTAACGAAATGATTTTCTTCATATTTTCTCATTCCTTTCATTAATTGTGTAAGTTTAGCTTAAAGCTTCTCTCTAAGTACAGATTACACATCTAAGTAATACCTTTATATTTTAAGCACTTAAAATCCCTTTCACTTAGTAAGATACCTTTTGTCCAAAAATGTTTCAACTTTTCGGCATTTTCTTAAATAATCTTTAATTGCCAAAGTAAATTCCGTCCACTGCCTGA
>UMIU01002408.1_pt1 | contig 14091 bp, 12 predicted proteins | sample 1965871 | NCBI WGS metagenome assembly UMIU01 (sample SAMEA4836132, study PRJEB28245) | human gut metagenome | biome: gut microbiome; material: fecal sample | place: Denmark | collected 2008
CCTGTTGCAAGCTGTTCAGCGCAACCGGTTTTTCCAAGGTGAAACGCTGAGCGTTTTGGAGGCAGGGAAAGCGCCGTATGATATCACAGTGCGTTCCCTTTATGATGAGGAGGGTATGCTGCTGGAGAATGCGCCTCACCCAATGATGCGCGTTCAAATAGACTGTGGATGCTGCATTGCACCCGGCGCGTTCCTTCGCCGCCGCATCGCGGGATGAGAGGGGGTTCTAATATTGAATACCGCGTTTTTGATGGATTTATGTGAAAAAATAGAGTTGCCGCAGGAGGATCGGGAACTCGCCTTTCAGGAAATGAAAAAGCATCCGGCGCGTATAGAAGCGCATGCCAAGAGGATGTACCGGCAAAACGACGTCGTTCGTCTGGAGATGCTGTTGCGGCTCAACCGGCGCAAATATGCACCGCTGGTGCTCGCCGTGCTGCTTTGCGCAGCGGAATATACCTATGCCGGATATCAGGAGCACGGTATTCCGGAGCGGTATTATTACGATATGATGCAGGATATCACCCGCTGGACAGAAAACGGCAGGGTAGAATTTGGCGTACCGGGCTTTTCAGAGATCAGCTGGGCCAAAAATTATATCACCATGAATCTGTTTCAGCTTGGGCGGCTGCAATTTCAATTCTCCAGGGTGGATCTCAGTGGAAAGCTTGGTCAGCAGGAGCTGGCGGCTCTCCCGATCCCCAATGAGGCGAATGTTTTGTATATCCATATTCCCAAGGGCGCGCCGCTGGATCGGGAAGCATGCCTGGATTCTATCCGCCAGGCAAAGGCTTTTTTTCCCAGGTATTATCCGGAATTCGATTTTCAGGGCTTTTATACGAGCTCGTGGCTGCTGGATCCGCGCCTGAAACAGCTTTTGCCATCCGGCTCGCGTATTTTACAGTTTCAGAAACTGTTTGACCGGGTTTATACACGCGAGGATCATTCCCGTGCGGCGATTCGTTTTTTATGGTATCGGCATGACAGAAATTTCGCAGCATTCCCTGAGCAGACCAGCTTGCAGCGTTCTGTTAAGCAATATCTGCTCAATGGTGGAGCATTGGGGGAAACCTGTGGGATGATCCCCTTAAGTCAGGAGTTCAAAACGGAATAAGCAAGCAAAAGCCTCTTCTGGTCAAGGAATGATCTTGCCGGAGGGGGCTTTGTTGTTTTACGGTTATTTTGAAATGGAAGGTGACAAAGCAAACGAGAGGTGATATAATAAATACAATAAATAAATAGGGGTGAGGATATGGAACAAAGAAAACCGGTCCGGGGTTCCACATCACAGCCGGATCATATCATGCTCAGCATTTCCGGCGATGCAAAAACAACGATGACCGTCACCTGGCGCACCAGCACAGAAATCACGGAAGGCTATGTGGAATATTGGGCAAAGGAGGGCGGCATACATCACCGCACTCCGGCATGCGCAAAGGTTTTTGAAAGCGATATCGACGTCAGCCGGATTTATTGGGCGAAGCTGACCGGTTTAGAGCCTGGCGTTGCGTATTGCTATACCTGCGGTTCCGCAGAGCATCGCAGCAACATCTTTTCCTTTACCACGCAGCCGGAACACCTGACCCACTTTAAGTTCCTATGCGTTTCCGATCAGCAAAAGGGCGAGCCGTTTGACTGCCCGGATTATTCCAATTTTAACCGTTTCCTGAAGGATGTGCTGCGGCAGCACCCGGATGCACGATTTATTCTCACCGGCGGTGACAACACGGATTGCGGGCAGCACGAGGTGCAGTGGAACGGGGCGTTCAGCGGCCTTGTGGGCATTGCGGAATCCATCCCATTTATGATGACGGAAGGCAACCATGACAACAGGGGATTTCAGGATTACCGCAATGGAATTGGCCGCTATTATGCGGAGCCAGGCGAATTTTTCTGTAAGCAGTTTGAGGGCTCCTATCCAAACAACGGGCCGGACGGGTGGAAAACGGAGAACTACGCCTTTGATTACGGCAACGCGCATTTCAACGTCATGGGGGTCAACGGGCCGGAGGATGTGAAGCAGTGGGTCCTTCGGGATTTGGAGCAGTGCCGTCAAACGTGGAAATTTGGCTCCTATCACTTTCCAATCTGCTATTCCGGCGCTGATTGCCAGAATTATGACGCCTATCCTGTTATGCGGGAGGCTTTTGAGCAGTTTGACATCGTGTTTTCCGGCCACGAGCATAATTTTTCCCGAAGCTTTCCTTTAAAGAATGAAGAACTGTTTGACCAGCCCTCTCAGGGGACGATCCACTACATGCTTGGCAACTCAAACCAAAACCCGCCCGGTTCCCACACGATGCCCAAGGTCTGGCATGCGGCCTATTACCCACATGAGGAATATCGCTCTATGGTTGCTGTCGTCGAGGTGGACGGCAGCCGCCTGACGATAACGTCTGTGCTGGATGACGGCCGGATTGTCGATCACTGTGTAATCGACAAGGCGGCGGACAGCATTCTCCCCCATGCGGTGGCGCCTGTCTACCGGCGGACAAGACTTTTATTCAAGGGGATGGATCCGGGCCTTTGCCAGGCGGATACTCCCTGCGAAGAAAAAGACGGCGTCTGGTTTGTACCGCTCGCCATTTTGATCGCCTTTATCGGAGGATATGTGGAAAAAACAAAGGGGCAGGCCACAATGCGCGTCTATGGGCATTCGTTGACCATAACGGAGGGCAGCGCGCTTGCACAGACGGATTCCGGCGAACTGCGGCTTCCGGCGCCGGTATATCGGGGGGCGCGCGGGCAGCTCTATGCGCCAGCTGATGCAGTAAAAGCCTTTGAAATGCGATGGGCCTATGCTCCGCGCAATAACTTCATCTCTGTAGAACACGAGAGTGAGGAAAAACCCGTCACCGAGCAGCCCTAAGGAGTAAATATAGATCTGTTTTCTTTCCCATTCTCCCGTCGTCCTGTTCTGATCCTGATCCGGCGGCGATTGAGCTGGTTAACCCGACGGATAGCAGCGCAATTACTGCAATTGTCCCGATGAATCTTTTTTTCACATGAATTCCTCCGCATTACCAGGATAGTCATTTCTGACTTCACTCTTAATACGAATGGCTTTGCACAATCCATTCAGCGTGCCGAAAATTTTTTTGATTCGCGTAAGCATATCTTTTACCGCTTACTCTACTAAGAATAGCAGCCGGGTGGGAGGGCAGAACCCCACGCAGTCGAAAGATCGGCCCACACCGCTTGGGCCGCCATGAGAAGGCGATATGAGCGCAACTTGGGAAGCTCTGGTAATCATCAGTGCGCTACCCTTAACCACCGAAAGGCGGGAATCTTTTCAAGCTGAAGAATCACAAATGTCGCAAGCAGGCAGATGGCAATAATCATGAGGAACCGGATCAGAAAATAGTCTTGAAATCCTAAAGCTGTGGACAGGAAGCCGACCGCAGGGATACACATCCCATGCAGGCAATAAATGACGGTGCTGGCCTTGCGTAAGGTGGCGCAGCGCGGAATCCGTACATGCGACGTGCAGAGAAAAAGAAACAGGAAAATCGATAACGGAATTAAAGAGACAAAGCAATCGGTTTCTCCCAGGACATTCGCAGATTTTAACAGATAAATTTCAACATAAGCGATAATAGAAAACAAAAAGATCAATCCCAAATCCCATTTGCGGGAGATGCGAAAAAGCGCGTCTTGATGCTCTGCAATCCACTTACCTAATGTAAAGTAAAAAACGCCTGCTAAAATAGAATTGGGCGGAAAGACGAAGACCGTTTTCACGGTTTGTAAAAATTCTGCGTTTAACAGCCCGCTATAGGCGCTGGTAGAAATGCAAAAGGCGTAGACTAGAAAAGAGAGCGCCAGTAGCTTCGATGTGGAAAGCTTTTTTCCCAGCCAATAGATAAAGCAGGCAGAAAATACTGTGCTCATCAGGTACCACGAACCCTTAAAAGTAGAGGAGAATAACGCCTGCTTGATAAAGGACTCGACAGTTTGCAGCGACAGCCCTTTCTCATAAATACGCACATAGAAAATCCACGGGAGGTTCACGCAAAACCAGAACCCATACAGGGAAAGGATGCGTTTTACAAAGTGCTGAAACGATTTTTTGTCCAAGCAGCGATTAGGCTCTGGATGCTTTGAAAATAGCAGAAAGGAGGAAGTAATAAAAAAGAAGGGCACGCCAATCCGTGCTGGAATCTGGCACAGCCAGAACTGTGCAGCTGAACCTGCTCCGGAAAGGGCCTTGCTGTGCATGGCTACGATCATAATGCTGACAATAAATTTCATGAGATCGAGCGCATCATACTGCCGCCTGGCTGAGATACCTTGTGACAAATCCATCATCTCCCTGAACATATTCGTGCTTTTCTGAGGCCATTGTATCACAATTTGCGCTCAATTGGATGGTGATTCCTGATTTTTATGTTTCCAGGCCCTGTTTTTTTGCCAATAAGCATAATATGATATTCCAACCAGATCCGCCAGAACCCATCCAATCGGAACGGCAGCCCAAATTCCTGTAACGCCGATTTTGGGAATCGCAGAGAGTGTGTAGGCGAGCGCGACCCTGGTGCCGAGGGAGATGACCGTGAGGATGACGGACATACCCGGCTTTTTGACCGCGCGGTAAAATCCGTAAAGAAGGAACAAAAGACCAATGCCAATATAAAAGGCGCCTTCCACCCGCAGATAGTGAACTCCTGCCGCAATAATTTCCCTTTCGTCTTGCTGGATAAACAGCCCCATCAACGGTTTTGCAAAGAGGCAAACCCCGGTGCTGATTACGCAGCAGAATAAGACGGCACAGGCGGCGGCGCTGCGGATTCCCTTTTGAATGCGCTCCTGTTTTCCCGCGCCATAATTTTGCGCGATGAAGGTGGAAAAGGCATTCCCAAAATCTTGTACGGGCATATAGGCAAAAGAGTCAATTTTGACCGCAGCCGCAAATGCCGCCATAACAACCGCGCCAAAGCTGTTCACCAACCCCTGCACCATTAAAATGCCAAGATTCATAATGGATTGCTGCACACAGGTCAGCAGGGAAAGGCTTGAAATTTCCTTCGCGATACTGCTATCCCACCGCATATGCCGTTTGTTGATACGCAGCTCCGGTAAGGCGCAGAGCGTATAGCTGGCAAGCCCCAGCCCAGATACGAACTGGGAAAGCACAGTGGCAATGGCGGCGCCTTTGACGCCCCAGTGAAACTCCAGCACAAAGATCAGATCCAAAATGATGTTTAGAACCGCCGAAACCCCAAGAAACAAAAGCGGTGTGGCAGAATTCCCAATGGAGCGAAGCAGGGCGGCAAAATAATTATAAAGGAAGGTCGCACTGATCCCCCAAAAAATGACCCACAGATACTCCCGCATGAGTGGAGCAACCTGATTGGGCACCTGAAGCACACGAATGATCCAGTCCAGCCCGCAGAAGGAGATGAGATTCAGCAGCAGGGTAAGCGCGGCGGTCAGTAAAAAAGAGAGAAACATACTGTTTTTGAGCCGCTCGTGATCCCTTCTGCCAAATTGGATGGAAAATACCGCCCCGCTGCCCATGCAGAGGCCGAGAAGGATTGAGGTCAAAAAGGTCATCAGCGTATAAGAGGAGCCGACAGCGGCAAGCGCATCTGCACCTAAAAAACGCCCCACGACCCATGTATCCGCCACATTATAAAGCTGTTGCAAAAGATTACCGGCCATCATCGGCAGGGCAAACCGCAAAAGCTTTCCGGTAATGCTGCCGGCGGTTAAATCCTGATGCATTGGCTTCACATCCTTTTAGAAAGAAAATTATTACTATTTGATTATAATAATAGCATAAAATAGATCAAATATCAATTTTTATCTTACTAATTGTTTTTTTACTTCAAACATGCTATGATAAAATGGTCAGGAAAGGAGCGATGCGTATGTATCTGGATCAATTGGATGCGTTGGATCAAAAAATTTTATCCCTTTTAATTGAAAACGCCCGCTATTCCTATTCAGAGATTGGGGAAAGGGTCGGGATTTCACGCGTTGCGGTGAAAGCGCGGATCGACGCGCTGGAGAAAAAAGGGATTATTGAGGAATATACTACAATTATCAATCCGCAAAAAATCAGCGGGGCCATATCCTGCTATTTCGAGATAGAGGCGGATCCAGTCTGTTTGCAGGAGATTGTGCAGCGTTTGTATCACAATGAAACAGTGACGCAGATTTACCGCATGACCGGGCCATGCTGCCTTCATGTGCATGCGGTTGCTTCATCGCAGGAGGATCTGGAACGTTTGCTGCGCCAGGAAATTGACTGTTTACCTGGCGTGCGGCAGGTAAGCAGCCGGGTCATTCTGTCTCGCATTAAGGATGTGAAGGGCCTTCGGCTTTAAAACGGATAATTTCTGTATCTTGGAAATTTTTTGTTGTTTTCATGCGTCGCTTGTGCTATCATAATAACGCAAACGTTTACATCTTTGAAGGAGGCGTTTCTCTCATGGATAAAGTGAAAGTCGGCGTCGTCGGGTATGGCACCATCGGCCAGCGTTTGGCGGATGGCGTGGCCTTACAGGGCGATATGGAGCTTGTCGGTGTGGCGGATGTGGCTCCGACCCTCGCCATACGCGCTTTGAAGGAAAAGGGCATGCCCTATGCGCTCTATCTCTCCGTGGAGGATCATCGGGCGGAGTTTGAAGCGCTTGGCATTCCGGTTTCCGGCACGATTGCTGATCTCATTGAGCAATGCGACGTGCTGCTTGATGCGACAAATGCCGGTGTCGGAGCCAAAAACCGCGTTCTGTATGAGCAGGCTGGCAAAAAAGCCATCTTCCAGGGCGGCGAGAAAAACGATGTGGCGGATGTGTTCTTCCACGGCTATGCGAACTTTGAAAAGGGCGTTGGTAAGCAGTTTCTGAAGCTGACAAGCTGCAACACCACGGGGCTTATCCGCGCTGTGGATTGCCTTGACCGCGCCTATGGTATGGAGCGTGTGGCGATTACGATCGTGCGCCGTGTGGCGGACCCGGGCGATTATCACAGGGGCCTGACGAATGCACTGCGCATTGACAAGGCGCCAAGCCATCAGGCGGTCGATCTGATGACGATTATGCCTCACGTAGCTGCCACAGGCATTCTCATCCATACGCCGGTTACGCACGGCCATATCATCACAGTGGTGGCGCATGGCAAACAGAAGATCACAAAGGAAATGGCGCTGAAAGCTTTCAACGCACATCCCCGTATCCGCGTCGTCTCCACCGACGAGGGCTTCCTGGGCAACGCCTCGCTCTTTAAATATGCGCGCGACCTCGGCAATCCGCGCGGCGATATGTATGAGATCGCCCTGTGGGAGGACAGCATTGTTGAAACAGGCGACGATATCATGTTTGCCATCAATATTCCGCAGGAGAGTGTAACAATTCCGGAAACGATGGATGGCGTGCGCGCCTGCATGGGGATGCAGAAAGACCGGGAATCCGGCACTGCTGAAACAAACCGCTATCTGGGGATTGGAAAATGGAAATAAAAATGACGCCGCTTGACGGCATGGATGTTACGGGCAAACGGGTGCTCCTGCGGTTGGATATCAATTCGCCCATCGACCCGCAGACCAAAAAGATTGTCAATGAAAACCGGCTGAAAAAAAGCATGCCGACGCTGCGCTATCTGGTCGAGGGCGGCGCAAAGGTGGCAATCATCGCCCACCAGGGCGATACGCTCGATTATCAAAATCTGATCCCTCTGCGAGAGCATGCAGAGAAGCTTACAGCCCTTTTGGGGCGCGAGGTGCGCTATATTGACGATGTGTGCGGCCCCGCCGCATGCGAGGCGGTTCGGGCGCTGGGGGAGGGGGAGTGCATCCTCCTGGGCAACCTGCGCTATCTCTGCGAAGAGGTCAGCGGCTTTGAAAAAGAGGTCAAGCTCAAACCCTCTGAAATGCTGGATACCTGGCTTGTGCGCACGCTCGCGCCGCTGTTTGACCTCTATGTCAACGATGCGTTTTCCGCCGCGCACCGCAACTGCCCGAGCATGACCGCCTTTCAGGAGGTGCTGCCAACGGCTGCGGGCTTTCTGCTCTTCGACGAATACAGGGCGCTTTATCAGGTTCTTCACGGCGCAAGAAAGCCCGCAGTTTTTGTGCTGGGCGGCGCCAAGATCTCCGATGCGTTCGGCATGATGGAGGCCGTGTGCGCCAACGGCACGGCGGATCAAATTCTCACCTGCGGCGTGACCGGTCAGGTGATGCTGCTTGCAAAAGGGGTGCAGCTTGGCAAAACAACGGAGGACTTTTTGAAGGCGCGCGATCTCTGGTGCTTTGTCGAGCAGGCGAAGGAGCTGCTTCGCCGCTTCCCCGAGGTGTTTCAGCTGCCGCAGGATCTCGCTTTTGAGCGGGAGGGGAAGCGGGCAGAGATCGATGTGGAAGCTCTGCCGGTAGAAGCCTCCTTCTGTGACCTAGGCGCAAAAACGATCGCAGCCTACGGTGAGCGGATCGCGCAGGCAGGCACGATTTTTGCCAACGGCCCGGCGGGTGTGTATGAAAATCCGCTGTTTGAAACGGGTACGCGCGAAATTTGGAATGCCGTCGCCAATGCGCCCGGCTATTCCGTGATCGGCGGCGGCGATACGGTCAGCTCCGCTACCAGGCTTGCAGATATTGCAAAGGTCGATTATGTCTGCACGGCGGGCGGCGCAATGGTGCGCTTCATGTCCGGTAAAAAGCTGGCGCTTGTCGCCGCGATGGAGGGCGCATATGAGCGCGCCAATTGTTTCTAAAGGCCATAAATTTTATTGGGCAGGGGTCTTGTATCCCTGCCTGTTTTGTTTTAGAATGAAGATCAGACGATATCCTGGCGAAAGATACGATGATCTATGGAGGGTTTGCCATGCATCTTTCATTTGGCTATGATAAAACAACACTGCACTATGATATCCCGGATGAAAACCTAATCGATATCCTCACTCCAAACGAAACGCCCGCCGCTCTTACCGGAGAGGAGGAGGTTATGCGTGCGCTGCAAGCTCCAATCGGCACGCCACGGCTCCGGGAGATCGTGAAGCCCGGTGAAAAAATCGCAATTGTCACAAGCGATATTACCCGGCCGATGCCGACCTATGCCGTTTTGCCGCATGTAGCGCAGGAGCTTTCGCTCGCCGGTGTGCGGGATGAGGATGTTACGGTTGTGTTCGCGCTGGGCATCCACCGGGAAATGACGCCCGAGGAAATGAAGCAGGCGGTGGGGGAGGAGATGTACCGCCGTTTTGCCTGCCTGAACGCATGCAGGGACTATACACATCTCGGCACCTCTCAAAACGGCACGCCAATCGATATTTTTACCCCCGTTGCCGAGGCGGACCGCATCATTTGCCTGGGAAATATTGAATACCACTATTTCGCAGGCTACAGCGGCGGCGCGAAAGCGATTATGCCGGGCGTTTCCACGCATGATGCGATCCAGGCAAATCATAAACGTATGGTGGATGAGCGCGCACATGCGGGCAATTTGGCGACCAATCCTGTACGTCTGGATATTGACGAGGTAGGTTCTTTCGTCCATATTGATTTTATCGTCAATGTTGTGCTCGACGAGCATAAGAAGATCCGCCACTGCGTCGCGGGCCATTATATTGAGGCGCACCGCGCAGGTTGCCGCCTCCTCGACAAAATGTATCAAGTGGAAATTCCCGCAAAGGCGGACATTGTGATCACCTCGCCTGGCGGCTTTCCCAAGGATTTAAATCTTTATCAGGCCCAGAAGGCGCTTGACAATGCCAAGCATGCCGTGCGCGATGGAGGTGTGATCGTCTGGCTTGCTGCGGCAGGCGAGGGGTTGGGCGAGTCCACATTTGAAAAATGGATGCTGGGCCACGAGAAGAGCCGCGATATGATTGATCATATCAACCGTGAGTTTGAGCTCGGCGGGCACAAGGCAGCCGCGATTGCTATGGTGCTGGAGAAATGCCGTATCCTCTTTGTCAGCGATTTGCCGGCGGAGTTTGTGCGGCGCATTCACCTCGAGCCCTTTGCAACGCTGGAGGACGCAATGGCGGAAGCTTTCCGTGCGATGGGGGAAGACGCCCGGGTGATTGCCATGCCATACGGCGGCTCCACGCTTCCGGTATTATCAAGCGACAGATCACAGACCGCAAGCGTCTGAATTTTTATCAATTTAGGAGGGTTTCCATGGCACAGTTTTCAATTGGCGTGATTGTCGATTCTTTCCGGGCAGGCGTCCGGGAGGGAATCAAAAAAGCGGCGCAGCTTGGCGCGCAAGGCATCCAGCTCTATTCCGTTTCCGGCGAGATGGCGCCGGAGAACCTGAGCGGCCCGGCGCGGCGGGAGCTTTTGGATTTTATCAAATCCCACGGCCTGGTGGTCTCCGCCCTGTGCGGTGATCTCGGCAGCGGCGGCTTTATCGATGCGAAGCGCAATGTGGAAAAAATTGAGCGCTCCAAGCGGATTTTGGAGCTTGCAAAGGATTTGGAAACGGATATCGTCACTACGCACATCGGCGTTGTGCCGGATGATCCGGGATGCGACCGTTATCAGGTGATGCAGGAGGCCTGCTTCACCCTGAGCCAGTATGCCGATAACCTAAAGGCGCATTTCGCCATTGAAACCGGGCCGGAAAAGGCTGTCACCCTCAAAGCGTTTTTGGATAGCCTCGGTTCCACCGGCGTTGCAGTCAATCTGGATCCGGCTAATCTCGTCATGGTCACTGGCGACGACCCAGTGCAGGCAGTTTATACGCTGAAGGATTATATCGTCCACACCCACGCAAAGGATGGGCGCCAGCTCTTTTATAAAGCGCCGGAGATCGTTTACGGAATCGAGCAGGATGTTACCGGCCTCGGCGAATCGTTTTTGGAAGTGCCGCTGGGCGAGGGGAGTGTGGATTTCCCGGCCTATCTCCGGGCGCTGGATGAGATTGGCTACCACGGCTTTTTGACCATTGAGCGCGAGGTGGGAGAGAATCCGGCGGCGGACATCTCCAAGGCGGTTGATTTTCTAAAGGGGCAGATTGCGGCTCTATAAGGAGGAATTTACTTTGAAGCGGAAGTGGAAGGTCGGCGTAATTGGCACCGGCAGCATCAGCCATGAGCATATCCGGGCATATTTGAAAAACGAAAACGTGGAGCTCTATGCGCTGTGCGATATCAACCCGGCGCGCGTGCACAGCATGGCGGAGCAATATGGCGTTCCGCAGGAGCGTGCATTTACGGATATGGCAGATTTGCTCGCTCTACCGGAGATTGACGCTGTGAGCGTCTGTACCTGGAACAGCGCGCATGCGCCCTGCACGATCGCCGCGCTGGGGGCGGGCAAGCATGTGCTGTGCGAAAAGCCGATGGCTTTGAACGCCCAGGAAGCGCTCAGCATGCAGCAGGCGGCTGAAAAGGCGGGCAAAATTCTGCAAATTGGTTTTGTGCGCCGGTTTGGGAATGATTGCGCCACGATTCGGGATTTTGTAAATGCCGGTTATTTCGGTGATTTTTATTATGCCAAGGCTACATACCTGCGCCGCAATGGCTGCCCGGGCGGCTGGTTTGGGGAGAAGGCGCGCTCCGGCGGCGGTCCGCTGATCGACTTGGGTGTACATATAATCGATCTGGTGCGTTACCTGATGGGCAATCCGCAGCCGGTTTCGGTCTATGGGGCTACTTTCCAAAAGCTTCTCAACCGCCCGCAGATTAAAAAGCAGGGCGGATACAGCGCTTCGGATAGATCTGGAGACGATGTTTTTGATGTAGAGGATCTAGCCAGCGCAATGATCCGTTTTGATAACGGCGCCGTGTTGCACGTAGAGGCGGCCTTCAGCCTGAATATCAAGGAGGATTCCGGAGAGATCGAGCTGTTTGGCTCAAAGGCCGGGGCGAAGCTTGATCCGCAGGTGCATCTCTATTCCGATGTGAACGGTTACCTCGTCAACGTCGATTTTGACCAGGATACGGCCTTGAGCTTCGACGGCCTATTTGCCAACGAGATCAGCCATTTTATTGATTGCGTTCGCGGCCGGGCGGAATGCATCGCCCCAGCGTCAGACGGTGTGACGCTCATGCGTATTCTGGATGCGATTTATGAATCCGGCAGGACGGGGCACGAAGTGCTGCTTCATTCCTGATAAAATCCTGGGTATTGGCTGCGCCAAAAGGTCCGAGCGGAAAAATGCGAGTTTTCAAGCTGTTTTTGTTTTTTTGCCCTGTAAAAAGCTTGCTTTTTTACTGGCACTATGTTAAACTAGTCCGGTAAATTAGTATGGAACGGGGGATTTTTCCAATGTCCGCACTTCAAATCATTTTGGGTGTATTGCTGATTATTTCTTCTATTCTGATTATTATTGTCGTCTTGTTGCAGGAAAGCCGTTCAGCCGGCTTGTCTGGTGCAATCGCAGGCGGAGCGGAAACGTTTTTTGGTAAGAATAAGGGCCGCACGATTGAAGCGAAGCTTGCTAAATGGACGAAATACATTTCCATTGGCTTTTTTGTCATCGCTCTGGCGGGGACGTTGCTGCTTTATTTTATTAAGTGATTTCCCACAAATCAAAACGTCAAAACGCCATGCAAAGTGTTTTCTGCATTTTGCATGGCGTTTTTATTGACCGATGAAATCTCTTGTAAAATGATCCGTTTGATTTGAAACGGGGCAACTTAAATGTTAAGATGCTGCTCTCCGTTATTCCTGTAAAAAAACAGCTATCGCTTGTGCAACCGAAGTGGAGAGTTGCAAGAGTGTGAAACACCGCCCGGTCAGGATTTTTACCCGGGCGGTGTTTGTATCTCTTTGAAGGCTCGACTTCAGGAGGGCAACTTCTGCGGCTGTAAACCAGGGTAGAGGAGGCTGTGAATATAGCTGACGGTTTGGTCCCAGTCCAGCAGCAAAACCTCTGTGCCATCAATATTGACGAGCTTTGGATACGTGTGCGGAATGGTGTCCTGCGAGATGTTCCATTGGAGGTAGCGCATCGCATTGGCCGCTTGGGATACGATGGTGGATTTGCTCATATCTGTTTTTACCAGCGGAAGGATCTCATCCAGAAGCTCTAAGCCCTGGCTGACGCTCATTGATCTCGCCTTGCCGGCGATAATGTTCAGCACATTGCGCTGGCGCTGCGTCCGGTTGCGGTCGGAGTCAATGCTGCGCAAACGGACATATTTTAGCGTCGTTGCGCCATCCATATGATAGGTGCCCGCGCCATCTGGAACAGGCAACCCGGCAGCCTCAAAATCTGCTGCAAGCGCTTCGGCTTCCGCATCCGTCAGTTGGATATCGATTCCTCCCAGGATATCGACAATTTTTTGGAATGCGGTGAAATCAACGCTGATATAGTTATCGATATGAATTTTATAGTTTTTGTGGATTGTATCGATCAAAAGCTGCGGCCCCCCATAGGAATAGGCCGCGTTAAGCCGCGCATTACCATGGCCGGGAATACCGACATAAGCGGCACGCAGGAGGGAAACCATCTTTATCTGCTTCGCCTGTTTATTCACAGAGATCAAAATCATGGAGTCAGAACGAGAGTAGTATTGGGGGTTGCGGGTGTCGCTCCCGATCAGGAGGAGATTATATACATCCTTGTGATACCATATCGTTCCGGTGCCCAGGTTTCTGTCAATCGCCTCATCAGCGGTTTCAAAGTCCTGAACATGCTCTTGAGGGATTTTTTGTTTGATTTCTTCCTCTTCTTTTTTTACCTCGGGGTCAATTTGCAGCGTTGTACGTTCACTGGGATCTTCTGTATCAATATTGATTTTGTTCAGATACCGGTTGCCTACCACAACGCCGACAATTACCAGCAGCAGGAGCACAAGGAGCACAGCGATTACCGCGATCATGGCTTTGCTTGGCTTTTTGGGGCGTGCAGTTACTCTTTTTTCGTCGTGCATATGACACACCTCACCCATTTTTGCTCTATCTACCGGTGCGGAAAAGTCGGGGATCAGATGCCTCGAGCCCTCTCTCTACAGGCAGTTTCGCTTCAGAATCCTCCCAGCGGCGCCGGTAAAGCATAAAGCAGTTTTTCTGTTGAATGCAGGAACGCTTTATATTATATCCATTTCCAACCGAAAAAGCAAATCGGCCGTTTTTGAAAAGAACCGGGAGGAAAAGCGCTTGCATTCTCTTTTTGTATATGGGATAATAAAACAAAATTCCAG
>UMIU01004935.1_pt1 | contig 14028 bp, 9 predicted proteins | sample 1965871 | NCBI WGS metagenome assembly UMIU01 (sample SAMEA4836132, study PRJEB28245) | human gut metagenome | biome: gut microbiome; material: fecal sample | place: Denmark | collected 2008
GCGAGGTTGCGGACAAGCCGGACTTTTTGGGTGCGCTGGATGCTGTGCGCGCAGATCTGATTACTGCGCGTCCGACGGCGGTAAACCTGGCTTGGGCGGCAAATCTGCAATACGCTTTGGCTGTGCGCCTGAACGGCGAGGACAAGTCCCCTGCGGCGATTATCAAGGAGCTGGAGGAGAAGGCCGAGCAGATTTATGTGGACGATATTACCATGAATAAGCGTATGGGCGAATACGGCGCTGCTGTGCTGCCTGACGCTGCCGTAGTGCTGACGCACTGCAACGCAGGCGCACTGGCAACCTGCGGTTGGGGAACGGCACTGGGCGTTATCCGCAGTGCTTACGCGCAGGGCAAGCTGAAGATGGTTTATGCCGACGAAACACGTCCGCTGCTGCAGGGTGCGCGCTTAACGGCGTTTGAGCTGTTTGAGGACGGCATTCCGGTTACGCTGATTACCGATAATATGGCAGCGTGGACCATGCGCACAAAGGGCGTGAACGCTGTTGTTGTCGGTGCCGACAGAATTGCGGCCAACGGCGACACGGCGAACAAGATCGGCACCTATGGCGTAGCACTGGCGGCGAAGGCACACGGGATTCCGTTTTACATCGCCGCACCGACGAGCACCTTTGATTTTACGATTGCGACAGGTGCGCAGATTCCTATTGAGGAGCGCAAGGCCGACGAGGTACGTCATTTCCGCAGCGAGCAGACTGCGCCTGAGGGCGTGGCAGTGTTTAACCCTGCGTTTGACGTGACACCGGCCGAGCTTATTACCGGTATTATTACCGAGCATGGCGTACTCAAACCGCCGTATACAGAAAGTATTAAGAAATTGTAGGCTCTTTTAAAAGATTAATTTTTATTCAGAATTTAATCTTAATACTTTATTATATTTGTGTTTTTGTGATAAATCTAGTAATTTGAAAATACCATCAAAAGCAAGGCGTTAGATATGTTTAATTGTGATAAATGTGGGTTATGCTGTAGAAGTCTTCATCTTTCTGATTTGTATCATGATTTGGATAAAGGCGATGGAGTGTGTATTCATTTGGATGAAAAAACAAATTTGTGTCGAATATATCATAGCAGACCTGAAAAATGTAATATTGATGCTATGTATAGAAAAATTTACTATACACATATGTCATTGGAAGAGTATTATGAAATGAATTACAAAGTATGTATGCAATTAAAAAATAATGCCTTAAAAAAAGGGGAGTTATAAATATGCCTATACCATTTATACTTGGTGCCGCAGCTGTTGGTGCTGCAATTTTTGGAGCAAAGAAGATGATAGATTCATCTGATAATAATAGTCGTGCAGAAGAATTACAGATTTCAGCTAAGGAAATATATGATGAAGCAATAGCTAGGCTAGAATATTCTAGAGAAAACACAAATGAGATGCTCGAACAATTAGGAACCACTAAGGTAGATATTTGGGCGAACGACATGAATGGATTTATCGATGCTTTTAGTAAGTTTAAAAATGTTAAACAAGAGGGAACGTTAGCATTAGAAGGAAGCCTTGATATTACACCTGAAAATATCAAGGCTATAAAAAAATCGGCATTAAAGGCTTCTGAAATGGTGAATGCAGGATTAGGGTCTTTAGCAGCAGGAACTCTTGCTGGTGTTGCGGCATACGGTGGAGCATCTATGTTTGCAGCTGCTTCTACAGGAACAGCTATTTCTACTTTATCAGGTGCAGCTGCTACTAAGGCAACTTTAGCATTTTTTGGCGGAGGAAGTATTGCTTCTGGTGGTCTTGGTGTGGCAGCTGGCTCAGCAGTTTTAGGTGGCGTTGTATTAGGTCCGGCATTGGCTTTAGCTGGCATGTTTATGTCTGCTAAATCTGAAGAAAACTTAGCTAAAGCTGAAAAAATGTATGCTCAAGCAACAAATGCTGCAGAAAAAATGAATGGAATTTCTGATACGTTGGACAATATATACAGTTTAGCTAGCGATTATAACGAATTCTTAATAGAATTTTCATCTAAGTTTAAAGAAGTAATCACAGGCGTAAATAGAGTATATATTGACCAATATACGTTGTGTAGTAAAAGTTTGTGGAATAAAATAAAAGCAATATTTGGCATGAAAATCACTGTTGATTATAATCAGTTGGAACGATCTCAGCAACAATATTTGCATATGGCATGGTTAATGGCACAGACTATGCAGAAAACGCTTACTGTTAATTTATTGGATGAACAGGGAAATATTACTGCAGAATCATATAAGGTGTTACGAAGCAGTCAGCAGACAGTTAATAGTCAGTTATTATTGAATCAAGGACGGGACTGATGAAATGCCTATTAATAAAAAGATTCAAGATAATAATGCCGTTTTCATTAGTACACAAGTTGCGGATTTAGCAAACAGAAATTTACAAGCTGGCACTGATATAACTATTAAATCAATGGAGCTTTTCCGTTTAAAAGGACAAAAACTTGCTAACGTTGGTTATGAACAAGCCAAAGGTAATTTATTTGAGTATATTGAAGCTAGTAAATTTCTTAGAAATAATGCAAATGCGGGCAATCAAGGTTTTGATAAATACCCCGTTACAGATGTTCCAGCAAGCCAAGGAGGATACGGAGGACATACAGCTCCTGATGATTTCAGATTTGAGCACGATGGTAAAGTAATATTTCAAGCTCAAGCTAAAGTAAACAATGACCCTAATAATACTGCTAATAACTTTGTTAATCCTAAATATAATGGAATGCAGAAAATTACAACTTCCGATACTGTAGAAGCTGTTAAAACTGCTCTATTAGATAAGCTAAATAAGGGTGAAATTTCTAAAAGTCAATATAATGAAGCTATGAATTCAATACGCTTAGGATTGACAGATGATCGCACCGGAGTTAGTTCAGGTGGTACTACTACCAGTGAATTGAAAAAATTTTGTGGATCAGATGGTAAAGTCGATGTAGATGCTGTCCTTGCTTATGCCAAGGAGTTTGAATATAAACAAATGGCTTATGAAATAGCTGGAGGAACAGCTAAAGGCGCTGTAGCAGGTGGCGTTATAAAAGGAGCAATTCAAGGTGTAACTAGCTTATGGGACGTCTATAATGACAGAAAAAAATTAGACCAAGCTCTAAAAGAAACTGGTATGGCAGTTGGTAAAGGAGCAGTAAGAGGTGGTGCTGCTGGTTTTCTATCATCTGTTTTTCGAATAACAGGTAAAAAACAATCGATTCCAGCATTAACAGATACTAATGTTACTACAGCTCTTGCTGCAGCCGTAGTTGATTGTGGTGTATCAATATATGCGTATGCTAAAGGAGAAATAGATGGCAGTCAATTGGTAGAAGAATTAAAATATACAGCAATTCAATCTTCTTCTGCATATTATTTTACTGCTGCGTTAAAGACAACAATAGGTGTTTCTGGTGGAGTATTCCTTCCTATGGCAATATATACAGCTACTAGCTATATGCTAATGTCCACAAAAGCTATAATTGATCAAGCTAAACTTAATGCTATCGAATATAGAAGAGTTGCTAAACTATATGATGAGGAAACAGCTATCATAAAAGAGTATAGGCAAATAATGAATAGAGAATTTGCAGTTTACAGGAAGGATAAACAAGAAGCTATGCAAAGATTTCTTAGCATTATTGATACAAGTACTTTTACAGAGCAAAACTATAGTCAGGCTATATACGCAATGGTAGGATTATCTAATCAGCTGCAGTATTCATTACAGCATAAGGAATTTGCAGAATTTGATTACGCAATGAAATCTCAAAATGATTTTGTTTTAAGATAATATATGGATTACTGCTTATAGTCTGTTTTACTGCTAGAGTTAATAAAAGAAAAGTGAAAAGTGTTTGTTAATGGTAGATTTTAGTTAAAAATTGCTCTATCGTACTCTACAACATAGTTTTTGATGCTTTTGTGGTATTTCGAGTGCAAGACTAAAGAGCATATATTAAAGGAGGATTTTTAGATTTATGCAAAGCATTATTAAAGACATCAAATTGGCACCGTTAGGTCATCAACGTATCGCGTGGGCAAAGGAATATATGCCCCTGCTGAACCATCTGAACGATGAATACAGCAAAACTAAACCCTTCCAGGGCATCAACATGGTTGTAACCATTCACTTGGAAGCAAAAACTGCTTATCTGGCACTCGTGCTGAAGAACGCAGGCGCTAATGTTGTTGTTACCGGCAGCAACCCGCTTTCCACTCAGGACGAAATTGCCGCAGCACTGGTTGACAGCGGCGTAACTGTTTTCGCAACCCATGGCTGCACCAACGAAGAATATGATATGTATCTGCGCGAAGCTTTAAAGAGCGAGCCACAGCTGATTATTGATGACGGCGGCGATTTGGTTAATATGCTGCACGGCGAACGTCGTGACCTGATTCCTAACCTGATGGGCGGCAGCGAGGAAACCACCACCGGTGTACATCGTCTGAAGGCTCTGGCTGCAGCAGGTCATCTGGCATTCCCGATGATTGCCGTTAATGATGCTTACTGCAAGTATCTGTTTGATAACCGTTACGGTACCGGCCAATCATCCTGGGATGGCATCATGCGTACCACTAACATGTCTGTAGCAGGCAGAACCGTTGTTGTTGCAGGCTATGGCTGGTGCGGTAAGGGCGTTGCTATGCGTGCCAAAGGTCTTGGCGCTAACGTTATCGTTACCGAGGTTGATCCGATTAAGGGTATTGAAGCAGTATTTGACGGCTTCCGCGTTATGCCGATGCAGGAGGCTGCAAAACACGGCGATATCTTTGTAACCGTAACCGGCTGCAAGGACGTAATTACCAAACCTCATATGGAGGTTATGAAGAACGGCGCTGTTATGTGCAACGCAGGCCACTTCGACGTAGAAATCAACAAACATCATCTGGAGGAGCTTTCCGTAGTTGCTCCGTATGAAGTACGCAAAAATATCATGACCTACACCATGGCTGACGGACGTAAGCTGAACCTGCTGGGCGAAGGCCGTCTGGTTAACTTGGCTTGCGGCGACGGTCACCCGATTGAAATCATGGACCTGTCCTTCGCTATGCAGTTCCTGGCTATGAAATATCTGCTCGACCATAAGGGAGCAATGGAAAACAAACTGTATGTGCTGCCGGAAGAGCTGAACACCGAAATCGCTGCTCTGAAGCTGCAGGCTATGGGCGCAGGCATCGACACTCTGAGCGAAGAGCAGAAGGCATATCTGGCTGCCGAATAATCATGGAAACGCAGTTATTTGCTAAAGAAAGTGCGTGTACCGCCATTGTGGAAACAGGCCATGCGCTGATTGGAAAAAAGCTCGTTGCAGGCTCTTGGGGCAACATCAGCTGCCGCATTGACGCGCAGAACATTGCTATCACACCCTCCGGCCACGGTTATGAAACGCTGACGCCTGAGGACGTTGTCATCATCAACCGTGATGGCGAAGTTGTTGAAGGTAAGCATATTCCTTCTTCCGAACTGAAGGTACACACCGCCATTTACAACGCCTATCCCGAGGCAGGTGCCGTAATCCATACGCACAGCATTTATGCCAGTGCGCTTGCGGCTATGCATCAGGGAGTACCGGCGATTATCGAGGATATCGTGCAGATTATCGGCGGCAGGGTGGAGTGCGCCCAGTACGCTCTTTGCGGTACGCAGGAGCTGGCGGAGAACACCGTGCGTGCGCTGAACGGCAAAAAGGCTGTGCTGCTGGCCAACCATGGCGCTGTCTGCTGGGGCAAAAACCTGGCGGAGGCACTGCTTGCTGCCGAAATTCTGGAAAAAGCGGCGCAGATTGCCGTAATCTGTGCAGGCACCGGCAACAAGGTGTACGAGCTGAGCTGTGAGGACGTGGACGTGATGCATGATTTTTATGAAAAGCATTACTCCAAACGTCAGCAGGGCGAAGAGTAGAAAACAATAATATCACTGTCATCTGCCTTCCTAAGCATTAAACAGGGAGGCAGGACTTAATTTATACCAAGGAAGTGAAATCTTTTGGCTAAGCTACTGATTAAAAATATCGAGCTTCTGCATACTCCGAACGGTGAAATGCAGAATATCGCCGTTGAAGATAATAAGATTGTTTATGTAGGCAAGGACGTGCCTGCAGACTTTGCTGCCGACGAAATTGTGGACGGCAAGGGCAAGCTGGCTACCGCAGGCATGGTCAACACCCACGGCCACGTTTCTATGACACTGCTGCGCAGCTATGCGGACGATATGGCACTTATGGATTGGCTGCAAAACAAAATCTGGCCGATTGAAGACAAGATGGACGCTAACGACATCTACTGGGGCGCAATGCTGGGCATCGTAGAAATGCTGAAGGGCGGTACTACCTGCTTTGCTGATATGTACGCCTTCATGGAGGATGTTGCGCGTGCCTGCGCTGAAACCGGTATCCGCGCTAACCTGAGCCGCGGCCTGATCGGCGTAGCGCCGGACAAGGACGTAAAGCTGGCAGAGAACACCGTACTGGCGAAGAACTGGCAGGGCTATGACAATGGCCGTATCCGCATCACCTACGGTCCGCACGCTCCTTATACCTGTCCTGTTGATTATTTGGAAAAGGTTATTGCCGAGGCTGCTGCCAACAAGGCAGAAATCCAGATGCATCTGTGCGAAACTAAATTTGAGGTTGATACCGTTGTTAAAGAGCATGGCATGACACCGATTCAGCTGATGGATAAGCTGGGCATGTTTGAGCTGGGAACCATTGCTGCGCACTGCGTACACCTGACCGACGAGGATATGGACATCATGGCTGCCAAGCACGTGCGTGTAGCGCACAACCCGCAGAGCAACATGAAGCTGGCAAGCGGTATCGCACCGGTAGCGGCAATGCTGAACAAGGGCATTTGTGTTGGCCTGGGCACGGACGGCGCATCCAGCAACAACAATCTGGATATGCTGGAGGAATGCCGCGCTGCCGCAATGCTGCATAAGGCAACCACCTTTGATCCCCTCGTTGTTCCTGCTAAAAAGGCTTGGGAGATGGCAACCGTTGATGGTGCCAAGACTCTGGGTTTTGCCGATACAGGACTTCTGGAGGCAGGTCAGCAGGCAGATATTGTACTGTGGGATATGCACAAGCCTTACTGGTATCCGCGTCACAATAAGCTGTCCCAGCTGGTTTATGCAGCAAGCAGCACCGACGCCGACACTGTTTTCGTAGCAGGCAAAAAGGTTGTGGAAGCAGGCAAGCTGCTGACCTTTGATGAAGAAAAGATTTATGCGGAAGCTGAGGCTTGCACCAGAAAGCTTTTGAATAAATAGCAATTAGCAGCAAAAGGAGAAAAGCAAGAAAATGGCTAAAATCATTACCAAAGCAAATTTAGCACCTGCTGTTTACGAGTTCGTCGTAGACGCGCCGCTGGTGGCACACAAATGCCATCCGGGACAGTTTGTTATCATCCGCACTGACGAATACAGCGAACGTATTCCTCTGACTATTGCGGATTTTGACCGTGAAAAAGGCTATATCACCTTAATCGTGCAGGCTGTGGGCAACACCACCAAGCACTTGTGCGACACCTTTAACGAGGGTGACGATATTCTCGACGTAGTTGGTCCTTTGGGACATCCTTCCGAGATGGGCAAGTTCGGTACTGTTGTCGTAGTTGGCGGCGGCATCGGCGTTGCGCCTGTTTATCCCATCGCGCGTGCATATCACGAGCTGGGCAATAAGGTTATCTCCATAATCGGTGCACGCGACAAGGATCTGGTAATCTGGCAGGATAAAATGGCTGCTATCAGCGACGAGCTGATTTTGACCACCGACAACGGCAGTGCAGGTCGCAAGGGCTTTGTAACCGACCCGCTGCGTGAAATGCTGGAAGCAGGCGAGAAGATTGACCTGGTATTGGCCATCGGCCCTGTTATCATGATGAAAAACGTAGCAGTAACCACCAAACCATTCGGCGTTAAAACTACAGCCAGCCTCAATACCATCATGGTAGACGGCACCGGCATGTGCGGCGGCTGCCGTGTAATGGTTGGCGGCGAGAACAAATTTGCCTGTGTAGACGGACCGGAGTTTGATGCTCACGAGGTAGATTTTGCAAACCTGGTAATGCGTCAGCAGATGTACAAGGACCAGGAAGCACTGGAATATAGCTGTGGAGGTCATTGCAAATGCGTGGAGGAATGAGAAATGCTATGCCGGAACAGCCGGCTGATGTGCGTAACAAAAACTTTCAGGAGGTAGCACTTGGCTACACTAAGGAAATGGCGGTAGACGAGGCACAGCGTTGCCTGAACTGCCCTAAACCGCGTTGTGTAGGCAGCTGCCCGGTTAATATTGATATTCCTAAGTTTATTCATGAGGTAGCACAGGAAAACTTTGCCGAGGCTTATAAAATCCTTAAGCAGAAGAGTACCCTGCCTGCTGTCTGCGGACGTGTCTGCCCGCAGGAAAACCAGTGCGAGGGCAAGTGCGTGCTGGGCATTAAGGGTGAGCCTGTAGCAATCGGCCGTCTGGAGCGCTTTGTTGCCGACTATGCGCGTGAGCATGGCCTGGATAACGATGTAGAAGCTCCGGCAGAACGCAAGGGCAAAAAGGTTGCCGTAGTAGGCAGCGGCCCTAGCGGCTTGACCTGCGCCGGCGATTTGGCAAAAATGGGCTATGATGTAACCATGTACGAAGCGCTGCACGCTGCAGGCGGCGTGCTGATGTACGGTATTCCGCAGTTCCGTCTGCCCAAGGAAATCGTACAGCATGAAATCTCCGCACTGAAAAAATTGGGCGTAAAAATCGTAGTTGACGCTGTTATCGGCCGCACCTTCACCATCAAGGAGCTGATGGAGGAGGAAGGCTTCAGCGCTGTTTATGTTGGTACCGGTGCCGGTCTGCCGCATTTTATGCAGATTGACGGCGAAAACCTTAACGGCGTATATTCCGCCAACGAATTTTTGACACGTGTAAATCTGATGAAGGCTTACGAATTCCCGAAATACGCGACACCTGTATACGTTGGCAAGAAGGCTGCTATCGTTGGCGCAGGCAACGTAGCAATGGACGCAGCGCGTACCGCGAAGCGCCTTGGCGCGGAGCAGGTATATATCGTTTATCGCCGCAGCGAGGAAGAAATGCCTGCACGTAAGGAAGAAATCGGCCATGCTAAGGAAGAAGGCATTGAGCTGCGCCTGCTGAACAATCCGGTTGCTATTCTGGGCGATGAAAAGGGCTGGGTTAACGGCCTGAAGTGCATTAAGATGGAACTGGGCGAAGCGGATGCCAGCGGCCGTCGCTCTCCTGTAGCTATCGCAGGCAGCGAGTATGTTCTTGATGTTGACATGGTAGTTATGGCTATCGGCCAAGGTCCGAACCCGCTGATTAAACAGACTACTCCTGATCTGGAGGTTAACAAGCGCGGTAACATCGTTGCTGACGAGACAGGTGCTACCTCTATTCCGGGCGTATTTGCCGGCGGCGACATCGTAACCGGTGCTGCAACCGTAATCAGCGCTATGGGCGCAGGCAAGAAGGCTGCGGCTGCTATTGACGAGTACCTGAGCAAGTAAGGGGAAAGCCGGCGCTGTTGCATAATTTAATATGAAATAAGCGTAAAATCCTATTGCAGATGTTCTGAGTTAGTCTGCAATAGGATTTTTTATTTATATACATTGTTGTAGCTTCGAAAATAATTTGAACGACTGTAAAAAAATTCTTTCACTCAACTCATACAATCTTGTCTCACATTAAATCACTCGAAAATCTGAGCCTTTCATTATAAATAATGAAACATTCAAAAGAATAAAAATGCAGATTCTTTACAAAACGATTTCTATGAAAAAACATTTGCTTTTAACGCAATAAAATAATATAATGTAGCTAACTTCACCATAAGAACAAAGGAGTGTAGCAAATGGGATGGTTTAGTTCAAACAAAAATCCTGAAACAGATTATGATTCTATTATTACAACAACCGGCGACTTAAAAGAAGAATATTCTATCATGGGAATCATTTTCTCAGATGGTTCTTTAGTAGACAGTACGCAAGATTGGGAAGTTGAACTCATTAAACTGAAAACCAAGGCTTTAGCAATGAAAGGTCATGCTATAATTTACGTCAAAGCAATTAGCGACGGGAAATATAGTAGATTAATGGGTACAGTAGTACAATTCATTTAATATAAAAGAGGTTGGGACAAAACCCGGCCTCTTTGTTTTTAAATATGCTTAAAATAAAAAATACACCTTTAGAGGTGTATTTTAAAAATATCAATATTATGTTATAATACATTTTGAGACAACTGGTAGTCGGTTTTTCTACTCCCTTGTGAGTGGGGGTGATGTTATGACTGTTTTCGAAGCGTTATCTCTGATGATTGCTTTCGCAACTCTGGTCGTGCTGATCCTTACGTATCGTAAGTAATTACGGCATGAAAAAAACCGCCTAAGCGGTAAGACGGTTTCTTTCTGACTATAAATCTTTGAGGAGAACCGGCTTTCCACAACCAGTTGTCTCTTTATGTTTATTATACGTTTTATCTTGTTTTTTGTCAAACATGGCGGAAGTACTCAGATTAGCATGCAGGATTTTCATATATTCTGATGAAATAACGATTTTACTGTCCTGGTAACTGCAAAAATTTTTCAAAATAAAAAGTTTCTGCACTTGAGTGCAAAAACTTTATGATTTTATCATTTTATGTTATACTGATATCGTAGGAGGTGCTGAAAAATGATAGAATCTCATAAATTAAAGAATCGTGATACTTATTTAAACAAATTAATTGGTTTTCAGGATACGGAACCGGTAAAGATTATAACAGGCATCCGCCGTTGCGGTAAATCCAGCTTGCTTAAGCTTATGGTTCAGCATCTGAAGAATTCCGGTATTACGCCTGAGCAAATTATAGAAATGAACTTTGAATCGTTTGAATTCCGCAATATGAGCGTCGACGATTTATATCGTCATATTAAAGAGCGTATTGTTGCAGGAAAGAGAATGTATCTTTTCTTTGACGAATTGCAGAGGATAGAGGCTTGGGAAGAAGCCGTAAATGCTTTTCGAGTAGATTTTGACTGTGATATCTATGTTACAGGCTCAAATGCCTATCTTCTTTCTTCCGAGTATTCCACATATCTTTCCGGAAGATGTGTGGAAATAAAAATGTTGCCACTATCCTTTAAAGAATTTCTTTATTTTCATGGTTTTGAAGTTCGTGAAACACAAAGTGCGTTTGGTGGAATGCGTAAGCAGGTTTTTGATGAAAACGGAGAACGATATGAGCTACGTGAGGTTTTTGATGCTTATATGCGTTTTGGCGGTATGCCTGGTATAGCAGACGTGGGATTGGATCAGGAAAAGGCGCTGTCATTTCTTGATGGTATTTATTCTACGGTAGTTATAAGAGATATTCTGGAAAGAGAAAAGCGTAGAGGACAAAAGCAGATTACTGATCCTACCTTATTGCGTAAAATTATCCTGTTCCTTGCTGATAATATTGGCTCCAGCATTTCTATTGCATCCATTGGTAATACACTTGTCAACGAAGGCTTATTGGATGACGGCAAGCGTAAAGGTGCGCCTAGCGCCCACACAGTACAGGCATATATAAATACACTTTTAGAAAGCTATTTCTTTTATGAAATTAAACGCTTTGATATTAAAGGCAAAGCATATCTTCGGACATTAGGAAAATACTACATAGTTGACATCGGTCTACGTAATTATCTGCTTGGCTTCCGCAATCGTGACAGTGGTCATGCTATTGAAAATGTGGTGTATTTTGAATTGCTCCGTCGTGGTTACGATGTTGCAATAGGCAAAATAGGTAATGCAGAAGTTGATTTTATTGGAACAACTGCTAATGATAAGAAGTATATTCAGGTAACAGAATCAATGCTGAGCGAGGATGTGCGTAAGCGTGAACTTGCGCCAATCCAAAGTATACGCGACAATTATGAAAAATTAGTATTGACACTGGAACTAGGTCTTGATACATCCTATGAAGGAATTAAAGTTGTAAATCTGATGGAATGGTTGTTAAACTAATGAATCCCCTACACACTTAATTCACAATAGTTTTATATTTTCTTTTAGTAACCTATGCTATAATATGCTTAGAAAGTGTAAATGAGGTGATTATCATGCGTAAATTTACAGCCTTACTATTAGCTGCCTTAGTGCTTGTAGGCGCCAATACAGCTCTTGCTGATAAAACCATAACCTTAGATAAGGATACCAAGCTGGTGCCGCAGGGCTGGACGGTAGCGGACGATATCAAGTTCAAGAAGAATACTGTTGTAAAGCTCAACGATGACGGTCAGGTAATCGAAGGCGTGCTGGCGAGCGCCACCTATCTGCGTCCTGCAGGATGGAAGAGCCTAGCGAGCAATTACTATTATGTGGAGCGGAGTGCGCCGTTCTTCCCGCCGCGCTTTTTCTACCATCCGTATCGCCCGGGGCTGGTGATTCCTGCCGACGGTCATGTGCGCTACATGGGCAATAAGTCCGTGACCTTTGCCAAGGACGGCACTGTGCTCAGCGGTGTGATTGATAATGACGTTATCCTGCAGCTGAGCGATAACGGCTACGGCTTTGTGCGCTTTAAAAATGACAATCTGCTGACCTTTGATGCAAATGGCAGGGTTATAAGCGGTACACTGGCGGAGGCAACGAAGCTGCGTCCGCTTGGCTGGCAGCACAATCTGCAGGATGAAAGCGCCGGTTTTGTTGAATTCAAGAGCGGTACAGGCATCACTTTTGATGCGACCGGCCTTGTAACCAACGGCTCGCTGAGCAAGAAAACTTTGTGGCATAATGCCGACGACAGCACGAAGGAGCTGGAGGCTAAGGCACCGGTTGCCTTTACTGCGGACGGAGCTGAGCAGGGTTAACAAAAATATATAATACCGTACAGGCTTCTGTGGCTATGACGCTGAGGTCTGCACGGTATTTTTTTATAGGTGGGTAAGCTTAAGGATAAAATAGATTTTTTGACATCAGCGTTTGTAACAGGCGCGAAGTGTAGCCGTAAAAGCAATACTGTACAATTATGGAGTAATGAGGTATACTATATGTAGTGCGAAAGCAATATTATTATGAATTGAAAAAATTTTCTTCAAGGAGGAAACAGCATGGAAGAAACAAGACCCTTTGTAAGCTGGGACTTAGTCCACGATTTTATGGTAGACGTATTTGTTAAATACGGTGTTCCCGAAGAGGATGCACGCATTTGTACAGATGTTCTGCTGGAAAGCGACAGACGCGGTATCGAGAGCCACGGCTGCAACCGCTTCAAGCCTATTTATCTGGATCGTATTAAAAACGGCACCCTGCTACCGAAAACCGAAATTGAAATTGTCAAGGATACTCCTTGTACTGTAGTTATGGATGCTCATAACGGCATGGGCATGGTTGCTTCCCATAAGATGATGGAAATGCTGATTGAAAAGGCTTCCAAGTACGGTATGGCCGGCGGCACCATCTTTAATTCTACTCACTATGGCATTGCAGGCTACTGGACCACTATGGCTGAAAAGGCAGGCATGATCGGTATTTCCGGTACCAACGCAAGACCTTCCGTTGCTCCTACCTTCGGCGTTGAGCCGATGATGGGCACTAACCCGCTGACCTTTACTATGCCTACCGATGAGGAGTTCCCGTTCAACTTTGACTGCGCAACCAGCATCATCCAAAACGGTAAGATTGAGTTCTATGCAAGACAGGGCAAGGATACTCCGGCCGGTCTGGTAGTTGCTAAGGACGGCGGTACTATGACCGAGTCCGCTACCATCCTGAAGGAAATGCGTGCAGGCAACGTTGCTCTGCTGCCGTTGGGTGGTTTGGGCGAAGAAACCGGTGGCTACAAGGGCTACGGCTTCACTACTATCGTAGAGATTCTGTCCTCCGCACTGGCAGGCGGTCCTTTCATGAAGGCACTGTCCGGCAAGGATGAAAACGGCAACAATGCTATGTATCATCTGGGTCACTTCTTCTTCGTTATCAATCCGGCGTTCTTCATGGGCGTTGACACCTTCAAGAAAACTGCCGGCGATATCTGCCGCGGTCTGCGCAATTCCACCAA
>UMIU01008832.1_pt1 | contig 13899 bp, 15 predicted proteins | sample 1965871 | NCBI WGS metagenome assembly UMIU01 (sample SAMEA4836132, study PRJEB28245) | human gut metagenome | biome: gut microbiome; material: fecal sample | place: Denmark | collected 2008
CATTTTGATGGCGCCAAAACGTTCCCCGCCTTCTGGCACAGGCAGCGCCTGGTAGAAAGCATATTTGGATACATAAGGCCCGAACTGAGAGATACTGTCAGGAATGTGATACTTATACAGCCAGTTTTCTAGCTTTACTCTGTAGTCTTCTTTAGCTACGTCAACATAAATCAGGCTTCTCATGGGCTCAAAGCCCAGCATGTTCTTTGTCATGATGCACTCATCTCCTATTCTTATTTTGCCGGTTTGCTTGCCGAAATGAAATCAATGTACTTCTGTTTCTTCTGTTTGAATTCGTCTGTTTTCTTCCACTCCATCAGCTTGCCTTCATTTTCTTTGATGTCGTCAACGTGGATGAACTTGCCAGACAGAAGATCGTGAGCATGGTGCTCTGTCTCTGGATCAAAGTGGAAAGATACTTTTCCGTCTGTGACTTTGATTTCGCCTTCCAGTCCGCATGCACAGCAGATTGCTTTTGTTGCATCATCATTGAGGTAGAAGTTTCTGCAATGGCAGTGAGGACAGATTCCAGGATCTCCGATCCACTTGGCGTTTTCAATATCCTTTGCTGCATTGGCAAGGTCCACGCCGATCTGATGACTTCTCTTGACCTTCTCATCTTCCATGACGATGCACTTTGACCAAGGGAATACTTCTGTATCTACAACGGTCCATGCCGGTGTCAGTGACTGGTTGAAGAAGTCGCACTGGATTCTCGTGGACCAATCGGATCCGCCAATGCCGATGTAAGATACCACTTTTTCCTTGAGCATTCTCTGATCAGGAAGGGTTCCGCCAGTTTCCTCAGCAATCTTGGAGCCTACGATGATCATAGCCTTATCGTTTCTCGGTCCCATTCTGTCTGTAATGGTTCTGAACAGGCCGGATGCACCTTTTTCGAAGATTGGAATCGCCCAGACGATACCATCTGCATCCATCATCTTGTCTCTCAGCCATTCAAAGTCGTCTTTCAGTGGACATGCGCCGCCTTTTCCGCTCATCAGACTCATAACACAGGCTGTACATCCTGTGCAGTGCTCGATATGTAATTCGTTCAGATTGATAAATTCAACCTCTGCACCTGCTTCTTTGGCACCCATCAGTGCTTCTTTGCACATTGCATCGTTGTTACCGTTTTTGCTTCCGCCGGAAATTCCTAAAATTTTCATGATTATCCTCCTTAATGGTTCTCGCCCCAATTTCTTGTAAAGAAATCGCCGGGGAGACCTTATGCTTTAAATCCCCAAGAGTGCAAGCAGATTACGTAGCACGATTGGATGGATTTAGTCGTATAATGGTTCTCGCCCCAATTTCTCGTAGGGAAATTGTCGGGGAGACCTTATGCTTTAAACGCCCAAATCTGTGATTTGGCTGCGTTTAGTCGTACAACTCTAACTTAATTATACTTTATTACTTATCAAAAGGCTAACGCCAAATCAGTTATGCTAATTATGCCGCTTTGTTGACGTCGTCTTCGGTTCTTCCCAGGTATGTATCCGGTGTGACCATCATGACGATCAAAGCAAGCGCTGCCAGTCCGCCAAGCACGCCGTAGGCTACTACGTAGGAGAAGGTCTGACCCAGGATTCCTGTGATGGCTACGCCGCAAGCGCCTACCAATGCGACCATCGGTTTCAGCACCTTGTATGCCATCGGGAAGTCATAACGGCCCCAGATGGTATTGGCAAGGGATACCAGATAGTTGGATGCGCCGCCAAGCATCATTGCCAAGAACGGCAGTGACAGGTACTGTGTCGGTCTAGTCGGAATTAAATTCAGGATAATCGCAGCGATGGCGATGACCTGGGTGATCAAGATAGCTTTCTTTGATCCTACGTGAGCATCAAGCTGTCCGCAGAGGTAGCTTCCGAAGCAAGCTAAGATCCCTGCGATGCCCAGCATCTTAAAAATTTCTGGCGGTTGATATCCCGCTTGAACAAATCTAGGTACGAAATTGGTCATGATACCGAGAGACAGCAGTTCCAATACTCCCAGAGAAAATGCCATCTTCCATACGGTTGCGGTCTTGAACAGCTTGCCAGGCTTCCATGCTGACGTCTTCATGTATTCCAAGCCCTTTGCAAGCTCTCTGTCAGCCTCTTCTTTGGAATAGGATTTGTCGTTATCTGGATAACAGCCTGCCTGCTCCGGATAGTCTCTGATGAAGACAAAGGCGATGACTGCGAAGATCGCTGCTACGATTGCATATATGGTATAGACCCTTTCCAGTCCGCCAGACTCAAGAACACCTGTCATCAGCGGTGTGGTGATGGATGCGGAAAGTGGGAATCCGATAGTTACCCATCCCATTGCGATGCCCTTCTTCTTAGGGAACCAGTTGGAGATGACGTTCATGTTAGCGATGTAGCAGAATGCCATGCCGCATACGGTGGAAACTGCAAGACAGACAAAGTAGATTGTGCTGCTCTGTGCGCTTCCCCAGAAGAAGCAGGCTACTGCCGTAACTGCAAGGGAAATTCCCCAAGCAAATCTGATGTTGGTCTTGTTTGTGACAAATCCCCAAAATGCTGCACCTAGTACTGAGATTGCAGAACAGATTGAAGAAAATGCGTACAGTGAGTTGGTGCTCCATCCTCTTGTCTGTGCAAAAGGCTCAATGACGACGTTGAGTGAGTCGTTGATCAGTGAGCTCTGCAGCAGGATACACAGGAATGAAAAGATAATTACGAACCAGCCTTTGCCACCAAAGTTGCTCTTACTGGCTTTTACTGTGGATGTTTGGTTACTCATAAATAATTCCTCCGATACTTAGTTTGTTTTTAATAAGTCCGTTATTTTTCTGTCAATATCAAAATACCACAATTATCTGACATCGTAAAATGCAAAAATTTTATAAGCCCATAACCTAAGGTTATGGGCTCGCATGTATTCGTCTGATTATTCTGTTTTGATATTCTGATAGATTTCTTCATACATATTGTGATAAAAGGTGATGATCGGATTCAGGTTGTCCTTCTTCCAGGCGGCTACCAGCCTGACTTTTCCCAGTTCTTCGCTTCTGTAGTACTTGACGTTAGGGCTTCTAGTGACCATGGTATCCTCTCTAGCGATGCTGATTCCCTTTCCCATCTCTGCCATCATGTTCATGTGGTTCAGATCCACCGCCTGAATCTCCTCTGGAATAAACCCTTCCATCATGCAAAGCTCGCGGAAGTCGTCGTAGACGGCAAAAGTCTCTTTCTCATCGGGTATGAGGATCTTCTGGTTTTCCAGATCCTTGATCTTGATGGTCCTCTTTCTGGTCAGGGGGTGGCCTCTTGGAATCAAAAACCCCAAAGGCACCTCGGCCACTTCCTCGTACAGGACCCCTTTGATCAGCTGGGCCTCTTCCTCATAGGTGACTACCATATCTGCCGTACCGTCCTCCACCCAGGTCCTGAGGTCACGAAACCCGCCAGAAAGCTTCTCTATTTCTATCTTGGGATACTGATCATCTATATGGTTCAGGACGCTTCTGGTGATCTCATTAAAAATCTGCCCGAAGAGGACCGCAATGGTCAGATGCCCCTCCTGGCCTGATTCAGCCCTGCGGGCTTTGTCAATAACACCGTCCAAAATCTGTTCCATTTTCTGAAATTCGCACAAAAGCACCGCCCCCGCAGGGGTCAGCTTGACCTTGCTTTTCTTTGTATCTCGATAAAAAAGCTTCATGCCGCACTCTTCTTCCAGAGATGCGATGTTCTTTGACAGGGCTGGCTGGGATATGTACAGCTTTTCCGCTGCCCTGGTGAAGTTGAGGCATTTTGCCGCTTCCATGAAGCACTGAGATTTCATATCTATAAACATACTGTCTCCTCTCCGCTATCTCTAAAAATGAATCCGCCAATCCGGCGCAAATCCTGTATTTTTGATATCTGAACGCCGGATTTTCACATTATTACACCAATTCCAACAGCACAATTATACATTATATGTAATAAGCTGTTTGTTTTTACTAATTTTGGCTTTATACCCCAGGCTTGCAAGGCATGATTGGCTTTTTTTCGTTTGAAATCCGACGATTTCTTCTCTAGTTTCATCAAAATCCGGCGTTATCATAACATAAAACTGGCTTTTGCGCCGGATTCCCTCGATTGACGCGAGACTTTACTGGCGCCAGCAGCCTCTGCCGAACATCTAAAGCAGCAATACATCGAAGGCGCCCCACAAAAATACCAGATAGACTGCCGCCGAAATGGCGATATAGGGCACCATGGGAACGGTATCGCTGCGTTTGATCTTCTTGCGTGCCAAGAGCCAGATCAGGTGAGTCGCACTGAGTAACGTCGTCATCACAAAGATGACCAAAATACCGCTGGTTCCCGCAATCAATCCCAGGCTGGCAAAAAGCTTGATGTCTCCGCCGCCCAAGGTCTCCCGCTTGTAGGCCATCTTCCCCAAAACGGCTACGAATCCCATGACGCCAAAGCCCAGAGCACCGCCGATCAGGCAATCCAGCCAGCTTGCGTGAAAGGGAATGAAGCCGAATGCGGTCAATGCCAGAAGAAGAATCAACTGGTCCGGCACAATGCGGTATTTGGCATCTGCAATGGCCATCTCCAGCAAAAGCCAGAGGGCGCAGACACCTGCCACGGCGAACTGCCAGTTATCCATGACCATTTCGATCCCCAGAACCACGAAAAGCATGGTGAAGATGAATTTCCACGGATAGCTCTTGACCCTCTGAGTGTAAGGATCCAGCAGTTCCTCCGATGGCTTCTCTCCATAGTCGCAAAGCCACGCAGCCGGCATCTTATTAAAAAAGTACACAGCGCCGTTGCCAGCAAAAATTCCCACCAGAATTGCCGACAGGCACTTGATTCCAATTAACAATGCATCTGTCATCTCTAAACCCTTCCTTGTATCTCCTCTTGTCTTCCCTATTATGCTACCATATTTTTACATGTTGCACAACCGGAATATACAAAAAAGAAACAAATGTACAAGTTTTCAATCTGTTGCGGGGGTTGTAACCCCTTCCTATTGCTATATAATTGACCATAGTGTTGAAAAATAACTACAATGGGAGGACGGAATGGATTTTATTCACTTTGATTATATGAGCCTGCTATTTAACCCCTTCGTGCTGATGTTCATCACCATCGCACTGGGACTTCTATTCGGAAAAATCAGGTTCGGCAAGTTCAGCTTTGGTGCATCAGGGGCACTTTTTGTCGGCCTGGTCGTCGGCTGGATCGTATACAAATACGCAAACGGCATCTATGAATCCGGCGACGAAGACGCGACAGGGTTCGCCGCAGCATCGGCGATTTTCTCTGGCAACGGCGGAAAACTGATTCACACCAACTTCTTTTCTACCTCGCTGATCTTCTTTGTGGCGGCAGTAGGCTTGCTGGCGGCAAAGGATCTGGGCATCGTCCTCAGAAAATATGGTGCCAAGTTCGTCATACTGGGCCTGGTCATCACTTTGGTCGGCGCAGGCGCCACCTATGGAGCGACAGCCATCGTCAAAGGAACCAACGCCTATGCGGTATCCGGCGTTTACACCGGTGCTTTGACCAGCTCTCCCGGCCTCGCTTCCGCACTGGAAACGTCGGAAAAGCATGCCGAGGAAGTAGCCGCTGACTACGAGGCCTTGTCAGCCGAAGAAAAAGCCGCCGTTATCGATGTCATCAATATCAGCGACGATTACGATTTAAAAGCATCGGAAGTTAAGGCTTTGGACGAGGGCATGGCAGCCGCCTACGCCTCCAATGCTGCCGGACAGGTGGGCATGGGGTATGCCGTCGGCTACCCATTCGGTGTCATCGTCGTCATATTGGCAGTCAACTTCCTAAACGTCATCTTCCGTTTTGATGTAGAAGAAGAAAAGCGAAGATACGCCCTGGAAATGGCGCAAGCGAAAAAAGACGTCAAGGTCAAGGAGATTCCAACGACGCCTTTCAATATTCTGTCCTTCGCCATCGTATGTTTCGTCGGTTATTTGTTAGGAAACCTGAATATCTATATGGGACCTCTGGGCTATGTCAGCCTGGAATCCACCGGCGGCGTGCTCATCGCCTCTCTGGCTCTGGGTTACATCGGCAAAATCGGACCCCTCTCGTTCCGCATGGATCCAAAAACCCTGGCTACGGTCAGAGAGCTGGGACTGGTGTTCTTCCTTGCCATCGTAGGACTCAACTACGGCTACGGTGCGATTACAGCTCTGGCTGGGGCAGGCCTGACCCTGGCCATCGTATCCACCATCGTTGGAATCCTGGCTATCCTGGTGGGCTTCCTTCTGGGGCGCTACGTGTTCAAGCTCAACTGGGTGATGCTTTGCGGCGCCATCTGCGGCGGCATGACATCCACACCTGGACTTGGTGCAGCTACCGATGCCCTGGGCAGCGACGATCCGGGCGCGGGCTACGGGGCGACCTATCCATTCGCCTTGTTCGGCATGATCATCTTTACGATTATCATGTTCAAACTGCCGATATTATAATGGTTCTGCCCCAAATCTTTGATTTGGCTTGGCAGACCTTATGCTTTAGCGTCCCGCAAGCGTCAGCGAGCGGCTAGACGCTAGTCGTATAATGGGGTTGCCCCCGACCCATTTGTTCTGGAAAGACAAACACATCTTTTGAATGGAAGCATTCTCAAGATGTGTTTTTTGTTTTCAGCAAGGAGCTCAGAATGCCTATATACCCCCTATGGGTATATGTCTGAAGAATTCCTGCCAAAAGTACCCTATTGAGCCGATATTTTGCGTTTTCGGGCAGATTTATCATCCTGGGTTACTTCTCATTGCAGACCGCATCAAAGACTTTTTGATCAATCTTGACACACGCGTCCAGCACACCCGCATACTGGACATAGCCTCCCTCAAAGCAGCGCAAGTGGACAGTCATGCCGTCTTCCTTATAGAAATACAGATGGCAGATTTCCAATGTGTCGTAAACGTCTGTCTGCCCCTTCTCCAGAGGGATGTCGTCGGTCCGCATAAACTTCCCTTGGTTTAACGCCTCCACAAATTTCGCCAAGCCTTGATCATAGGATTTATCAAAGGTCCGTATGTTCCCATTCTCATTGTACCAATCATGCCTGGACTGATACTGGACTTTGTCGAAATTCCCTGCCAGGTGCAGTTTTTCTTCAAAAAGCTCCGCCCCTTTGTTTAAAGTGATGCCATTGTTATTTACTAATAGAATCATTTTGCCGGCGTAGCCACCCATGCAGACCATGAATTCCGGGTCATACCCCTTGACCGCATAAAAATCTCCTGCAACACTGCCTGCAAAGTCCACATACCCGTCCTCTGAGGTCCACTCGTCGATAAGCCCTGTAGAGGTCCCCAGGCGCTCACCGACCAAATCCTCCTCTATCTCTTGCTGTATCTCAACATAACAACGGCCTTCATAAATAATGAACGCCAGCATATCGGCAGCGATTCCTTCTGAATCAGATAGCGCTACTTTTGCAGGTGGAATGGTAATTCCCTCCTTTGCCGCTTTTGGCTGGTCGTTTTGCGCTGGCTCAGTTCCTGTCTGCTGCCATACTGCAGCACCGCAAATCACCACGCATAGGCAGGCCGCTGCTGCTGCCCAGCCTTTCCAGACGAACTTGCGTCGTTTCTTCTGGTAGACGGCGGCTTCCTCAATATGCCGATCGCTGACCTGATCCATGGCCTCCGCCAGATATTCTTTTTTCATAAGTCAAATCCCTCCTTTTGCAGGTACTTCTTCAGACTTACGCGGATGCGGGATAGCTTGACCGACGCATTGTTCTCGCTGATGGCAAAACGCTGGGCAATCTCTTTGATGGAATCGCAGAACCAGTATCTCCGCATGAACATCGTGCGGCTCTCTCGATTCTGGGTGTCCAGGAAACGTCCAATGGCCTGCCCCAATTCCCTGGCCGACCAGGTTTCTTCTATGGACGGCGCCGCCAGGCAGTCACCCAGCTCCTCCATGGACAGATCAAAGGCGCAGTCCCGCTTCTGTGCCTTTTTGCTGCGGTATTTTTTCAGGGACAAATTCCGCGCAATGCGGCAGACGTAGGCAGATAACGGATTTGGCCTCTCGGGCGGGATTGTCCGCCATGCCCCCAGATAGGTGTCATTCTCACATTCCCTGGCGTCTTCTTCGTCTCCCAATATGTTCTTTGCGATGCCGAAAATCAGCCTGCCGTATTTCGCTGACAGTTCAGCCAGTGCCTGTTCAGATCGGGCGAAGAACAATTCTATGATCTTGTTATCTTCCAAACACATCCGCCTCCTTTCCCTCTTCACTATATATCTACCGTTTTAAGGGCTGGTCTTACAGAAAAAAGCCGCACTGTCTCTGGAAATTTTAGCAGTGCGGCATATTCTCTATTTTGACCCTTCTTCAATAACGTCCACCAAGCAGTCAACGAACTTCTCTACTTCTTTGTCCAGATTCCGTTCAAGCTTGCGGGCAAGGCTCTGCGCTTTGAGAAGGTCGGATTTTTCCTGGGTCTGGGATTCTGTACTTTCCAGATAGCTTAACGCAATATCGGTGTATTCCTTCACTAAACACCCCCACATCTTTTTTTCCTTTTTCGTATGAACCCTCTGGTCGTAATCACTGTGCAGTATGAGATCGTAAATATATCTGAGAGAATACCTCATCTTTGCAACCACTTGGATGTCAGAGTCGTCTCCTTTTTCCAGTTCCTCGTAATGATCGAACACATATTGCAGCTTTTTACGTATAGCTTTGATGCAATCCTCCCTGGCCTGGGCGTGGTCTTCTTTTTCCAGGCGTTTACGCATCTTTTCACCATCTTTACCCCCTCTTTTAACGGCAGCCCACAGCACCTTACCACGCTCCATGTATTCTTCGCTGAGGGCGCGATCCTTATGAGACTGTTCGTCCATCTCCCTGCCTGTGGATACCTGAACGATGGCAAAGAGGGCAACGATCAGTATTACAGCCATGGACATGATGATTTTCTTCTTCATCTCTTCCTCTCCAATTTCATTCCGGCAGCAATCTACCGCCGCTGATTTTCAGTATGACGTCACACATCTCTTTCAAATCTTCCCTGTGGTGGGTAGCGATGATGACCAACGCTCCTCGCACCTTTTCTTTCCTGATCAAATCATAAATCTGCGAAACGCCTCCTACATCCAGCGCGTTGGTCGGCTCATCCAGCAAAATCACGTCCTGCTTTTCAAAGACAGCCTGGGCGATATTGAGCCTCTGCTTCATGCCCAGCGAAAACTTCTTTACCTTCTTCTCCGATTTCGGATCCAGTCCCACATCGCAAAGGGCTCGTTCAATGTCCTCTTCTGTGGCAATCTTTTTGATGCCGGCCAGCATGCGCAGGTTTTCCTTTGCCGTAAATCGGGGCAAAAGTTCCATATTTTCGATGACGATACCGGTGTTTTCCGGGAAGGAAATATCCTTGTGCAGCTTCTTGCCGTCGCAGAGAATCTCACCCTCCGTCGGTACGATCAGCCCGCTGACCGCACGGAGCAGCATGGTCTTTCCCGAACCGTTTTCACCATAAAGTCCATAGACCGTCCCCTCATGAAAGGTTACGGACACATCGTCTAATACCACGTTCTTCTTCATCACCTTCGTAACATGTCTTAATTCTATCATATCTGACCTCCAATAAAAACCCGCCTTTGCGCTATGTGCTAAAAGATGTCCTTCTTTTTTAACTTTTTCAGACAGACTACGCCCAAAAAAACATTCACCAATAATATCCAGCAAAGTGCTATCAAGTGAAATTTCGTATCTCCGCCTTCCGTAAGAATCCCGTTTTTCTGTGCAAAGGCTAAATTGGGAAACAGGAATAAGTTGAATTTCTCATATTCCGCTCCGATGGATCCCGAAATCAGCAGGGCGGTCACCGAACCGATGATGACTGCCAGATTAGCATACTGTACTTCAATATACAATTCTAATAGGTATTGCAGCAACACCATCGCCGTCATGGTCAGAATGTACATGGCCAGTCCCTGCGCCGCCTGCTCCAGGCTCAAGGGTTTCCACCCTTCGATTCTGATTAACGTAAACACTGCCGTCATGACCAGCGAAACCGCGGTCACATGGAGAAGCGCTCTGATAATCAGGCGCACCATCAATCTTCCCTTGCCGTAGCTTCTGACCAGCAGCAGCTTGCCATAACCTTTTGTGACGTCCTCCATATCCCCCGAGAAGAACAGCAACAGAAAGGGTATTGGAATGATGGAGTATAATGTCAGCAGCATGTTTCCTGATAGGGAATCTGCAGACAACAGCCCAGAAAAGAAGGGCAGCTCGTAGTCAAACACGGAACCAGTTCTCATACACATACATTGAAGGGCGATTGCGCCTGCCAGCAAAAGCAGAGAAATTCGATTACTTTTCAAGATTGATCACATCCTTGTCCTTCCAAACCTTCCCCCAGATCAGCAGGCACAGCAAGGTCATCCCGATCTGCCTGACAGCTACCAGTGAAAGTCCCACGCCGCTGACTTTGCCAATGACGAAATCAAAAGATGCAGACAGATCCCGAAATGGCATCCACATTGACGCTACAGGAAGTCCTAACAAATTATCCGCCCAGATGTAAAGCTCCAGAAAATATATGACCACGGTAATACCCATAGCCAAGTTCTTCTTACCCAGCAAATCCCGAACAATCATATATACCAGGCCGCAGCGTACAGCATATATGGAAAACAGCAAAAGTCCCGATGAAAAGCGACGTATAGATTCCGTTGAAAGCAACAGTTGGCTATTGAACTGAATGGCCAAAAAACAATAAGCAACTATGAACTTGCAAACGGTGATCCCTATGCAGGTGCTGATCACCACAGCCAGCCGAACACCCAGGTACGACATCCGCTCAGGGTACCTGACCAGATATACGGCATTTTCCTTCGGCGCTGCATATTCAACAGCCAATACGATGACGATGGTTCCGATCAGCATCTGTTCTCCGCCTCCGAAATATCCGCCGTCTTCAAGTGCATAAGCAAAGATGTCTTCTTCACTCATCCCGTAAAAGAACTCGTTGGTCACCATGCCATAGAGCCAAAAGACTGCGCGCACCGAGAAAAAGAGGGTGGCAGCAGCCAGAGTTATTCCCAATATGTTCAATCTATACCTGATCACTTCGCACCTCCAGAACGGCCGCGGCTGCGATGACTGCTGTATATCCAAACAAGAGCATTAGCAGGGTCGGGACTACGACCTCGTAATCCACAAAGAGAAACGGCTGTATGACATACATGAGGGATGACTCCATGTTTACCGGCACGAACCATAACAGAAAGGTAAGACCGTATACCAGCTTTCGATTCTTCACGGTCAGCGCAAGGGCGGTTCCCACTGTTCCAATCAAACCGGAAAGAACGGAAGTCAGCAGTATGTATGCCATATTGGTCAGTACCGGGTGTGGCATAGTGATGCGAGTCAGATCCCGATCAGTATAGCTGACCCCCTGCCAGTCATCCCTGACAAAATCTCCGTTTCGAAAGCAGATGTACACCAAGATCATGTTTACGACCAGTCCCAGGAACACGATTCCAAAACAGAGGACAAAGGAGCCTTTCAGTTTTGTCATAACATAGTTCTTCTTTCCGACTCTTGCCACCAGTGCGTTGTGATAACCCCTATCAAAATCTTCAATGCTGTCCTCGTTAGCGATGACCAGTAAGAACAGCGGCAGGAACCAGAACATGATTCGATGCAGATGATGCCGCAGAGTGAATAGGGCAAGAAAGGTGGCATAGTGGGGTACGGGATGTTCATATCCCTGATATATGTTCCAAGCGATCTGCCCTACCTCTAGTATCGGTAAGGAAAACAGGATGATGGTTACGGTCAGCTTCAAAGGATCGCGGAGAATTCTCTTAAAATAAAACTGTAAACCCATGATGAAACTCCTTTCTGACACTTAATCAAAAGAAAAAGCGAGATATTTCTTTCAGTGATAAGTGTATTTAGTATTTTTTGTCAGTCCCAAAGAAACAGAATTAGCCAATCAGTTGATTTCTTCATCCCAAACCCCGTCTACATCTGCGGGAACATCGTTGTTGTTATCTGCCGCCAAAACTACCCAGGTCTGGCTTGCTGAGGAATACGCAGAATAGAGATGTGGCCCCGTCCCTGCGTGAACATCATGCGCACCTGATACCTGCTGATGATCCGCATTCCTGGCAATCCAGTAAGTTGCAACACCGTCCTTATCGTTGAAAATGTGCTCCATTTCAACCTTCCATCTGTTATTTGTATTTACAGTCTGGCGATAACGGGACTCGCCGGACGGCAAATAAACGTTTTCCTTTCCCCTCAAGTGGAAGCTGTACGGAACGTTGTTTGGCTCTGCAAACACCGGAATCGCTGTGACGATCATCGTCAATGCGATAATAGCTGCCAATAACAGCTTGTTTTTCAATATCTTCATCACGTTCTCCTTTCTATCTCGCTTTCTCTAATATAGTTCAAGTATACGCTTTCTCTCCCCCTCTGCCGCCAGATGCAGTGAACGCTATCCAAAATGCAGTGAACGTTACGGTGGTGGTTTTTGTCTGAATATGTTAGAATGTATATATACAACAAAACTTAGGAGGGACGGGATGTTCAAGATTGCAATCTGTGACGATGTCATGGCTGTCTGCCACGAGATCGAAAAGACTTTGATAGATTATGCCAAGGCAAACAAAATCCCCATTGATGTGGAAGTCTTCTACAATGGAGAATCTCTCTATGATTTTATTCTCAAAGAGCATGGCTTTGATCTGATCTATCTGGACATCGAAATGGAATCTCTCAGCGGCCTCGACCTGGGGAGAGAAATCAGAGACGTACTGGACGATGCCGACACAGAAATCGTCTTCGTCTCCGGCACCACCCAGTACGACCGACAGCTCTTCGACGTACAGCCTCTCCATTTCATCGCCAAACCCGTCGATGCCCGACAGGTCATCAAAGATCTGTTACTTGCCATAAAGAAGCACGACAATCCGGAAAGCTTCTTTATCTTTCACATAGGCAAAGATACCATAAAACTTAGATATGGTGACATCCTCTACTTCGCAAGCTTTGACCGAAAGGTTTCCGTCATTACCGCAGGAAAAAACTACGACTATTACAGCACGCTGCAAAAGGCCGTAGAAAGTCTTCCGCCTTATTTCTGCCGCATTCACAAGTCCTATGTGGTCAACATGCACCATATTACAGAATTCCACGGCAGCGCCGTATTGATGGCAGACAGCACAGAGCTTCCCATCGGGCAGACCTATCGGCAAGCGTTCAGGGATCGCTATCAAAAAGAACTGTTTGGGGAGGGATCATCATGACACAGCTGTACATTTTGTCCTCTATATTGGCAAACGGCTTTCTGGTGTACTTGATTTTTCGTTACAACGCTTTACTTTTTAAAGAGATGCGCGCAGGCAGCAATGTGACATGGGGCGCCTATCTGATTTTCTTCGCTGTCACCACCCTGCTTCACTTTGCCAAAGTCGAATACATGACACTCTGGGGAATCCAAGCCCTGCTCTGCCTCTGTCTCACCTTCGTTTACCAGGCGAAGGCGCTGCGCAGAATCCTATCTGTCGTCCTGCTATACGGCATCCAGATGGCAGTGGACATGGGGCTGATCGCCTTGTCAGGCCATTATGATTTGCGATTGTACAATCCGCCCCTTTTTAGCACCATCGCCGGTTTCCTCCTTTTTGACTCCATTATCTTCTTGCTACTGGTCGCTTTTGAATGCCTGCGTCGACTTTTCCACACCAGAGAAAACCTGTGGCTTTACTGGATATCCACAATCACCGTTCCTGCCGCACTACTCTATCTGCTAACCTTCGCCTTTCTGGCTGACGAAAGAGATCTGGATCTCGCCTTCTTTGCTAGCCTCTTCATCCTGCTGATTTTGACCGCCGCTCTCCTCTATCTCTACGACAAAAAAACCTGCTAACAAAAGTCAAGTGCT
>UMIU01005332.1_pt1 | contig 13803 bp, 12 predicted proteins | sample 1965871 | NCBI WGS metagenome assembly UMIU01 (sample SAMEA4836132, study PRJEB28245) | human gut metagenome | biome: gut microbiome; material: fecal sample | place: Denmark | collected 2008
GCCATCGTTTGCTTCGCGCAATGCCCGCTCTTTTGCTGACGCAGCGGAACCGCCTTGCGCCGCTTGCCGGCAAGCTGGATGCAATGAGCCCCTTGCGGGTCCTTTCCCGAGGCTATACGGTCGCACAGCGGGCTGGCCGCCTGGTTTGTTCTGCAAAGGAGCTTCAGGCAGGGGATCGTCTCCAGCTTACATGGATGGATGGCGGCGCGGCCTGTGAAGTGTTAGAAACACAGTTGGAAAATAGCCTGTTGCACAAGGGGGAAGTATGATGAAGGAAGTGAAAGAGCAAAGCTACGAGGCCTCTATGGAAAGGCTGGAAGAAATCGTCGCACGCTTGGAGGATGGCAGTCTTCCGCTGGAGGATGCGCTGCGCCTGTTTGAGGAGGGGACGCGTCTTGCCGCCTCCTGCAACGAGCTCTTGACGCGGGCGGAAGCGCGTGTGACGGAATTGACCCAATCAGAATCTGCGGAGGAAACCATATGCTGAATTTTGAAAAGAAACAGCGGGAATATCTGTCCATGATTGAGAATGGGCTGCATTTTTATCTGCCGCAGGAGGGCAAAGGGCAGGAGCTTTTATTTCAGGCGATGGCTTACAGCTTGGAAAACGGTGGAAAACGGGTTCGCCCTATTTTGACGCTTGCGTTTTGCGAGGCCTGTGGGGGGGATCCGCATGCCGCTTTGCCGTTTGCCTGTGCGGTAGAGATGATTCATACCTACTCCTTGATTCATGATGATTTACCCTGCATGGATGACGATGCCATGCGGCGCGGCAAGCCCTCCTGCCATATTCAGTTTGGCGAGGCAAACGCTTTGCTGGCAGGGGATGCGCTTCTGACGCTGGCGTTTGAAACCGTGCTGGATCTGGAACCGGCGCTGCCGGTAGCGCCGCAGCGGGTGGTAAAAGCCGCCTCCGTGCTGGCTCATGCGGCAGGCGGCAGCGGCATGATCGGCGGTCAGGTGATTGACTTGGCCAGCGAGGGCAAACAGATTCCGCTCGACCGGCTGAAGGTGATGGACGCGCTGAAAACCGGGGCGTTGATTGACGCTGCGGCGCAGATGGGCTGTGTGGTGGCAGGCGCTCATGAGCAGGCTTGCAGGGCGGCCTCTCTCTATGCCTCCTGTATTGGCCTTGCGTTTCAGATTGTCGATGATATTCTGGATGTGACGGGCAGCAGCGAGCTCCTCGGGAAACCCATCGGAAGCGATGCGGAGAAGGAAAAATCTACCTACGTTTCCCTGCTGGGCCTTGACGCCGCCCGACGTCTGGTCACAGAACTGACGGCAAAGGCCCGAGAAATTTTGACGGAATCCTTTGGGGAGCGGGCTGCATTTTTGCTTGAGCTGACCGAACGGCTCGCAACACGCGAAAAATAAGGGATGCCTGAAAACAGCGTATATTGGGCCACGGGGTGCGGATAAACCCGCTGTTTTCAAGCGAGCCGTCCATTTTGTCTGTTAGGAGCATTGCTGACATGAACGAGAAACCAATCCTTTCACACATACAATCTCCAGACGATGTTAAAAAGCTGAAAAAAAGTGAGCTTGGGGAGTTGGCCGCTGAGATTCGGAGCGTCCTGGTGGAAACCGTGTCGCAGACAGGCGGCCATTTAGCATCCAATTTGGGCGTAGTAGAGCTTACAATCGCCCTTCACCGTGTTTTTGATTCCCCAAGGGATCAGCTTGTGTTTGACGTAGGCCACCAAGCCTACACACACAAGCTGCTGACCGGGCGTTACGCCCAGTTTTCTACCCTGCGCATGGAGAACGGCCTTTCCGGCTTTGAGCGTCCCAACGAAAGCGAGCACGATATTTTTTACAGCGGTCACAGCAGCACCTCGATTTCCTCTGCATATGGACTTTCCGCAGCGAAAAAATTGGCGAAGGACGATCATTATGTAGTGGCGGTAATCGGGGATGGCGCTTTGACAGGCGGCCTTGCGTATGAAGGCCTGAATAACGCGGGCAGGACGCACAGCAGGCTGATCGTGATTTTGAATGACAACGAGATGTCCATTTCGCATAACGTGGGCTCTATGGCGCGATATCTGGCGGTTATCCGCTCCAAACCGGGCTATTTTCGCCTGAAGGCGCATGTGGAGAGCTTTTTAAACCACATTCCTCTGGTGGGCAGGAAGCTCTCAAATGCAGTGTTTCGCTCCAAATCCGCGATTAAAAATCTGATCTATCAGAGCACAATTTTTGAAGATATGGGCTTTCAATATATGGGGCCGATTGACGGGCATAATCTGGATCAGCTTCAGGAGGCGCTGGAAAGTGCCAAGCTGCGGCATCGGCCGGTTTTATTGCACATCAATACGATTAAGGGCAAGGGTTATGATTTTGCCGAGCGCGCACCCAGCCAGTTCCATGGGATCTCCAAATTTGACGTCAACACGGGGGAGCCATTGTTTTCCGGCATTAGCTTTTCAGAAATGTTTGGTAGAGCGCTGTGCGATTTTGCTCAGAAGGATGAACGAATTTGCGCCATCACAGCCGCCATGGCATTAGGGACGGGGCTGGATGCATTCGGCAAGGCTTTTCCGGACCGTTTCTTCGATGTCGGCATTGCAGAGGAGCATGCGGTTACTTTTGCATCTGGGCTGGCAAAAAATCATATGCTGCCGGTCTTTGCGGTCTATTCCACCTTTTTGCAGCGGTGCTATGACCAGCTGATTCACGATGCCGCTTTACAGGGCAATAAAATCGTTTTGGCGATTGATCGCGCCGGCTTTGTCGGGGAGGATGGAGAAACACATCAGGGCCTGTTCGATATGGCGCTGCTGAACAGTGTGCCGGGTCTGACGGTTTACGCCCCCTCAAATTTCTGGGAGCTGAAAAGTTATTTGGGGAATGCTCTGTACATTGATAAAGGGATTGTCGCCGTGCGTTATCCGCGTGGAACGCAGCGGGAGCTCCCGGCTGATTATGCGCCTACATATGATGCCTTTACCCACTATGGGGAGGCTTGGGCGAAAACTGTGATCGTCACCTTCGGCAGGCTTTTCCCCTATGCATGTGCTGCGCTGGAACAGTTGCGAGACAAGGGAATCAGCGCCCGCATCCTAAAACTTAACCGAATCAAGCCGATTGATATCCGCGCGGTTCAATCCGCCAGCCTGGGGGAGCAGATTTATTTTTTTGAGGAAGGCGTGCGCACGGGCGGCGTAGGCGAGCATTTCGCCGCCATGTTGTTGGAGAAGGGGTTTCAGGGGCGCTTTCATCTGATCGCGGTGGAGGATTGTTTTGTTCATCAGGCCTCCATCCCCTCCCTGTTGACAAAGTACCATATGGATACGGACGGTATGGTTCAGGCTATTTTGAGGGAGGCGGAAGAGCATGGGCAAACAACGGCTTGATGTTGCCGTTTTTGAGCGAGGCCTTGCCCCGAGCCGTGAAAAAGCACAGGCGCTTATCATGGCCGGTCAGATTTATGTCAACGGTCAAAAAGCCTCCAAAGCCGGGCTTGGCGTCACGGCTGAGGATCAGGTTAAGCTGCACGGCCGTCAGCTCCCCTTCGTCAGCAGAGGCGGGCTCAAGCTCAATAAAGCCCTGCAATGCTTTCCGATTGTTTTAGAGGGGAAAACCTGCATGGATGTTGGCGCGTCCACAGGTGGTTTTACTGATTGTATGCTGCAAAATGGAGCGGAGCGTGTCTATGCAATTGACGTTGGCTATGGCCAGCTTGCATGGAAGCTGCGCACGGACGCGCGAGTGGTCAATTTAGAACGCACCAACTTTCGTTATGTCACACAGGAGCAGATTCCGGAGGAAATTGACTTTGCAAGCGTTGATGTTTCTTTTATTTCCCTGCGGCTGATCCTGCCTGTTTTGTTTCGATTATTAAAAGCAAAAGGGGAGGCCGTCTGCCTGATTAAGCCTCAGTTTGAGGCTGGGAGAGAACGGGTGGGTAAAAAAGGCGTTGTGCGCGACCCGGCCGTACATAAGGACGTAATTCGGACAGTTTGCGCCCTGGCGGAGGAAACCGGCTTTATCGTCGGAGGGCTTAGCTTTTCTCCTGTCAAAGGGCCGGAAGGGAATATTGAATACCTGGTCTTTTTACAAAAGGGCGTTTCTGCCCCCACCATCTTCCCTATACCGGTAGAAGAGGTTGTTTCGCAGGCGCATATTGCCCTGGAAAAAGGAAAAGAAGGATCGTTCGCTGAAGGAACGGGAGGAGAAGGCGTATGAAGCTGGCCGTTTTGCCGAACCTGACAAGAAAAGATGCACGTGAAATTGCGCGCGCCGTCTGCCGGCAGGGCAAGGCCCTGGGCGCCGAGTGCATCATGTGTGAACAGGTAAAGGATGCTTTTGCACAGGAGGAGGTTTCTTTCCTGCCGGAGCGGGAGGCGTTGCTGGCCTGTGATTATGTAATTTCCATCGGCGGCGATGGGACGATGATCCACGATGCCAAATTGGCCGCCCCTTTGCAAAAGCCGGTGCTCGGTATTAACGCGGGGCGGCTTGGATTTATGGCCGGCCTGGAGCCTCATGAGATCGCCATGCTGCAAAATCTGGCAGAAAATCATTTTACGATTGACCGGAGAATGTTGCTTGATGTAAAATTGGAAAAGAACGGTCAGGAATGCTATCGGGCACAATGCATCAATGACGTTGCTTTTGTGCGGGGGGAAGCGCTTCGCCTGCTCGAGTGCAGCGCATCATGCGATGGAAAGCCGGTCGCCCGGTATATGGCGGATGGGATGCTCGTTTCCACGCCGACGGGGTCTACCGCCTATTCCCTGTCGGCAGGAGGGCCTGTGATAGACCCTGCGCTGGAGTGTCTGTTGCTTACACCAGTTTGCGCGCACACGCTTTTCAGCCGGCCGATGGTGTTTCGCGCACAGGCCAATCTTACGATCAGCGCCATAACGAGGGATGGAGGCGGCGTTTATCTTTCCTGTGACGGAGAAACGGTCGAAGCTTCCGACGGCTGTGTGCTGCATGTGGCAAAAGCCGATACTTATGCGGATTTTATCCGAATCAAGCATGATACCTTTATAGACCGGCTACAGGCGAAATTTTTTGGGAGGGGGCCCGCAGGGTGAAACGAAAACGGCATACGTTAATTTTGGAACTGATTCAGAAATATGAGATTACTACCCAGGATGAGCTGCTGACAAGATTAAAGGAAAATGGATTTGAAGTGACCCAGGCTACAATTTCACGCGATATCAAAGAGCTTCGCCTTGTGAAAGCAATGTCCTCCAACGGCCAATACCGCTATATGGTGGGTGCGGCGCAAGGGGATGAATACCTTGCAAAATTTTATACGATTTTTTCCGGTTCCGTGGTTTCTGTCGATTTTGCGGGCAATGTCTGCGTGGTAAAATGCTATTCTGGTATGGCGCAGGCTGCCTGTGCCGCTATTGATGCCATGCATTTCGATGGGATTGTTGGAACGCTGGCAGGGGACGATACCATTTTCGTGCTTTGCCGCACTCCGGAATTGACACAGCAGCTGAAAAACTCACTGGATCAAATGATACAAAACGGATAATCTGTTTCAGAAAGGCATGGTCTGTATGCTCGCAAGCCTTCAAATTGAAAATATCGCCGTGATTGAAAAGGCTGAAATCACCTTTGACCGGGGGCTGAATGTGCTCACCGGCGAGACGGGCGCCGGCAAATCAATTATTATTGACTCGATCAATGCCGTGCTTGGCGAGCGAACCTCCCGGGAGCTTGTACGGTCGGGCGCTTCCTCCGCTAAGGTATCGGCGCTTTTTTTTGACCTTTCCCGCAATGCCAAACAGGTGCTGCAATCCTTTGGCCTGGAGCCAGAGGAGGATGGGAGCCTTTTAATACAGCGCGCCATAGGAGCGGATGGCCGGAGCGTCTGCCGCATCAATGGTAAAACGGCGACGGTTTCTATGCTGCGTCAGCTTGGCGCCGAATTGATTAATATTCATGGTCAGCATGACAGCCAATCCCTGCTTTCTCCGGATAAGCATATCCATTTTATTGACGCGCTCGCACAGGATGGAGCGCTTTTAGAAAAATACCATGCACTTTATGAAAAATATGTAAAAATCCGGCGCGCATTGAATGATTTACAGATGGATGAGGAGGAAAAGCTGCACAGAACCGATCTGCTTCGCTTTCAAATTGATGAGCTGGAAGCTGCGGACTTACAGGTTGGAGAGCGTGAACGGCTCAACCAGGAGCGGGCACGCTGTATGAATGCCGAGAAAATTCTTCAGAGCCTGCGTTTTGCCTACGACGCCATTCAGGGTACAGAGGATTCCGCCGGGGCCGTTCAGCTTTTGTCTGATGCGGCTGCGCAGCTGCAAACGGCTGCCCGATATGATGGCTCCATCGAAAAAACCGGACAGACGGTGCTGGATATCTCCTATAATCTGGAGGCTTGTTCTGAGGAAATCCGCAATGCGTTTGATACGCTTGCTTACGATCCAGGCGATTTGGAGCGTATTGAGGAGCGATTGGATCTGTTATATAAACTATCCCGAAAATACGGGGAAACGGAGGAAGAGATGCTCTCTTATCTGGAAAAAGCCAGAAAAGAGCTGGAGGATATCTCTTTTTCAGAAGAACGTATCCAGAAATTGACGGAGGAACGGCGGGAGACCGTGCGCGAGATCAAGGCGCTGGCGGTCACGCTCTCTGAAATGCGCCGAAAGGCCGGGGAACAATTCGCCCGGCAGGTGGAGAGTGAGCTTGCTTATCTGGATATGCCCCATGTGCATTTCCTTGTTCAACAGGAGCAGGGGAAACCAGGGCCAAACGGTGCGGATGAGATTGCCTTTCTCATCTCTGCAAATCCTGGAGAGCCTCCACGGCCGCTGGCTAAAATTGCATCTGGCGGTGAGTTATCCCGCATCATGTTGGCAATTAAAAATGTGCTTTCCGGAAGTGATGAAGTTGGTACGCTGATTTTTGATGAAATCGATACGGGCGTCAGCGGGCGCGCAGCACAGAAAATCGCATTAAAGCTAAAGCAGGTATCCGCAGGGCGCCAGGTGGTTTGCGTTACGCATTTAGCACAAATCGCAGCGCAGGCGGATTGCCATCTGCTGATTCAAAAAACGGTACATATGGATAAAACCTATACGCAGGTGAATGCGCTTGATCTTGAGGGGCGTAAGCGGGAGCTCGCCCGTATCATGGGCGGAATGGAGGAAATCACGCCTGTGCAGCTTCAAGGGGCTGCGGAGCTGCTGGAGGCTGCGGGACACGCTTCCAAATTGTGAGATAGAGCGCCGGTGGCGATGCCGCACCGGCGCATTTTTGACAATCGATAAAAGCTGTTTTTGCTGTGAAAGATGAAAAGATTTTGGAATTTCTATTGCAAGTCGTGAAAGCATATACTATAATAGCAATAGCTTAAATAAATAGCATTTACAAATCGTTAGCTTTTCCTTTCTATGAGAGGAAAACTGGAAACGCCACGGAAAAGACCGGCAGTTATCTTTGTGGCGCTATGCTTACATTTTCATACAAAGGAGCTTTTTCCTGGGCGCTGTTTTGCATACGATCCGTTAGCGCGTGTAAAAACAGTGGTTGTATGTAAGTGCATGAGCGCCATACCTACAAACAAGGACACAAAAGGGGATTGAAAAAATGGATGTGACGAAAAACGCAGAGCGTTTTATGGGGTTTGCGGATGTATATCATAAAGCGCGGCCACGAAGCCCGCGCTTTGTATCAGAGTGTTTGGTGAACTATCTGGGGCATTTCCCACAAAGGGTTGTAGATTTGGGCTGTGGAACAGGTCTTTCCACGCAAATGTGGGCTAAGGCGGCAGGCGACGTGATTGGCGTGGATCCCAGCCCGGACATGCTCTCTTATGCGCAGGAGCACTGCGGACGGCAGCCGAACATACAGTTTGTGCAGGCCTTTGCCCATGAGACAGGCTTGGAGCCGGAGTGTGCAGATATTGTCGCATGCTCCCAATCCTTTCACTGGATGGAGCCGGAGACAACATTACAGGAGGTCAACCGTATTTTGAAGCCCGGCGGGATATTTGCAGTCTATGATTGCGATTGGCCGCCTGTATGCGGGCGCCAGGCGGAGGAGGCTTATAACGACCTGAAGCGCAAGCTTGCGGATCTGGCGAACGCGACCAAGGATTACTGGGAGAGCTTTCAGCGTTGGGAAAAGGGAGAGCATCTTGCACGTATCCGGGAAAGCGGATATTTTGGGTATACGAGGGAGATTGTTTTTGCCAATCGGGAGGAGTGCGACGCGCAGCGTTTTATCCAGCTGGCGCTCAGCCAGGGAGGATTGCAGACAATGCTTCGCCTGGAGCCGGAAATTGTGCGGCTCTGTATGGCCCGGTTTGAAAAACGAGTCAAAGAAATTTTTGAGGATGAAATTTTTACGGTCGAATTTTGCTACCGTATGCGCATCGGCATCAAGGATGAGGTCAACGAACCGGCAACAGGCGGAACGACTGTGAAGTCATAAAAATATCCCCCGGTGAGAACCCGGGGGATATCACATTTATGGGGATCCTGTTAAAAGGCCTTGAGAATGCCTTCTTCCTGTGCGATCGCCAGTTCAGAAAGGTAACGCTGCAAAGCATCTCTCCAGTGCGGCAGCCGTGGAAACCCTGCTTCATCCAAGCTCTTTTTGGAAAGCCGTGAATTTTTAGGGCGGACGGCAGCGCTTGGGTAGTCTGAAGAGGGCACAGGAATCACCTTGGCGGATCGCTTTCCCATGCGGATGATCTCACTTGCAAATTCGTACCAACTGCAAAAGCCCTCATTTGTGGCATGATAAACGCCAAATCGCTCCGTCATGGCCATATCACAGAGCAATGGCGCAAGGTCGGCGGTGTAGGTTGGCGATCCAATTTGATCGCTTACCACGCGGAGCTCTTTTTGTTCCTTGCCAAGGCGCAGCATTGTTTTTACAAAATTTGCGCCATTGATACCAAACACCCATGAGGTACGGACGATAAAACAGCGGGGGCATAGAATCTGCGTGCTGTTTTCACCGCTGAGCTTGGTCTCTCCATAAACGTTTAAGGGTTTTTTGTCATCATATATTTCCAGAGGACGGTCGCCGGAAGCGCCAAAGACATAATCCGTGCTGATATAAATTAGCTTCGCGCCTATTTTGTTGGCGGCGGAAGCAATATTGGCGCTTCCACGGTAGTTAATATCCATGCAGAGAGATTGCTCCGATTCCGCCCGGTTAACGTCAGTATATGCCGCGCAATGAATCACCGCATCCGGGCGATAAGCTTCCATCAGCTGTATCACCTGTGGCATACTGGTAATGTCACAATCCTCACGGTCCACCCCCCGGCAGGGGATTTTGCGCCTGTGAAGCTCCTTGAGCACGTCATATCCGAGCTGGCCTTTGGCGCCAGTAACGAGCATCTTCATTTGCATAATCCTTCCCATTGCTGAAATAAAAGTGATCATAAATAAAAAGCGGAGAAAAGGAGCGGCGAAATCGCTGCTCCGTCTCATTGGATGGACTTCTGAATTGATTTATACTGAGTAAATAAACTGGACATCGCTGTCAGCCAGCAGGGGAGCGTTTGCATCTTTTGCGGAGAGGATCGGATGCTGCATCCCCCAGAGGACACCCAGCGCTGGATCATCGAAGCGAATGCTGCGGTCATTTTCCGGCGCATAATATTCATCTACTTTATATTCAACCTCTACATCATCCGTCAGGGTTAAAAAGCCATGCAGGCAGCCCTTCGGTATAAAAATCTGCTTTTTATTATTTTCCGACAGCTCTACCCCAATCCATTTTAAATAGGTGGGGGAACCCTGCCGGATATCAACAGCAACGTCAAAAATCGCGCCGCGCGTACAGGTCAAAAGCTTGCTCTGCGCCTTTGGGTCCGTCTGGCAATGAAGGCCGCGCAGCGTGCCCTTATGCTGTGTGCGGGAGCGATTATCCTGCAAAAAACGGGTTTGGATTCCGCACGCATTATATTTTTCGTAGGAATAGGATTCCATAAACCAGCCACGGTGATCGCCGAATACATCGGGCTCAACCAAAAAAGCACCCGCTATTTTTGTTTGACTGACTTCCATTTCACGCCTCATCTTTCTTTCAAGAAGTATAAAAATAAGTTCTTTTGTTTAGTCAAGCGCATGCGTGAGCGGATCGTCATCCGCCCCCCAACGACGTGCGCGCTTACCCGGCGCGTTTTCATATAGGATTTTGCCCTCTGCTACACGGCGCAGATGCTGGCCATAGGTGGATTTCCCATATTTTTCAGCGGAGGCAATCAACGCCTTTTTCGTAATCCAGCGTTTATTATAGGCAATCTCCTCCGGGGAGCAAATTTTAATGCCCTGCAATTTTTCCACTGTGCGGATGAAATGGGCGGCGTCCATCAGAGCGTCGACCGTTCCAGTGTCCAGCCATGCAAAACCTCGCCCAAGAAAGCGGACGTCCAGATCGCCAAGCTCCAAATATTTCCGGTTGATATCCGTAATTTCGTATTCACCGCGGGCGCTAGGTTCCAATGCTTTGGCAAATTCCACCACACGGTTATCATAAAAATAAAGTCCCGTTACGGCATAATTGGATTTCGGATTCTCCGGCTTTTCTTCAATGGAAACCGGTTCCCCTTTTTTATTGAACTCTACCACGCCAAAAGCGCTGGGGTCGTCCACATAATAACCGAAAATGGTGGCGCGCCCTGGGTTTACGGCCGCCTGACGCAGCAGATGCCCCAGGCCATTACCATAGAAAATATTATCCCCTAAAATCATGGCGACGCTGTCATCCCCGATAAACTCTTCGCCAATGACAAAAGCCTGCGCCAGGCCATTTGGTTTTTCCTGTACCGCATAGGACAGCTTCAGACCGAATTGCTTGCCGCTTCCCATCAACGCTTCAAATTTAGGCGTATCCTCCGGAGTAGAAATAATCAAAATCTCCCGAATGCCTGCGAGCATTAAGATAGACAAGGGATAATAAATCATTGGTTTATCATAAACCGGAAGCAATTGCTTGCTCGTTACCATCGTCAGTGGATACAGCCGGGTGCCGGATCCACCTGCCAGAATAATTCCCTTCAAGGCACACACTCCTTGCCGCTCTATAGCATCCGTGTACAGGGTAACCACCGTTTTTCAACGCTGTAGCCGCGCCCCTGGCCGCGTGATCCTCCCTGTTTTCCAGCAGGGAGAGCTGCGCCGTCTGCCTTGTTGGAGCACGGCTCACAGGCTGAAGGCTCAAAAAAACAAACCGTCAAGGCGTCCCAAGCGCAGGATAAACAAGGCCGCAAGGCGATGGCCGGCTGCCGCCAGTCGAACCTGGGAACGCAGCCAACGTGCGTTTGGGCATGCCTTGGCAACGATGTTCCCCCTGTGCACTGATGCTATCAAATCATCTAACAAATTGCACAAAAACGACCATCTATATCTGCAATCTAACGTTCATATAATAATACGAAATCGTTTGCACGTCAACCGGATTTTCAAAAACGATAATGAAAAAACGTTTTAGCAGCTATTTGTCATGGTTATGAGAAGGCCCGATATACGCAAGGAAAGCCGACCTCCCGGTATACGGAAAATTGACAAAGGAAGCGCTGCTATATATAATTTAAATGATATGATATTCAAAATAAAGAGAGCGAGTGTTTTTTATGGTCAAAACGGTTGACCGGCTGCGCCCGGGTGAAAAGGGCGTCGTTACCAGCTTGGGCAGTACAGGTGCGGTGCGCCGTCATATTATCGATATGGGTATCACACCCGGCGCCGTAATCGTCATGCGGAAAACAGCGCCCATGGGCGATCCGATTGAAATCAATGTCAGAGGATATGAACTGAGCATCCGTAAATCAGAAGCACAGACAATCCATGTTGATGTGGCAGAATGAAAAAATTCGTTGATTGATTTTGAATTAAAGGATGGTTGCGCAGATGAGCTATCGCTATGCGCTCGCAGGGAACCCGAATTGCGGTAAGACAACACTTTTTAATGCGGTGACGGGCAGTAACCAATATGTCGGCAACTGGCCCGGCGTTACAGTTGAAAAAAAGGAAGGCAAGGTCATTGGCAGCGATACAGACGCTTCGATTGTGGATTTGCCGGGGATCTATTCTCTTTCTCCCTATTCCATGGAAGAGATTGTCACCAGGAATTATTTGATTGATGAAAAGCCTGACCTGATTATTGACATTGTAGATGCAACGAATTTGGAGCGAAATCTTTACCTTTCGCTTCAGATTGCCGAGCTGGGCCGCCCGATGGTCATTGCACTGAATATGATCGATATGCTGGAAAAACGCGGTGATACAATTGATTACGCCTTGCTCAGTGCGCTTTTGGGAATTACGATAGTGCCGATCTCCGCCAGCCGCGGCACCGGGATACATAAGCTCATTCATGCGGCTGAGCATGAGGTGATCCATGCCACAAGCGATACGCATGTAGACCGCCACTGCAATACCGGCGAACCGCCGGATATCTATACCGGAGCCGTGCGGCAGGCTGTGCATGTGATTGAGGAGCTCATCCGTGACCGCTGCGAACAAAACGGTATGCCGCTGCGCTGGTCCGCTGTGAAGCTGATAGAGGGGGATGCCCCTACGCTCGAAAAACTGAACCTGAGCGATACACAGCTTAACTGCCTGGAAGCCGTTGTACGAGAGTTGGAAACCGATAAAATTGACCGTGAAATGGTCATTGCAGATCAAAAATATAAATTCATCTGTTCCATCACACAAAGGGCTGTCAAAAAGGGGCATGAGGATGGGCACATGACTTTCTCCGACCGGGTAGATAAGGTCGTCACCAACCGTTACCTGGCAATCCCTCTTTTTTTTGGAGCAATCGGCCTGATTTTTTATATCACATTTGGGGCGCTGGGCCCGCGGCTGAGCGATCTGGTGGATGGCTTGATAAATGGTTCCCTGGCGGAAGCGGTGCGGGCGCTTCTTGTGGGGACAGGCGCGGCTGATTGGGCCATAGGCCTTGTATGCGACGGGGTTTTGGCAGGCCTCGGCGCTGTGCTCGCATTTCTGCCGCAGATTCTGCTGCTCTTCTTTTTCCTGTCCATTCTGGAGGATAGCGGTTATATGGCGCGGGCAGCCTTTATTATGGATCGTGCGCTGCATGTAATCGGCCTGTCCGGCAAATCGTTTGTACCGATGCTGATGGGCTTTGGCTGCTCTGTGCCAGCCATCATGAGCGCGCGCACATTGGAAAACGAAAAGGACCGCCGCCTGACGATGATGCTGATCCCCTTTATGTCATGCAGTGCAAAAATGCCGGTGTATTCCCTGTTTATCGCCGCTTTTTTCAGCGCCTCCAGTGGGCTCGTAATTTGCTCAATCTATCTGCTGGGGCTTGTGGTGGCTGTTTTGTGTGCGTTTCTTCTGCAAAAAACCGTGCTCAAAGGCGGTCATGCGCCTTTTGTAATGGAGCTGCCGCCTTACCGGTTGCCCACAGCAAAAACACTTTCCCTGCATGTTTGGGAAAGGCTGAAGGATTTCCTGACAAAAGCGGGCACTGTGCTGCTCGGCGCCAGCATTGTGGTATGGGCGCTGCAATATTTTGACTTTTCTTTCCATCACGTGCAGGACAGCTCGCAGAGCATTCTGGGCCTAATCGGCACGGCCATTTCCCCGGTGTTTCGTCCGCTGGGCTTTGGAGATTGGCGGTCAAGCGTTTCCCTTTTAAGCGGATTGATTGCCCGTGAGCAGGTGGTCAGCTCGCTCGGGATTCTGTATGGTGCGAGCGGCGCCGGCCTGACAGCGGCCCTGCAGGCTGTTTATTCCCCGGCTGGCGCTTATGCGTTTATGACCTTTGCGCTGCTGTTTATCCCTTGCATCGCCGCAGTGTCAACGCTGCGGCGGG
>UMIU01010265.1_pt1 | contig 13690 bp, 15 predicted proteins | sample 1965871 | NCBI WGS metagenome assembly UMIU01 (sample SAMEA4836132, study PRJEB28245) | human gut metagenome | biome: gut microbiome; material: fecal sample | place: Denmark | collected 2008
CGACCGCAACCTTTTTCGTTTATGTAATCAATATCCTTCTGCTTCAGATGGAAACTGCTTCGAAACTTAGAATTATCCAGTCGCTCAAACAACTGTTTGTACCATTCATCCTTCGTCATATCATCACCACAAATCGTATTGTTTCATAGTCTCTGCATTTCGATATTCATGTTTCTCATAATATCCTATCAACTTCCCATCATCTCTGAGTGCCACCATATAAACATCTTTATTCTGTTTCTCATTGTGAAAAGTATAAATGATATTATGACTTTCATCTACTGCAAACCAGTCCACTACCTGCTGTGTTTTATCTCTTGATTCTGGATTATGACAATCTAACAGTCTTCTTCCAATAAGTTTATCGCCACCTCGCTTCGCATAGCTAATAACAGCTGTCGGATTCATATAAATAATCTCATGCTTAAGATTGCATATAACAACGGATGCCCTGTCCTGATCAACAATACTTTTATAAAAGCTGACCATCTATCTTTTTATGTATTTTTGTCTTCTTACTTTTTGCCATTTTATGTTATCCTTAGAACTTCACTACTTCCGGCTCATGTGTAAATGATGAAAATGTAGCTGTCGCATTCTTAAAATAGAACACCTCTGTATTTCCATCATCTGCTGAGTACATATTCTGTAAAGATGGATAAGCATCAAGCATAGACTGTCTTGCTTCTCTTCTATTATCTTCTACAAGTTCTCCTGCTACACGAAGCCACTCTCCATTCTTAAATGCACAGATTTCCACCTTTGGATTTGCATGAATCTGTTTTGAAACATCCTTCACCTTACCGGTCTGAATATACAATTTTCCCTCAAAAATATGTGCTGTTCCAAAAGGTCTTACCCTTGGCTGATCTCCTTCCACTGTTGCCAAATAATATATTTCTGCTTCTTTCAAAAAATTTACTACTCGTTCCATGGTATAATCCTCCTGCCTTAACTGTTTATCAGATACTTATAATAAATTACAACTATTCTTAGTATAACATATATTGCTTTATTAAGTATCAATAATTTGCCTTATGAGAAGATTGGAAAGAACGAGCCGGTATGTATTGCGGATGAAGTACCGTTTGAGATTCCGGATAGTTGGGAGTGGGTGAGAATTAGTTCCATCGGAAGTATTGTCCGAGGAAGTGGAATAAAAAGAGCCGAAACCATTGAATTTGGAAAACCTTGCGTACGCTACGAAGAGCTATACACAACATATCACACGTCTTTCAATCAAGCGGTTTCGTTTGTTTCAGAAGATTTATTTGAACGATGCAAGCATTTCTCTTACGGCGATATTCTTATGACTCTCGCCGGCGAGAATAAGCCTGATATAGTCAATGCTGTGGCTTATCTTGGGAATGATTTAATTGCAGCTGGCGGAGATCTGGCATATTGGACAGCTCATGGAATGAATCCTCTTTACCTCACATACCTTATGGCATCGCCGTATATAGTTGGACGAAAGGTTAGTCTTGCTACCGGAAATATTATTGTTCATATTTCTGGTGATAAGTTAGGAACAATTTTAATTCCAATACCTCCATTGTCTGAGCAACAGCGTATCGTTGATAAAATCCTTGAAGCAGAAGTAAAGTTGGCAGAATATGTTGGAAAAGAAAATTCGTTGAATGTATTATGTATTACAAAATAATTTTCCTGATGCCCTGAAAAAATCAATTCTCCAATGGGCAGTACAAGGTAAACTTGTACCACAAGACCCAAATGATGAGCCGGCTTCCGTTCTTCTGGAGCGTATTCGTGCAGAGAAGCAAAAGTTAATAGCTGAACAGAAAGCGTTAACTCACTGTAAGGAGAAGGTATTTTGTGATGAATGTGAAAATACCAAATGGATAAGTCTGGATGTAAAAAAAATAATTGTTCATTTGTTAAGCATAAAAGAAGATGGGTCAGATGTAATAGGTGTATATCCTTTATTGCCAAATGGTACATGCAGATTTATTGTATTTGATTTGATAATCATGAAAAAGGAGCAGAGGTTACGGACTTTCAATCGCGAGCGTGTACTTGCTGCGCAGGATGAACTCCAGATGCGAATAGCGCGGATTGGGGTTGCAAAACAATTGTCGGACTTGTAGATTCTGAAAATCCGTATATGGAATTATAACAGAAATGAATTACCTATGAAAAATACCTGACGATTGATTGCTGTTATATTCTGTTGCAGCAATAAAACAAGAGTAAAAATTAGTAGTAATGCTATCCGAATAATTTCCGCTATTTTCCCCTAAATGTAAAAGTTCTAATCAATGTTGTCAAATTACATATAACTGTTGTCAAAGAGGCAGAGTCGGTAACCAGCCAGCTATGAGCTGCGATTACCCGACTAAGGGAACGCCGCAGGGCGGCATCCTATCCAATATCGTACTGAATGAATTGGACTGGTGGGTGGCCTCCCAATGGGAGAACATGCCCACTCACTACGAGTACAAAACCAGACAGAATTTCTCATGTGCCATAAAGTAACATAAAAAACAACAGACAGCCGCCACAATTCCGTAATGATTGATGCTTGACAGTCTCCTTCAAGTTCGCTATAATATTAAACGCAAAATTTTAGTGGACTTTTCCGGATTCGGTCATCTTTTTGCCACACAGCTATCTTGTGATAGTTGTGTGGCTTTTTTGTTGCCTGTATCTCGGAAGTATTAGCAGAATGGAGGACTATATCTGTATGGAAAAAAATTTTTTGTCTCTTATCAAGACGCGCCGTAGTGTACGGGCTTATACATCGGAACCTGTCCCTTCCAAGGCTTTGGACGCGGTACTGGAAGCAGGGACTTACGCTCCTACCGGCGGAGGACATCAATCTCCAACCATCATTGCAATTACAGACTCCAAATATAGGCGGGCGATTGCATTGGACTATCCGGCCCAGGAAGCCGGTCAGCACGCAGCACGCAAACAAAACTATATTGTTCGGACAATTTGTGGAGAAGAGGGAAAGCATGCAAACCAATAACAAAATGGCGGTTGCGCCCGTTGGAAAACTCATCTGGCAAATGTCGATACCGCCGCTGATTTCCATGTTTCTGCAATATTCCTATAATCTGATAGACAGTGCGTTTGTAGCGCGGCTGAGTGAAAATGCTTTGACGGCGGTTTCCCTGTCGTTTCCCATTACAACTTTGATGAATGCGACATCTATCTGGACCGGCGTTGGCGTGAATGTACTGATTGCAGGGTATCTTGGACAGAGAAAGCAGAATGAGGCAAATACTACCGTCACACATGGATTGTTACTGGCCTTTGGAATTGGTGCTGTGCTCAATCTTCTGTCATTACTGATTATGAAACCCTACTTTGGGGCATTCACCAATAACGAAGAAATTTATCAGTTGAGTCTTGCCTATATGAGCGTATGTTCGTTCATGCAAATTCCCAACATGGTGCATATCGCAATCCAGAAAATGATACAGGCTACTGGGAACATGGTTGCTCCTATGTGGTTCCAGATTGCAGGAGTGGTCGCTAATTTTGTATTTGACCCACTCCTAATTTTTGGTATTGGTGTTTTTCCAGCTATGGGAATCCGTGGCGCTGCGGTGGCTACTGTTGCGGGCTATTTGTTATCCATGATTTTGGCATTTGCCTTGCTGCTGGGCAAAAAGCAAAAAGTGCGGATAAAGATCAAAGAATTTCATATACAAAAGTGGATGATTGCCCGTATATTCGCCCTTGGCTTACCATCTTTCATTATGAATGCCCTCAGTTCGTTTATGGTGACATTCGTCAATCTGTTTCTGGTGGCGTATTCTGATACGGCGATTGCATTCTTCGGTGCGTATTTTAAGGTGCAGCAGCTGATCGTTATGACAGTAAACGGCTTGATTCAGGGCTGTTTGCCTATTATGCGGTTTAACTACGGTGCGGGAAACAGAGATAGGCTGCACTCCGCTTTCCGATACGGAACCGCTTTGGTCTCCGGTATGATGATACTGGGAACATTGACTGTCAACTTCTTTCCGGCGCAGCTTTTGGAATTATTTACAGCGTCAGAAGCCATGCGCTCCTTTGGAATATCCGCTATGCGAATTATGGCGGCAAGCTATCTGTTTTGCGGTCTCTCTACCATGATTTCCACCTATTTTCAGGCAACAGAAAAAGTAGGTTCCAGCATAGCGATTCAATTATGCAGACAACTGCTTTTCCTTGTTCCTGCCTTATGGTGTCTGGACAAATTATTCCAACTGAACGGAATCTGGCTTGCATTTCCTGTTGCGGAAACCGCTACTATGCTCATTGCTCTCGTAATAATGGCATGGCATCGCCACAAAAATATCTTATAACATGTTCCAAGGAGGAGAAATGATGAACGATACTTTTATGAAAGAAAAACCGGTATTGCCGCTGATTTTATCCATGACCCTGCCTATGGTTTTATCCATACTGGTTAATTCTCTGTACAACATTATCGACAGCTTTTTCGTCGCGCAGATCAGCGAGGAAGCTATGACGGCATTATCATTGGTTTACCCGGTTCAAAATTTTATCAATGCCGTTGGAATTGGATTTGGCGTTGGAATCAACGCAGTGATCGCCTTCTATCTAGGCGCTGGAGATAACAAAAAGCAGATCAAGCTGCCACGCAGGGACTTGTGCTTGCCATGATTCACGGCGTTGTTATGACAGTCTGCTGTATTACAATGATGCCGGCTTTTTTAGGAATGTTCACTTCATTCAAGACAGTGATTGAACTTGGCGTCCGCTATTCTGTTATTGCGTTCGCTTTTACATTGATTATCATTGTTGTGTTACATTCGAGAAACTATTCCAAGCTGTAGGAAACATGAAAACAACCATGATCAGCTTGATGTGTGGGTGTATAACAAACATTGTCTTAGACCCCGTTCTGATTTTTGGCTGTGGTCTATTCCCTGAAATGGGAATCGAAGGCGCCGCGCTGGCAACCGGCATCGGGCAGGCCTTGACTAAGGTAATCGGCTGCTCTTTCTTTTTATTGGAACGCTCCGGTTTCTCTGCATTTTCGGGAATATTCCAGGTCTTGCCGGTAAGAAACGCACCGTCTACCCGTCCCTGAGCGCAGTAATTTCGAACACTTCTTTCCGACACATTCCATTTTTTCGCTATTTCATTAACTGAACGATATTGCATCCATATTCCTCCACTTTTCTAATGCTAAATCAAGTTAATCCTTTGTGTCCGTCAAATTTTCCATCTTAAACACATAATAACCTTCATAATAATAACTGTGATCGATACCCTTCATATAAATTTCTCGATCATTTACATTATCCGTAAGAGCATTTTTCAGAAGAAACTTTATTTCGATATCTTTGATAGGACTTCGCTCCATGGCAAGCAGATAATCCTCTTTATCCACCTTGCTCCAGTCAACCACATAGCCGATTTCTTTTTTCAACATCAAGTCAAGCCATATTCTCGTACTTCTCCCATTTCCCTCTCGGAACGGATGAGCCACGTTCATTTCAACATATTTTTCGACAATTTCATCAAAAGTTGACTGTGGCATTTTGTCTATACTCTGTAACGCTGTTTCCAAATACATTAACGGAGCAAATCTAAAATTTCCTTTTGAAATATTAACCTTTCGTAATTTACCGGCAAAATTATAAATCTCATCAAAAAGATATTGATGGATCATCGCAAGACTTTTATAAGTCCCCAGTTCTAATGTTTCAAAAAAGCCACTTTCAAACATTTCAAGCGCTTTTTGCTTACTGATTTTTTCTTCCATTCTTGCTAACTCTGCAGAATCTGTAATACCTAATTTATTTTCAAGCATAGTTTACCTCACATTCTTCATGCGATCACTTTTCCAGTCACAAATCTATCTTTATAAATATACCATAACATCGGCAATGAATCCATTTTATTATGGAATATCCAACTTTTATTTTGCCGTATTTAACCAAATCAAGTAAGTCCCCTGCTTCAATTGCGAAAAGCAATAAGCAGTGGGTGGGGACTTGCTGGTAAATAAAATATCCTATGAATAAGAAAAACCCACCGGGTTGCGCATGAAAATCAGAGGCGTGGTGGGTTCTGTTAAGCTTATTATACAGCTTTTGAAGTTACCGTCAATATTTCTTTTCAAAAAACGATAACTTTCCATTGTTTTTATTTCTTCTTTATATTTTTATAAGTTTTTTACAAATTCCACTGCATTTTGGATATCTTTATCATCCGGATGTCCTTTTGCAATACCTCCAACCAGTTTGAACGGCCCAAATGTATCGTATCCTTTGCATCCAAATTTACCATCTACACTGGCATGTTTTTTATCCAAAATCTGCTCTATGGATTTATAATTCGCACTTCCACCATAAGTACAGATCAAAAAGACCTTTTTGTCATCTGGTAAATTCTTTTCCGCAAATTTCAATATCGACTGATGAAACTTTGAAAAATAGATTCCTGATGCAAACCCGATCATATCATAACTGCTCAGATCTGCATCTGACTGTTTTACCGCATCAATCAAATCGACCTGACACTCTTCTGCTATGCTCTTTACTAATTTTTCTGTATTTCCATGATGTACCGATGCATATACGATTGCTTTTCTCATACCTATACCCTTTCTATCAACTCAACAATAGAATTAATTATACCATCATTTGTCAGCTTGTAAATCCGTTTTATTGCAAGCAATCAATTCAAAATGATTTCTATTCGTTTTTATAAAACCTTCTTTTTGTAACTTAGATATCTCTGCAGACATTGCTGCACGATCAATACAAAGATAATCTGCCAACTGCTGCCGGTCAAAGGGAATGTCAAAAGATAACGACTTATGATCAGTATCTTATTTGCCAGGATACAGACCAAGTTACGGATCCGTTTCTGATGATGTTCGCATGCAAAAAGCACCAGCCAACTGAATGACTGGTGCTTTTAACATCAATATACTTTATTTGTATAAACCGTATTCCCTTTTGCAATTACTTCAACAAGCTGAAGTTCCTGGTCAAGAATACAAAGATCCGCATCATAGCCTTCTTCAACCTTACCTTTTCCTTTGAGCCGAAGAATATCTGCCGGATTAGATGTAATTGTAGAAATAGCTATTTCTAAAGGAATTTCTGTTTTAAATACACATTCCTTTACTTCCTTCAGAAGGCAACTGGACTGTCCAACGCCCATTCCAAGGAATTCGCCATCACTACTGTACATCGGAAGGCTTCCCTGTCCATCAGAAGAAATTGTCATGCGGTCAGGATTTACTCCTGCATCCAGCATCCGTTTGATACCATTACATACACGTACCTCATCACAGATAGTTTCCCAATAGTCAATATCTTCATTTCCGGTAAAGTCTACTGCTCCGCCTTTCAGCGCATACTCAATCGACTTGCCAAAAAGCATCTCATTTCGATTGATATGTGTTGGCAGTATTTGAGAAGCCGGTATTTCTGTCTCATCTACCACTCGTTCAATAAGATCTAAGCATCTCGGACTGTCGCCAAGATGAACATTTACAATACCTGCTTTCCCGGAAAGAACACCGCCAAGTCTTGTATCCGCAACGACACGCGCAAATTCCTCAAAAGTCGGCTGTGAAGAACGATGATCAGAGATCGCGATTTCTCCGGTTCCAATGATTTCCTGAATCATCATAATATCTTTGACAATACTGTCCGTCAACGTGTGAACCGGAATCTGATAACTGCCTGTATAACAGTATGCAGACATTCCCTGCTCATTCAATCCTTTTGTCTTTGCAACCAGTGCACACATATCACGACCGATTCCATCCGTTCCAAGGCAGCCAACAACTGTTGTTACTCCAAACTTCGTAAGTCCTTCCATAGTTGCTTCCGGAGTACGATTGGCGAATCCACCTTCGCCACCGCCTCCAAGTACATGAACATGACAGTCAATGAATCCCGGAGTTAAAAGTAACCCCTCTCCATTGATCATTTCTGCCTCAGAAAGAAATCCGTCTGCGCATATAGAACCTGCATCTTTAATCTTGACAATCTTATCATTGATTATAAGTACATCTTTTTTCCCCAGATGCTGTGGGGCATAAACATCAATATTCTGAATTAATTTCATCATAAATCACTCTCAATTATCAAATGTATGTTTTAGAATCCAGTTCCAACTGCAATAAGAATTGTAATAATTGCACCAATCATTAATACGCCAAGGAATTTCCACATGAATTTAATCCAGTTAGACCACTCAATCTTTGCAATTGCAAGAGATCCGATCAGGCATCCTGATGTAGGAACAATCAGGTTAGTAAATGCATCACCAAGCTGGAATGCAACTACAGCTGTCTGACGTGAAACACCTAACAAGTCTGACAGTGGAGCCATGATTGGCATTGTGATCGCAGCCTGTCCTGTTCCGGATACAACGAAGAAGTTGAATACGGACTGGAACAGATACATAAGTACTGCTGCAACTGCTCCGGAAACTCCAGACAGTGCATTTGAAATATTATACATAATTGTATTAATAACCGTAGGTGTTGTCGGATCAGATCCACCAAGAACCTGCATGATGCCCTGTGCCATAGCAACAACAAGTGCAGCACCGATCAGGTCTTTTGCTCCATCTTTGAATGATGTTGCGATATCATTCAGTTTCATATCATTCAGTTTAAAGATAACTCCAATCACACCAGAAACAATTCCCATAATGAAGAACTGAGTAGCAATCTCCGGCATGTAGTATCCTTGAGTCATAACTCCCCAAACTACCCATACTACTGTAGCAGCCAGTGTCATAAGAACTAAAATGTGTCCAAGACCAAATGAATGTCCTTCGTCAATTCCTGTTTTTTCATTCTGCTCACGGAAATATGAATCAGTCTTATATGCGATTGAGATTGTCGGAGTCTTTTTGATCTTTGACGCATAGAACATAGTCATTCCACAGCCAAGAACTGTAAATACTACCCACATTACCATACGGAACCCTGCTCCGGAGAATACATCAATACCTGCAATACCCTGTGCAATACCTACAGAGAATGGATTCATCCAAGATGAACCGAAACCAATCTGTGTTGCAACATAAGTAACAAGAACTGCAATAACTGAATCATATCCAACTGCTACAAACAACGGACAAAGAATCATAGTAAACGGAAGTGCCTCTTCTCCCATTCCAAAAACTGCACCACCAAGAGAAAACAGTACGAAAAGTATCGGAATCAGCAGTTTTTCTGCTCCCTTTGCCTTACGGATCAATCCGATCAATCCGGATTCAATCGCACCTGTACGGATCATGATACCGAATGCACCACCTACTACCATAAGGAATGCGATAATCTCTATTGCAGAACTACTTACGATTCCGTTATACATATAGTTGAAGAATCCTGTTCCACCATCTCCACTAAAGAGTGCTACTCCTTCTGTTACTACATTTCCTGCATCGTCTGTCAGATACTGGAAACTTCCGTCTTTGATTACTGTACGGGTTTTCTCAACACCATTGATCATGTACGAAATATCCTGTGTTTCGTAAAATCCCTTTGGTACAAGGAAAGTCAGAAGTGCTGCGACAACAACTACTAAAAAGATAATAATGTAGGTATCAGGCACTTGAAATCCCTTGTTAAAAGACTTTAACCCTTTTCCTTCTTTTTTGCTCATTTTCGAGTTTCCCTCCCATTTTTGATATACTATATCAGTGTACCATAGAATGCCTAAAATATAACTAAAAATTTACATATTTTATCAATTTTTGTCATTTTCCTGGCTGCCTACTGGTATCATCAGGCACTTCTTGCACCGGACAATAAACAGAATGGAGGATTCTATCTTCCGGATTGTCACAACTTCATACCATTTCTGCAATTATGTGTATGCCTGGACAAATATCAGAAATTACTTTCTTTTCTGTTTGTCTGTTCTCTGCAGGCATTTCCTATATTGGTCAGGCAGAGGACTGTGGTGATCAGGAAAAGTCCGGGGATCAGAATGATCCACCAGGATCCTGTCATTAATGCCTTATCTGACAGAGACAGCATACTTCCCCATGTGATAACCTCTATGGGAAGTCCAATACCCATAAAGCTCAAAGTAGCTTCAGAGATCATTGCAGTTCTTACATTCATGACTACCATAAACATAATGGACGAGAAAAAGTTCGGCACCAGATGCTTCCACAAAATACGGAAGAACCCGGCTCCCATACATCTTGCAGCGATGATATACTCACTGTTTCGTATCTGCCGTACCTCTGTGCGTACCACTTTCGCAATGCTGGTCCAGCTGGTCACACCGATTACAAAGGACAGACTCAGAATATTTGCATTTCCCATAATAGCCTGCAGCAAAATGATCAGAAGCAGAGTTGGTATACTTAAGAATATTTCTGTAAATCTCATGATCAGTTCATCCAGCCAGGCAGGTGCCACCCCACTGAAGGCACCGACTACTACTGCAATAAAAGTAGAAATAACAGTAGCTAATCCACCGATCAGGATTGAAATTCTTCCTTCATACCAGATCATGGAAAAAATATCCCTTCCCATAGTATCCGTTCCAAAAAGGAACTCCCTGTCAGGAGCTTTATTATAGTTTAACAGATCCATATAAGTAGGATCCTTTGTCATGATCAGTTCCGCACACAGGCATCCTAGTACGATAAGAATCAGGATTGCTGCCGAAACAACCGGTTTTCCCTGATACCACTTTTTCTTTGATTTGGGAATTACGGTTTCTGTCTTTCTGTTTCCTGCCAGTTCAAATAAATGATTGGTCATCCTTCTACTACCTCCGATTTCTCGGTTATTACTTCATCCTTCATACGGGGATCTATCTGTTCATTGATCGTCTGACTGACAATATTACAGAAAATAACCAGGATTCCTGACATCATACAAAGCAGCATCAGCAGATTGTAATCATGGTATCTGGCGCTCTCATAGGACAGAGCTCCGATTCCGGGATAGGAAAATACACTTTCTACCACATAGGTTCCTCCAAGTACATGAGAAACTGCAATGGCCATAATACTCAGGTACGCAGGCATTACATTTCGGACACAATGTCTGAACATAAGCTTTTTCTTATTCAGTCCCTTTGCCTTTGCCAGAAGTACATAATCTGCGCGAACCTCTTCCAGGATCTTATTTCGGATCATGTAAGCGTAATACCATAAATGCTCCATGACCACAATGGTCAGAGGCATGATCAGATGCAGCACTCTGTCACCCATATCTCCTGCATTTCCTGTACTGTAAGCTCCACTGCTTGGCAGGATCTTAAGATTTACGGAAAAAACAAGGATCAGGACCAGAGCCATCCAGAACTCAGGAATACAGCTGGATATGGTTCCCAGCTTACACAGGATCCTGTCTGCCAGCCGGTTTTCATACCAAGCACACAGGATTCCCAGAAGCAAGGCTCCGGCAAACATAATGATAAATCCGATTCCTCCAAGCACAAGCGTATTGCCAATACGGCCACCGATCACTTCTACTACATCCTGTTTATATTTAAATGAGATTCCAAATTCTCCATGAAAAGCATTTTTTACCCACTTCACATACTGTACAGAAATTGGTTCGTTCAGTCCCAGTTTTCCCATAGCCCATTCACGTTCTTCCGGACTCATCTTCTCTGTACGGTCACCATAATAGGAGATCAGCGGATCTCCCGGTGCAAGACGGGCTACATAAAATACAGCTACAGACAATATAAATACTGAGATCAGGAATATCAGGCATTTTTTACCATAGTAAACTAACTTTTTTTGTCTCATGATATACTGCACCCCTTTCCTTCAGCCGGAAGCATTGCAAAATGTCCGGGTGACACTTCTGTCCACACACTGTTTTCCATTCCTTCGCCATCATAGTACTGCAGAACTCTTTTTCTCTCCCTGATGGGGTCAGGAACAGGAATTGCAGACAACAATGTTTTTGTATAAGGGTGCACCGGATTGGAATACAATTCTTCTGATGGCGCCAGTTCTACCAGTTTTCCATGATACATAACTCCCACACGGTCACAGAGATACTCAACCATAGCCAGGTCATGGGCGATAAACAGAAATGTAAATCCATGCTCCTCCTGCAGATGACGGAACAGATTGACGATCTGTGCCTGTATGGACACATCCAGAGAAGCTATAGGTTCATCAGCCACCAGAAATTCCGGTTCCATACACAGAGATCTGGCTATGGCCACTCGCTGTCTCTGTCCCCCTGATAATTCAGATGGATAGCGGTCCAGGAAACTGTTCTCAAGTCCTACATATTCCATCTGAAAAGCAGCTTCCTTCACAAAGCTTCCTCTCGGAGGTGTAATATGCTGGATTCTCATTAGTTCCGTAATAATATCTGACACCTTCATTTTCTGGTTCAGGCTGGATGCTGAATCCTGAAAGATCATCTGGCGGCGGGTCTGCAGCATTTTTTTATGCTTTTTGAATTCCTTTTTGTCACAGATATTTACATCTTTATACCAGATTTCTCCCTGATCCGGCTGATATATATTCATCAGACATCTGGCAACTGTGGACTTTCCTGAACCGGATTCCCCTACCAGACCAAAGATCTCACCTTTATGGATCTGAAATGAGACATCATCTACAGCCTTTACCTTGATCTTTTTTGTCAGATGAAACTGCTGAGTCAGATGCCTGACATCCAATAAAATTTCTTTACTCATGGACGATTCCTCCCATAGGTGATTTGATCTGTGGTGCTCTTGGATCCAGCAGCCAGGTTGCCGCATAATGAGTATCTGTTATCTTAAACATAGGCGGCATTTCTTCATAATCAATATTCAGGGCATATTCATTTCGACATGCAAAAGCATCACCTTTCGGCGGATCTATCAAAGTAGGAGGCATGCCGGGGATAGTGTACAGGCTTTCTTTTCCATTTGCAAATGCAGGCAGTGATCTCATCAGCCCCCATGTGTATGGATGTCTGGGATCATAGTACACTTCCTCTGCTGTACCGATCTCTACGATCTTGCCTGCATACATGACTGCTACCCTGTCTGCCACACGTGCAACCACTCCCAGATCATGGGATACCAGTATGGTAGCTGTTCCCAGCTTCCTCTGTATTTCCCGGAGAAGATCCAGAATCTGTGCCTGTATAGTCACATCCAGTGCAGTAGTTGGTTCATCTGCAAATAAAATATCCGGATCTGCTGCCAGAGCGATGGCCATGACACATCTCTGACGCATTCCCCCGGAAAATTGCCAGGGATACTGATGATATCGTTCCTTTGGATGGGAGATACCTACCAGTTCCATAAGTTCCAGAACTTTTTGATCTACCTGTTTTTTCGTATAATTCTTATTGTGGATCACCACTGCTTCCCCAATTTGTTTTCCGATTTTAATAGTTGGATTCAGGGAAGTCATAGGATCCTGAAAGATCATAGAAAAAACTCTTCCACGCAGTTTCTGCATCTCCCTTTCCCTGTAACAGGTAATATCCTGTCCGTTCACACAAATGCTGCCCTCTTTAATCTTTGCACTTGGCGGCAAAAGCTTCATAATACTTTTGCAAAGCACACTCTTTCCGCATCCGGACTCTCCAACTATAGCCAGCACCTCTCCCTTTTTTAATGAAAAAGACACATCTCTTACTGCCTGAACTTCTCCGGCAGGACCGTCTATGCTGACAGAAAGATTTTTAACCTCTAATAAATGTTCCATCTTTATTCCTTTTTCCGCTCGTGTGAAAAGGGGG
>UMIU01026457.1_pt1 | contig 13640 bp, 12 predicted proteins | sample 1965871 | NCBI WGS metagenome assembly UMIU01 (sample SAMEA4836132, study PRJEB28245) | human gut metagenome | biome: gut microbiome; material: fecal sample | place: Denmark | collected 2008
ATAAGCTCCTCCTGAAACAGCCGGGCAGCCATTTGGCAATCCGGATGGTCTTGTGCGGAAAGGCGCAGGCCTGTAAATTCAATTTGCATGGCGACCGTCCCCCAATTCGTTAAGGATGTGTTCCTCAGCGCGCGAAAGCGACACTGATTATATACCCGGTTTTATAATAACAGGTTTGAGCGTCCCTGTCTACCCGTATGCTTGACCGGCCGGGCCGCAGCGGGTATAATGGCAGGCAGATGGCTTCGGCGCACAGGGCACTGCGCAGCTGGGGCAAAACAGACCGGAAGGGCGGAGGTTAGCATGCGCAGGCAGTATCTGGAGTTGGGGAAAATTGTCGGCACGCACGGCGTGCACGGGGAGGTGCGCGTGCAGCCCTGGTGCGACAGCCCATCGTTTTTCCAGCAATTTCACACGCTGTATTTCAGCGGCAGCGGAGAGAAGCCTGTTAGGGTGCTTGCCAGCCGCCCGCACGGCAATGTAGTGCTCGTCCGTCTGGAGGGGGTCGATACGCTGGAAGCAGCCGCCGCTCTGCGGGGGAGGATCCTCTTTATGAACCGGGAGGAGGCCAAGCTCGAGCCGGGCGACTATTTCATCCAGGATCTCATCGGCTGCCGCGTGATAGATGCTGATACCGGCCGGTTTTACGGCGCCTTGACAGATGTAAGTGCCACCGGCGCGAACGACGTTTGGCATGTGACGGATCCGGGCGGGGTGGAGCGGCTGTTGCCCGCCATCCCCTCCATCGTAATTGACACGGATGTAGACCGTGAGGAAATTTCAATTCGCCCAATCCGCGGCATTTTTGACGACGCGGAGGAAATTCGGGAATAGGGAATCCCTTGCCGGTTCCCTGGCCCTTGAAAGGATGAAACGCCATGCGCATTGATCTTCTGACCCTCTTCCCTGAGATGTGCGACGCTGTCCTGCGCGAGAGCATCATCGGCCGCGCGCGGGAGCGTGGGCTGGTTGAACTTAACTGCCGCAACATCAGGGATTATACTGTGGATAAACACAACCGCGTGGACGACACGCCGTATGGCGGCGGTATGGGCATGGTGATGCAGACGCAGCCGATTTATGACTGCTTTCAAGCGCTGTGCGAAGAGGTGGGCAGAAGGCCCCGCCTGATCTATCTCTCTCCGCAGGGGAAGGTGCTCACGCAGCAGCGGGTGCGGGAGCTGGCAGAATATGATAACCTTGCGCTTCTGTGCGGCCATTATGAAGGGGTGGATGAGCGCGTGATTGAGGAGCTGGTGGATGAGGAGCTTTCCATCGGCGATTATGTGCTTACCGGCGGCGAGCTGCCCGCCCTGGTGCTGACAGACGCCATCTGCCGGATGCTGCCCGGGGTATTGGCGAATGAGGAGGCATTTCAGGAGGAAAGCCACTTTCACTCTCTTTTAGAATATCCTCAATATACCCGGCCCTACGAATGGCATGGGAAGGAGGTGCCGGAGGTGCTTCTTTCCGGCCACCATGCCAACATTGCGCGCTGGCGGCGCGAGCGGGCGCTGGAGCGCACTTTGTTCCGCCGGCCGGATCTGTTGGAGCATGCCGAGCTCAATCAAAGCGACCGCGCCTTTCTCAGCAGACTTACACAGGAGAAAACGCGGGAGGAATAGACCGGGGCGGCAGTTCCCACCGGGCCTGCCTGGCGCAATGAGCGGCATTTTTTGTGCTCGGGGGGAGCGCTCCACGCGGCGGGTCTATGCCCATTTTTCAGGAGGCGATAGCAATGACAGACCAACGGCTGGGCGTTTGCCCGCCGCTTGCGGGGGAAGCCTATTCCCTGCTGCGGCAAAACCCGGATCGAGGCTTTCGTTTGGAGACCTATCTGCGGTTAGGGAGCGGCTGTGCCGCGTTTCATCCGGAGAAAGCGGCGCTCGACTATTTGGAAGAGCAGCTGCGGGAGTATGAGGCGGAGCATTGCAGGCTTGTGCAGCTGTATGTCTATCTTTCGGAATATCTGGATCGCCCGTTGAATGCGCGCGCATTTGACCAGCTGGAGGCTTATCTGGAGGCGCTGCGCCAAAAGGGGATGCGGGCGCTGCTGCGCTTTGCCTATGAGGAGGAGGCAGACCGCCGGCACGGCCCTGTGACGGCGCAAATTTTGGAGCATACCGGCCAGCTTGGCGAATGGATGGCGAAGCATGAAACGCTGGTTTATGAAACGGTGGCTGTCTTACAGGCCGGATTTTATGGCGCCTGGGGCGAGTGGCATTCTGCCGCGCATCATCACAACGCGAAAAGGCTGCTCGGCGCCATCTGCCAAATGGTCCCTGCTGGGCTGCCCATACAGGTACGCACCCTGCCAATCTGGGAAAAAACGCCCTTGGCAGAGCGGGAGCGCATCGGGTTCCACGACGACTATCTGGTAGGCGCGCATTTCAAATGGAACAGCGACCGTGGGCATTTCTGGAATCGGCGGCGCCATACCTTCCGGGAACAATCCCGCCTGCGGTTTAACGACGGAGAGATGCCGTGGGGAAGAGATAAGCTTTATCAAAACGGCCATATCGACGGCCTGAAGATGATTGCCTGCTGCGCTGAGCATAGCCTTGCCACGCTGAGCCTTGTGCACAATTACCGGGAGGAGGGCGGCCGTTATAATATGCTGCGGTGGCAAGGGGAATCACTTGTCAAAGAGCAGCTTGCGCTCTATGACTGCCCATATGACGAGAGCTATTTCCTCGATGCGGCGGGAACCCCTATCAAACGCACGGTGTTCGATTACCTCTGCGATCATCTGGGCTATCAGATTCATCTGCTTGATTGCCGCGTACATTGTGATGTAAAGAGTAAAGACTTTACCCATGAGCTTTGTTTTACCCTGCTGAACACCGGCTTTGCGCTGCCCTATACGCTCAGCCGCCTGGCCGTGCGCGTCACCGGAAGGGATGGGGAATGCCGGGAGTATGAAGCCTCCTATCATCCTGTTCAGTTGGCCACTGGGGAAAAAGCCAGCTTTATTGTTCCTGTCTGTGCAAAAGAGGGGGATGCAATCGGCATCCGGCTGTTCCATCCCTTTGCGCCGGAGCAGTCCGCACGCTTTGCGAATGCCCTTCCATTTGAAGGCGGCTGCAATCTGCTCGGCTGCCTCTAAAAACGATCGCCTGCTGTGTGCGCCGGCAAGGCAATTCTTCCGCACGGCGGTTGTGTTCTGCATGGATTTTCCATTTTGCATGTGCTATACTGGAAGAAACCATATTGCGAAAAGAAACAGGAGGGTTTTGCGATGCGTTTAAAAAATGTAGTGTATTATAACGATGCTTTTTTGCCGCAGAAGGGCGATATCGCAATTGAGAACGGGATCCTGACCCAGGTCGGCGGAGCGCAGGAGGGAAAGGGGATCGATCTCTCCGGCTGCACAGTGACGCCAGGCTTTATTGATATCCACACCCACGGCGCAATGGGCGGCGACACCTGTGACGCCCGGGAGGAATCGCTTGCCGGGATGTCCCGCCATCTGGCGCAGCACGGTGTCACCTCCTTCTGCCCTACGACGATGACGTTGCCGTTTGAGCAGCTGGCAGCCAGCCTGCGTGCCGCAAACGACTATTGCGGCCATGAGTGCGGCGCTTATATTCAGGGCATTAACATGGAGGGGCCGTATATTTCCGCCGCTAAAAAGGGCGCGCAGAGCGGCGATTATATTCGTAAACCGGATTTTGAAGAGTTTCAAAGGCTGCATGAAATTTGCCCGGTTCGGCTGGTGGATGTCGCGCCGGAGGCCCATGGCGCACGGGAGTTTGCCGCGCGGGCGCGGTCGTACTGCACCGTTTCCGCCGCGCACACTAACGCGGATTATGAAACGGCAGCCAGGGCGTTTGAGGCGGGCTTTACCCATGCGACCCATCTGTTTAACGCGATGACGCAGCTTTCCTCCCGTGCGCCAGGCGTTGTCGGTGCGGTATTTGAGCACGATACGGTCACGGCGGAGCTGATTTGCGATGGCTTTCATATCGCGCCCGCCACGCTGCGGATTGCCTTTCAAATCTTAGGCGAGGATCGCAGCGTAATCGTCAGCGATGCGATGATGGCCTCCGGCCTGGCGGATGGAGAGTTTGAATTGGGCGGTCAGAAGGTTTATGTACGCGATGGGAAGGCGCTGCTGGCGGACGGCACCATCGCCGCGAGCACGACCAATCTTTATGATGAATTCCGCAACGTGCTGCGCTTTGGCATCCCGTTTCGGCAGGCGCTCAAATCCTGCACGATTAACCCGGCTCGCGTGATCCATATGGAGAAAGAGACGGGCAGCATTGCGCCGGGCAAACGGGCGGATTTGCTGGTGCTTGACCGGGATATGGAGATTCGGATGGTCATCGTCAAGGGAGAAATTGTAGTGGATAACAAAGGGTAAGCAGGATGAAGCAGATATTGTGGATCGATGCGTGCGCAAGGCAGAATTCGCGCACGCGGTTGCTGGCACAGAAAGTGCTGGAAAAGCTGGATGGCCGGGTGACGGAGCAGAACCTCTATCGGGAGCAGCTCTTCCCTCTGGAGTGGGAGCAGGTGGAGCGGCGCGGCCGCTGTGTGGCGGCGGGGGATCTCTCCGCCCCGTTGCTCCAATATGCCACAGAGTTTGCGGCGGCGGATGAAATTGTGGTGGCGGCGCCGTATTGGGATCTGTCGTTTCCCGCTATATTGAAGGTGTATTTTGAGCATGTCACCATCACCGGCGTGACGTTTCGTTATTCCCCGGAGGGGATTCCAATCGGGCTGTGCCGTGCGAAAAGATTATTCTATATAACCACGGCAGGTGGCCCGATTGCGGGCCGCAACCTGGGGTTTGATTATGTGAAGGCGCTGGCAGCGGCGTTTTATGGCATTCCGCAGGTGCGCTGTTTTCAGGCGGAGAATCTGGATATTCAGGGCGCGGATGCGGCCGGTATTTTGCAGCAGGCGATTGGCGCTTTGCCGGAGAAACTGTAAGGCCCAGGCTCTTGCCGTTGAAAAGTGGATATTTGTCAGGGCGCTTTTGCCTATGGCACAGGAAAACGGCATGGAGATCTCCCTGCCGTTTTTTGTATCTGGAGCGTGGGGAGATGGCCGCTGGACAGGATTTCTTCTCCTTTTTCCGCCCCAGAGCAAAAAAATTACTTTCTTATTGAAACCTATTTATAAATTATGTATAATGTAACTGCCAATAAATTTTGGGAGGGATACCGGTTGAAAATTACACGGCTGCGGACAAATCATTTTACGAATCCGCTGGGCTTTTGGCTGAAGAAGCTCGCCTTTTCCTGGGTAGTGGCTGAGAGTACGGGCAAGCGGCAGCAGGCGGCGCGCATTGAGATTGCAGGGGAGGAGGCCTTTGCCGACGTTCTCTATGACAGCGGCTGGCAGGAGGGAATCTCCTCGCTTGGCTACCACCCGGATTTCCTGCCGGAGGCGGGGCGGCGTTATTACGGGCGGGTATCCGTGCGTGCCGACGATGGAGACAGCGGCGTCAGTGCACCCGCGTGGTTTGAGACGGCGCGGCCCTTCCCGGAGAATGCACAGTGGATTACGCCCGGCTTCTCCCCGGAGGTGCATCCGGTGATACAAAAGAAGTTCTGCATCCCGGAAGTGTGTACGCGGGCACGCGCCTACATCTGCGGCCTGGGTGTTTATGAGCTCTATATCAACGGGAAAAAGGCGGGGGAGGAGTATCTCACGCCTGGCATCCACGCCTACGACAGCTGGCTGCAATATCAGACCTATGATCTTACGACACTGCTCGTTTCTGGCGAAAACACCATTACAGTTTTGCTGGGCAACGGCTGGTATAAAGGGCGCTACCGCTTTGGAAATCCGCAGGGCAATACATATGGCAGCCGGTTCGCGCTCATCTGCGCGGTTGATTTGGATTGTATGGATGGCTCCCACAAGGAGCTTGTAACAGATGAAAGCTGGCAGTGCCATGAAAGCCCGGTGCTCTTGAGCGATATTTACGATGGAGAGCGCTATGACGCCAATCGGGAGGCGGCGCTGGCAGAAAGCGGCGGATGGTCGCCGGCCCGGAGGCTCCCGTGGGATCAAAAAAAGCTGACGCCCCGTCTGAGCCTGCCGGTTGTCATCAAGCACCGGCTGCCCCCTGTCGAGGTGCTGCATACGCCTGCGGGCGAAACAGTGCTCGACTTTGGTCAGGAGGTGACCGGTTGGGTGGAATTTGAGGCGCACGCCGCGAAGGGCGCCGTACTCACGCTGGAATATGGCGAGCTTTTGCTGGAGGGCTGTTTCTTTCGGGACAATCTGCGTACAGCGCAGGCGAAATTCGCTTGGATCTCCAATGGGCAGGCGCAGCATGTCCGTCCGCATTTCACGTTTTATGGCTTTCGCTATGTCCGGCTCAGCGGTTTTCCGGCGCCGGTCGATCCGGCGGATTTTACCGCGTGCGTGTTGTATTCCGATCTGGAACAGACCGGTTTTTTGGAGACGGGCGACGCCAAAGTCAACCGCCTGATTCAAAACACCATCTGGGGGCAGCGCGGCAACTTCCTCGACCTGCCGACAGACTGCCCGCAGCGGGATGAACGCATGGGGTGGACGGGGGATGCGCAGGTGTTCTGCGCCGCAGCTTGCTTCCACATGGATTGCGCAGCATTCTATACCAAGTATCTGTATGACATGCGCCTGGAACAGCTGCTTTTGGACGGGAGCATTCCGCACATCGTCCCGGTGCCCAAAAATGAGGATGGTTCCACAATCACGGACACAGCCTCCTGCGCCTGGGCTGACGCGGCGACGATCATGCCCTGGACGGTCTATCAATTCTATGGCGACAAAGCCCTGCTGTGTGAGCAATACCCACTCATGAAGGGGTGGGTAGACTATCTGGAACGGGAGGATCAAAAAAACGGAGGGAAGCGGCTATGGCTGAATGGAGGCCATTATGGGGATTGGCTTTCGCTGGATAATTTCCTTCACCCGGATTCCGCCGGCGGAGGCACAGACGAGACGTACCTTGCCACTGCGTACTATGCTTATTCCGCCGCTTTAACAGCCCGGGCGGCGCAGGCGCTCGATCTGTGGGAAGACGCCGCCTATTACACTCGTTTAGCGAGCGAGGTGCGGCAGGCCTTTTGCCGGGAATTCTTCACAGAAACAGGCCGTTGCGCCGTTCCGACACAGACAGCTTATGTGGTTGCACTCCACATGGAGCTGATCCCGCAGGAGTTCCGGCCGCGCGTGCTTCGCGCGCTGCACGAGCTGCTGGAGGAGGATGATATCCACCTGCGTACCGGCTTTATCGGCACGGCCTACCTCTGCCGCGTGCTCACGGAAAACGGCCTGCATGAGGATGCCTGCCGCCTGCTGCTCAACCAGGATTTCCCGAGCTGGCTGTATGAGGTCAATCATGGCGCGACGACGATTTGGGAGCGCTGGAACGCCATTCCGCCAAATGGGGAAACTGTAAATATCTCGATGAACAGCATGAACCATTATGCCTATGGGGCGATTGCGGAGTGGATGTACCGCGACCTCTGCGGGCTTCAACCGGAGGCGCCTGGGTTCCAGAGCATTCGGATTGCGCCGCACCCGTGCGGCAAATTGCAGTTTGCCAAGGCATCCTATGATTCCGCCTCCGGCCGATATGAGTGCGGATGGCGTATACAGCCGGATGGCGTTATCCTGTATGAGATCACGGTGCCGTTTGGCTGCCGGGCAAGACTTTGCCTGCCGGGCAATGGCACGCTCTGCATCAATGGCGCTACGGTGAGCCGCAATGCGGATGAGTTGGTGCTGGAAGCAGGCCGGTATCGGATTACCGCTCATACGGATTGAGCTTTGCAATCGGTTGCGCCAATGGCTTGGCTGCGGCCCCTTTCCCCAGCGGCTTTTGGGGCAGAAGGGGCCGCAGCGTTACGTAAGTATGTGGCGCTTTTTCACATGTCAGCACTGTATTTTCTATTTTGGCAAGCGGTAAATTTGTCGTTCCAAGGTGAAAAAAGCTGGCAGGCACTTGATTTCTGTTCATAATTATTATAAACTATCTTTATTGATTGAAGGGCGCGGCGAGAAGGCAATGAAAATAAAACGGCAGCTGGTAACCGATCGGCTGCTTTTTGGTTTTATGCCGGGAATACCGTCGGCGATCGTAGCCGTTGGGCTACCTGCAAAATTCCAAAATGAGGGTGGGCGTGCGTTTATGAAGCTTCTGGAAGAGCGGATCCTGAAGGATGGCAAGGTATTGGGCGACGATATTCTGAAGGTTGATATGTTTCTCAACCATCAGATTGATGTGGGCCTGCTCAATGAAATCGGGAAGGAATTCCGCCGGAGGTTTCAATCCACGCCAATCAATAAGATTTTGACCATTGAGGCGTCGGGCATAGGGATCGCGTGCATTGCCGCGCAGTATTTCTCTGTGCCTGTTGTTTTTGCCAAAAAAGGCGCGCACCGCAATGTGGGGAGCAATCTTTACACCAGCGAGGTGTTTTCCTTTACTAAAAATAAATCCTATATCATTGGGGTCTCCAGGGATTTCCTCGGCCCGGAGGATCATGTGCTGGTGATTGACGACTTTTTGGCAAATGGCCGTGCGCTCATTGGCCTGAAGGAGATTTTGGATCAGGCCGGCGCCAGCCTGGAGGGTGTCGGGATCGTCATTGAAAAGGGCTTTCAGCCAGGGGGAAAGCTCATTCGCAGCCGGGGGATCCGCTTGGAGTCTCTGGCAATTGTAGAATCCATGAAGGGCGGCAGGATTCTGTTTGCACCACAAGGGTGTTGAGGGCGGGCCTATCTGGCTGCGCCCTGCCACATAAAATGAAATTGGAGGAATGAACAAGTGAAAAAGTTCACAAAGGCACTCGCTTTGTTGATGGCGTTTGCTCTGGTCTTCGCGTTGGCGGCATGCTCCGGCGGCGGCGACACAGGAGAACCATCTGGCAATGAGCCGGCGGCGTCTGGAAGCACTTTCCCGGCAGTCCCGAAGGAGGAGATCAAGGTCGGTGTGATCCACATCGGCAATCCAAACGACACGGCTGGTTATACCCATGCGCATGATATTGGCATTGTCGCCATGCAGAATCAGCTTGGCCTTGGGGAGGAGCAGATTATCCGCAAGAACGATATTGACGACACGGATAAAACAGCGATCGAGACAGCTATCCGGGAGTGCATTGAAGCGGGCTGCCATATCATCTTCGGCACGAGCTACGGCTATATGGACACCATGGAGCAGCTGGCCGCCGAGTATCCGGATGTGATTTTCTCCCATTGCTCCGGCTATAAAAATAATGGCAAAAACCTCAACAATTATTTTGGCCGCATCTATGAGGCGCGCTACCTGACCGGCATCGCTGCCGGCCTGAAAACCCAGAGCAACAAGATTGGCTATGTGGCCGCGCAGGGCAGCGATAACCCGGAGGTAACCGGCGGCATCGACGCGTTTGCGCTGGGCGTGAAGAGCGTCAACCCGGATGCGAAGATCTATGTTAAGGTCACCAACACGTGGTTTGACCCGCAGAAGGAAAAAAGCGCTGCAATTGCGCTGCTCGACGAGGGCTGCGATGTGATCGCCCAGCATCAGGATACCGCTCAGCCGCAAATTGCTGCACAGGAGCGCGGCGTGTGGGGCTGCGGTTACAACTCTGATATGACCGCAGAGGCTCCCAAAGCCCACTTGACTGCAACGATCTGGAACTGGGGGGTCTATTATACACAGGCGGTTCAGCAGGTAATTGACGGCACATGGACGCCTACCAACTATTTTGACGGCATGAAGGAGGGGCTTGTCGGCATCTCCCCGCTGTCTGCCAACTGTGCGGACGGCACGCAGGAGGCAATCGATAAGGCCCAGGCCGGGATTCTGGATGGTACGCTGAAGGTCTTTGCCGGGCCGATCAAGGATGCTTCCGGAACGGAGCGGGTGAAGAGCGGCGACTATCTTAAGGATGATTATATTGCCGGTCAGCTCAACTGGTATGTCGACAATGTCGTCGCCGATCAGTAAGACGGTATTTTTGCGAAAGGGATAGGTGGTATCGCATTTGGATACGATGGAGCAAAAGATCGCGATTGAACTCAGGCATATTACAAAGGCTTTTGGCCCGGTTGTCGCCAATGATGATATCAGCCTGTCCGTCAAGCAGGGCGAGATTCTCGCCCTGCTTGGCGAAAACGGCTCTGGCAAGACAACGCTGATGAATATCTTATCCGGTATTTATCATCCGGATGCAGGCGCTATTTTTGTGCGCGGGCAGCAGCGAACGATCCCGTCCCCACATGATGCCTTGAAACTTGGCATCGGTATGATCCACCAGCATTTTAAGCTGGTGGACGTTTTTACTGCTCAGGAGAATATCGTGATGGGAACGCAGACCGATCGGCGATTGGGCAAAAAGGAGCTGGCGGCAAAGATTTCGGCCCTTTGTCAAAAATATGGGCTTGAAATCGATCCCATGAAAAAAACATATCACATGTCCGTCAGCGAGAAGCAGACGGTGGAAATCCTCAAGGTACTCTACCGCGGGGCGGATATCCTGATTTTGGACGAGCCGACGGCTGTGCTCACTCCGCAGGAGACGGATCGTCTTTTCGCCATTCTGCGCAGCATGCGCGATCAGGGCTGTGCGGTTATTATTATCACGCATAAGCTCAACGAGGTGCTTGCCATCAGCGACCGTGTTACCATCCTGCGTAAGGGGAAGAGTGTGGCGACGGTTATCACTGCGGAGACCTCTGCGCAGGAGCTGACGGAGCGCATGGTGGGCAAAAAGGTCTCTTTGGAGATTGAGCGTCCTGCTGTGGAGCAGGAGAAGGCGCTGTTTGAGGTGCATCACCTTTCTGTGCGCAATGAGGAGGGCGTCTATGCGCTCAATGACGTTTCCTTTGATCTCAACGGCGGGGAGATTCTGGGCGTGGCCGGTGTGGCCGGCAGCGGGCAGAAGGAGCTGTGCGAAACCATCGCCGGGCTGATGCGCGCAGAAAAGGGTGCGATCCTTTATAAAAAAGAAAATATCGTGGGAAAATCCCCCCGTGAAATTATAAAAATGGGCATTAGCATGAGCTTCATCCCGGAGGACCGCCTGGGTATGGGCCTAGTCGCCTCTATGGGCATGACGGATAACATGCTGCTCAAATCCTATCAAAACGGGAAAGGTCCTTTTATCGATAAGAAGCCGGCAAAGGAGCTGGCGCTCCGGCTGATCGAAAAGCTGGATATCTCCACCCCGGGCATTACAACGCCGGTATCCCGTCTCTCCGGCGGAAATGTGCAGAAGGTGCTGCTGGGGCGCGAAATTGAATCCGAGCCGCAGCTGCTCATCACCGCTTACCCGGTGCGCGGGCTGGATATCAACTCCTCCTACACGATTTACGACCTGCTTAACGAACAGAAGAAAAAAGGCGTGGCGGTTTTGTTCATCGGGGAGGATTTGGATGTGCTGCTGGAATTGTGCGACCGTATCCTGGTGCTGTGCCATGGTGAGGTGACCGGCATTTTGGCGGCGCAGGATGCAACGAAGGAACAAATCGGCCTGATGATGGCCGGGGAAACAGAAGGGGGAGGAGCCGCATGACGAAAGCGTCCAACGGCGCCGTGCGCAAAGGTGCAGCGGAGCCGTTTCTCCGCATCGTAAAAAAACCGGAGCTGTCGCCCGTGCGGGCTTCGCTGCTGCGTGTGGCAGCGTTTTGCCTTGCCATTGCAGCGGGGGCGTTGTTCCTTCTGCTGCTCGGCCATAATCCGCTGAGCGTTTATGCAGAGATGATTCGCGGCTGTTTCCGCAGCAAGATCGCGATTCAATCCACGGTGAAAATCGCAATCCCACTGCTGATTACCTCCCTTGGCGTCACTTTGGCCTTCAAAATGAAGTTTTGGAATATCGGCGCCGAGGGGCAGCTGATTATGGGGGCTGTTTTTGCCTCTTATTTTGCGCTATTCCACAGCGACTGGCCGCATATCCCCCTGATGATCGTCTGCTTTTTAGCGGGGATGATCGGCGGCGGCCTGTGGGGGCTGATCCCGGCGCTGTTTAAGGCGCGCTTCAACACCAATGAAACGCTGCTGACGCTAATGCTTAACTATATCGCCTTTTACGTGGTGGATTATTTGCGCCAGGGGCCATGGCAGGACCCGGAGGCGCGCGGCTTCCCTAAGATAGCGACGTTTGAGGCAAACGCTTATCTGGGTAAAGTCTTCGGCGTGCAGTCCGGCTGGATCATTGGCCTTGTGCTGGTTGTGCTCACCTTTGTGTATCTGCGTTATACCAAAAGCGGCTATGAGATCAGCGTGGTGGGGGAAAGTCAGGCCACGGCCCGGTATGCCGGTATCAATGTGAAGCGCGTGATGATCGTGACGATGATCCTCAGCGGCGCGGTTTCCGGTATTGCAGGGATGCTGCAGGTGACGGGCACGGATTTCACGCTTTCCACAGGCGTTGCGAGCGGCGTGGGTTTTACTGCAATTATCGTAGCCTGGCTTGCTCAGCTCAACCCCTTTGTCATTTTGGTGTTCACTGCGCTGTTCAGCGTTTTGGAGAAAGGCAGCGGTGTGATCCAGACCACCTTCGGCATTTCCTCCTATGCATCCGATATCTTGCAGGGGGTTATCCTGTTCTTTATCCTGGGCTGTGAGTTTTTCATCCGGTACTCCTTTGCGTTCCGGAAGAAAGGAGGGCGGGCGAAATGAACACACTGGTGAATTTTCTGCACGCTGCGTTGCTGGCGGGCACTCCTTTGATGTTTGGCACGCTCGGCGAGATCACAACGGAGCGGGCGGGCAACCTGAACCTTGGTGTGGAGGGCATGATGTCCATCGGCGCAATCGCGGGGTTTTACGTCGGCTTTGTAACAGAAAATATTGTGCTTGCCGTGCTCGGCGCCTTCCTCGCGGGGCTCCTATCCGCCCTGGTTTATGCGTTTTTAACGGTAACATTGAAGGCAAACCAAAACGTTACCGGCTTGACGTTGACCATCTTTGGCGTGGGTTTTGCCAATTTTTTTGGAGATTTTCTGCGCGAGTCCTCCGGCGTTTCTGTACTGAAGCTGTCGGAGCAGATCACTCATTCCGTGCAGGAAATCCATATTCCGGTGCTTAGCGATCTGCCATATGCGGGGAAGCTCTTTTTTCAATATAATCCGTTTGTCTATTTTGGAATCCTTCTCTGCATCATTATGGGTATCTATATCTTTCACACCCGCGCGGGGCTGAACCTGTGCGCGGTGGGGGAAAATCCTGGCGCAGCGGATGCGGCCGGCATTGCGGTGACCCGGGTGAAATATATCAATATCCTGCTCGGCGGCGGAATTTGTGGTATCGGCGGCGCCTATATTTCACTGGTGCTGTGCGGCGGCGTGTGGGTAACGGATTGTGTCAACGGCCTTGGCTGGATTGCGGTAGCGCTCGTGATTTTCGCCAGCTGGAATCCGTTTAAGGCGGTTTTTGGCTCTTTTATTTTCGGTGCGTTCAACATCCTGAAATTTTATATTCCCAAGAATATTATTTCGATTCCAGAGGCGATCTTTGATATGCTGCCTTTCCTTGTCACGGCACTTGTTTTAATCGTTACTTCTATTCGCAAAAGCAAGGAAAACGCACAGCCCGCCGGCTGCGGCGTGAACTATTTCCGTGAGGAGCGGTAAATACTGATCTCGGATTTTAGATGTGAAAACACCACATGGTAACGGAGAGAAAGCCGAAGGCCTGTGCA
>UMIU01020310.1_pt1 | contig 13542 bp, 7 predicted proteins | sample 1965871 | NCBI WGS metagenome assembly UMIU01 (sample SAMEA4836132, study PRJEB28245) | human gut metagenome | biome: gut microbiome; material: fecal sample | place: Denmark | collected 2008
ACTCCTTTTGCGCCAGAAGTTTTTCTCGAATCTCAGCCCGGCCAAACTGCGCCCACATCGACTTGCTGCGGATGTCCACCAGCACCACTTGAGCCAGCGCCTTCTGGTTGATGTAGTGGGAAGAACAGGCATCTTTGCCGCCCGAAGCGTACCGGTTGCAGACATACGCCTTGTACTCCGGTTCCTTGCCGCTGGTTTTCTTCCGGTAATCCCGCATATACCGCATGGAGGCCCCGCAGTCCATGCACCGCAGCAGACCGGCGAACAGCGAAACGGTTCCGCTTTTGCCGCTGCGCCCTCTGGACGGATGGTTGTCCATCCGCTGTACTGCGTCCCACACATCCTGCGAGATCAGCGGCTCGTGGGTGTTCTCCACCCGAATCCACTCGCTCTCCGGTTTGCTGACCTGCTTGTGGTTTTTGTAGGAGACGGTGCCCGTCTTGTTCTGTACCATGTGGCCGAGATATACTTCGTTGCGGAGGATGGTTTTTACCGTCACATCGTTCCAGCACTCCGTCTCTCCCCTTCGGTTTTCCCGCCCCTCCGCCATGTAGTAGAAGGTTCGGGGCGAAGGAACTTTCTCGGCATTGAGGATCAGAGCAATTTTTCGGAAACCGTTGCCTTGCAACCGCAGATCGAAGATGCGCCGCACCACCGGAGCAGTCACCGGGTCGATCTCCAAGATGTGCTTGTCCGCCGCGCTTTTCCGGTAGCCGAGGGGCGCATAGCAGCCCACATATTTCCCAGCCTTGAAGGTGGACAGCTTCACCGCCTTGATTTTGTTGCTGGTATCCCGCGCATAGAGGTCGTTCATGACATTTTTCAGAATGACCAGCATCTCGTTGTTCTTGCGGATCGTGTCCACTCCATCGTTCAGGGCAATGAACCGGCAGCCCAGGGACGGAAAAATGAAGTCGGTATATTTGCCCGCCTCGATGTAATCACGGCCAAGCCTACTTAGGTCTTTGGTTAGTACCAAATTGATCTTGCGGTCTGTTGCATCCTGCACCAGCCGGTTGAACCCGGGCCGGTCGAAGGTCGTACCGGAGACCCCATCGTCGCAGTAGTAATCGTAGAGCGTCCAGCCCTGTTCCCGCACATACCGGGCGAGCATTTCCTTCTGATTTTCGATTGACACAGACTCACCGGCGCGCTCGTCGTCCCGGCTCAGCCTGGCATAGATTCCAACACTGTATTGTTCCTGCATTTTCTTCTTTAACCTCCCGAAATGCAGTGCGTATCACAATCAGAAATCCTGATTGTATTATACCACTGCGGCGCTGACGATTCCACTGGGCAAAGTGCCGGGATTCACTTCACCCGTTCTATCGCTTCAATCGTGAGAGCGTCCAGCAGATCACACATCTCCAAATCCCCTACAAAAAAGCTCTGGACATGGTAGATGGTTCCGTCCTCCGTGAGCATATCCGCATGGTCAGGGACCGGCAATCTCTTAGGGTAGGGTAGTAAAACATCCATGTCCTTTTTCTTCTGATTTTTCATATTCCGATTTCCTCCGTATTTGTCGTGTGTGGCACAGCAGCCCGCCGCAGTCAAGGAAGCGGCTTCGCCTCGCTGCGCGTCCTTGACAGCGCCGTTCTGCTGTGCAGATGAGTAACCAAGGCGGCTAAGGCCGCCCTTTGCCAAAATGCTTTGACTGGTTCCGATTCTGTTTACATGGCACGCTCCTTCCCGCTGGCGGGGAGGGCGGACTGAGGAAACGAAAAGAGCCGCATGACGGTAAAAAATCTTCCCATACCGACTACACAGAAACCCACGCGGATTTCTGCGTTCATGCGGCATTAGGAAGACTTCGCTTCGTCAGCGGCTCCACAGCACAGCTACTCTATTTGGTTGTTTTCAGTATATCAGGAACAGGTGTTCGAGTCAAGACTCCAAACGAAAAAAGTGTTCGTGTCCACGCAAAATTTTCGGAGAAACAGGCGTGGGACTGTGATTTAAGAGAACAGCAAGCACAGCAAGTGTATGTACACTTGCAGAAAAACGGTGCTTGCCATACCGGAGTGACTTGCTGATTAGCAAGCACATCCGGTGTGGCCACACACCGAAAAAATGGCGTTCCGGGCTGTCTGCCAAAGCGCCATTTTTCTTTTTTGGGAATACCCCAAACCCTTAGCTCAAGCCTTTACAAAATCTTTCTGGATATTCCGGCGGCTGTCTTGATTTTATTCGGTTAAACGAGTATAATGTACACTGTATTATTGTATCCATCTCCAAAATCACGGTAATCGGAGGCTACGAAATGAAATATCTGTCCGTAACGGAAACCGCTGAACGCTGGGGTATTTCTACGCGCCGCATACAAATTTTATGTAATGAAGATCGCATACCGGGCGCGATAAGAATCGGGCGCACTTGGGCAATCCCTGATGATGAGCCGAAACCGGCAGATGCTCGAATAAAAAGCGGGAAATATATTAAGAATGCAGACGAACACGGGGTAAGATAATGCAGATAATTGACAACATCAATAGCACTGTCAAAGGCGATTTACAGTCGGTCATTCATAAAGGAAGCAAGCTCTCCATTGCAGCAGCGTGCTTTTCAATCTATGCCTATCAGGAGCTGAAAAAGCAACTGGAAGGGATAGATGAACTGCGTTTTATCTTTACCTCCCCGACCTTTGTTACAGAAAAAGCCTCCAAAGCCCAGCGTGAGTTCTATATTCCCCGTATCTCCCGGGAACGCAGCCTCTATGGAACAGAATTTGAGGTAAAACTGCGCAACGAGCTGACACAGAAGGCGATTGCAAAGGAATGCGCGGACTGGATCCGGCGAAAGGTAACTTTCAAATCAAATGTTACGCAGGAGCAGATGATGGGCTTCATGACGGTGGATGAAAGCACCTATATGCCCATCAATGGTTTTACGACGGTCGATCTGGGCTGCGAGCGCGGGAACAATGCCTATTATCCGGTGCAGAAAACCGAGAGCTTTGAGAACGCTGGGTATTTTCTAAACCTCTTTGAGCAGCTTTGGAATGATAAGAAAAAACTTCAAGAAGTCACCGATGTTGTGATAGAAAACATCACGGCTGCGTACCGTGAAAACGCGCCGGAATATATCTATTTCTTTGCTCTTTACAATATTTTCCATGAGTTTCTGGATGACATTTCGGCGGACGAGCTGCCCAATGAGGCAACCGGCTTCAAAGAGAGCAAAATCTGGGAAATGCTCTATAACTTCCAGCGGGATGCCGTTCTTGCGATTATCAGCAAGCTGGAAAAATTCAACGGCTGTATTTTGGCGGATAGTGTGGGTCTCGGTAAAACCTTCACAGCTCTTGCCGTCATCAAGTATTACGAAAACCGCAATAAATCCGTGCTGGTGCTCTGCCCTAAGAAGCTGTCCGAAAACTGGAATACATATAAGGGCAACTATATCAACAATACCATCGCAGAAGACCGGCTGCGCTATGATGTGCTGTATCACACCGACCTGTCGCGAGAGCACGGGCAGTCCAACGGCATTGACCTTGACCGCTTAAACTGGGGCAATTACGACCTTGTGGTGATTGACGAAAGCCACAACTTCCGCAACGGAGGCGAAGTGTCCGGCGAGGATGCAAAGGAAAACCGTTATCTGAAACTGCTCAACAAAGTTGTCCGGGCGGGTGTGCGGACGAAGGTGCTGATGCTCTCTGCAACGCCGGTCAACAATAAATTCATTGACCTGAAAAACCAGCTTGCCCTTGCTTATGAAGGTGACGCAGAACAGATCAATCAAAAGCTGGCGACAACAAAAAGCATCGACGAAATTTTCCGTCAGGCGCAAAAGGCATTCAATGCATGGAGCAAACTTCCCGCCGAGCAGCGCACAACGGATGCACTGCTGCGGACACTGGACTTTGATTTCTTCGAGCTGCTGGACAGCGTGACCATCGCCCGCTCCCGCAAGCACATTGAAAAATACTACAACACTGCGGACATTGGCAAGTTCCCGGAGCGACTCCCGCCGATCTCTCTGCGCCCCTGTTTGACCGACCTGAGCGATGCCATCAACTACAATGACATCTATACATTGCTCATGTCGCTGAATTTGTCTATCTATACGCCGTCGAACTACATCATGCCGTCGCGCCTTGCAAAATATCTGGACATGACCCACCACAAGGGTACAAGCCTGACCCAGCAGGGACGCGAGGAAGGCATCCGCCGCCTGATGAGCATCAACCTTCTCAAGCGGTTGGAAAGCTCGGTGTATTCCTTCCGGCTGACGATCGACCGCATCAAAAAGCTGATTGAGGACACGATTGAAACCATCAACAGTTATCAATCCGGAGATTGCGTTCTCAACCTGACAGAGCTGTCTGATAACGAGGATTTTGACTACGACGACCAGAACACCGACTTCTTCTCGGTTGGTAAAAAAGTCAGAATCGACCTTGCCGATATGGACTATGTTTCGTGGAAGCGGGAGCTGGAAAAGGACGCAGAAAATCTGGAACTGCTGAGCCTGATGGTAGCGGACATTACGCCGGAGCACGATACCAAGCTGCAAACACTGTTTGATCTGATCCAGAAAAAGATGGAACATCCCATCAACCCCGGCAATCGGAAAATCATTATCTTCACCGCTTTTTCCGATACAGCCGATTACCTCTACGCCAATGTCAGCCGGTTTGCCAAGGAGAAGTTCGGGCTGGAAACAGCAGAGATCACCGGCACAGTAGATGGCAAAACCACCATACCAAAGCTCCGCGCCGACCTCAACACTGTCCTGACCTGTTTCTCGCCGGTCTCGAAAGGCAAAGCCGTTTTGCTTCCGGGGAGCGCCGACGAACTGGACATCCTCATTGCCACTGACTGTATTTCCGAAGGTCAGAACTTGCAGGACTGCGACTATCTGATCAATTACGACATTCATTGGAACCCTGTCCGCATCATCCAGCGTTTCGGACGGATTGACCGTATCGGCAGCAAAAATGACCATATCCAGCTTGTCAACTTCTGGCCGGATATGGACTTGGACGAATATATTAACCTGAAAAGCCGTGTTGAGACCCGCATGAAGATTTCGGTCATGACCTCCACCGGCGATGATGACCTGATCAACGCCGAGGAAAAAGGCGATTTGGAATACCGTCGTGCACAGCTCAAGCGGCTGCAAGAGGAAGTGGTGGACATCGAGGACATGACCAGCGGTATCTCCATTATGGATCTGGGGCTGAATGAGTTCCGGTTGGATTTGCTGGAATATATGAAGCAGCACGACGATATTGAAACGGCTCCGAAGGGGCTGCACACCGTCGTTGCACAGACGGAGGATTCCCCTGCCGGGGTGATCTTCGTTCTGCGAAACATCAATGACAGTGTGAACATCGACAACCGCAACCGCATCCACCCGTTCTACATGGTCTATATCAGCGAAGACGGCGAGATCGTCTGCGACTATCTGAATCCGAAGAAGCTGCTGGACACCATGCGGCTGCTCTGCCGCGGCAAGAGCGAACCGGTTATGGAGCTGTGTAAGCAATTTAATCGGGAAACGGATGACGGGCGCAATATGGGCGAAGTCTCCGAGCTGCTTTCCGAGGCGATCAATTCCATCATTGACGCAAAGGAAGAAAGCGACATTGACAGCCTGTTCAAGCGCGGCGGCACCACCGCCCTGCTCTCCGCTGTTTCAGGGCTGGATGACTTCGAGCTGATCTGTTTCCTTGTGGTAAAATAAGGAGGACTGTTCATGTTCGGTTTTCCTGCATCGACCGAGTTCGGAAAACGAATACCGAAGCAGAAATTTTATGAGAATATCGACATTACGCCCGCGCTGAAACGGGTTTTCGTGGAGCAGATCCGTCTCATTTATTGGCGCAACAAGCTGGCAGCTTCAACACTGAACTTGGCTGCGGGAGAAGCGGTGATAGAGGTAGAGGTCTTTGAAGTCCGGCTGAACACACCCCAGCTTGACGAAGCGGTGCTACGGCAAATCGACAAGGAGATCCCGTACCACATCCTTTTCATCCTGACTTGCGAGGGCAAGGCGCAGGCGTGGATCGGCTACAAGGAGGCGGCTGCGTCCGGCAGCAACGCTTTCAAGGTGAGCCGGTATTACCACACGGAGTGGATGCCGGAAGATGAGCTTCAATTCCGTGTGGACGGGCTGAGCATGGACGCCGTCTACGAAAGCCTTGTGCGGCAGATCGCTGGAGATGCGCTGCAAGCGGATGCCGGAGAAAGCTTACAGGCTTCTGTGGAACGCGATGAAAAGCGGCGGCAGCTGGAAAAGCAGATCGCCGCGCTGGAAAGTAAAATGCGGAAAGAAAAGCAGTTCAACCGGCGGATGGAGATCAATGCGGAAATTAAAAAGTTGAGGAAGGAGCTTTTGGTTATCTCATGAGGATAAAAAGTATAGAGCTGAATAACTTCAAGCGATTTACACATTTAACAGTAGACAGTATTCCAGAAACAGCAAAATTAGTTGTTCTTGTGGGACCTAATGGGTCTGGAAAGACTTCGTTTATGGAGGCAATGAACCATTACTATAAATGTGCAGGATATAATGATGCGGGAGATTATCATTATCTAAGCAAAGCTGGTAATGTTGAAGAATTTAACTACTCTGAATGGAGAAGTAGAGCATTAAAACTTGTCAATATCGATTTCCATGAAGCAACATTCTCTAACACGCTAGGGAACCACGACGATATTAAGGGGCATTTCTATTTTAGAAGTGCATATAGGAACGAACCGGATTTCCAAATAGAATCCATGCAAAAGCAGCAAGATCCTACTAAATCAATCAGGCTTTCTTCGTTGATACAAAATGACCAAACCGTTTCTTCCAATTACCAGAGACTTATTGCTAGTACTATTGCAGGGGTGTTTGATGATGCAAACAATGAAAAAGCTGTCGTTACATTGCGTGACGAACTGATTGGAAGAATCCAAGTAGCTCTTAAAAATGTATTCGAGGATTTGGAACTCTCATCGGTTGGCGATCCACTGCAAAACGGTAACTTCTATTTTACGAAGGGAACGACAAAAGATTTTAGCTATCAGAATCTTTCCGCTGGCGAGAAATCTGCATTTGATTTGATATTGGATATGGTTGTCCAGTCCAAATACTATCCTGATGCAGTTTATTGTATAGACGAGCCAGAACTTCATATGCACACAAAACTCCAAGGCAAAGTGCTTCGTGAACTTTACTTGTTGATTCCGGGTAGTTCGCAACTTTGGGTATCCACCCATTCAATCGGTATGCTTCAGGAAGCTGAAGATATTGAAAAAGAAAATCCGGGTACAGTAGTGTTTCTCGATTTTGGAAATAGAGATTTTGATACAGATCAAATCATTCGGCCTTCAAGAATCGGGAAAGCTGTAATCAATAAGTTCTATGAGCTTGCGTTCGGAGATTTTGCAAAGCTAATGCTGCCTAAGACGATAGTGTTTTGTGAAGGTGATCCAAATGGCGGGAAGCGCAAGGATTTTGATAAGACAATATACTCAACAATCTTTGCAGATACCCATCCAGAAGCTTTCTTCATTTCCGGTGGTTCATGTAATGACATCGAAAATATTGAGAAAAATAGTGGTGAAATAATCCAGACTCTACTTACTGGCACAAAGGTAATTAAGATTGTTGATCGGGATGATCGTAGCTCACAGGAAGTTGCTGACCTCGCTAAAGCCGGTATAAAGGTTTTGAAGAGGCGCAACCTTGAATCCTATGTGCTTGATGATGCTGTAATCAAAAAATTGTGTGATAAAGTTGGAAAACCGGAAGAATATGTTGCCTGCATACAGGAAAAGCAGAAAGCACTTACGGATTCTGTTTCCAGAGGCAATGCACCGGATGATTTCAAAAAAGCGAGTGGCGGAATATATATCTCTCTTAAACGCCGCCTTTCGCTAACACAATGCGGGAATAACCCCGACCCGTTTATGCGAGATACCCTTGCCCCCTTGATTACGCCGGATATGGACGTATATAAGGAGTTAGAAGCAGAAATATTTGGAGACGATAATGACGATAATAACGGAGGAACTACCAATGGATAAACTACGCATGGAAACCCCCGATCTTACATCGGAGAACATAGACAAAATCGCTGCCCTGTTCCCCAACTGCATCACCGAGATGAGGGATGAAAATGGCAAGCTCAAGCGCGGAATCAACTTTGAAATGCTCAAGCAGATGCTCTCCCCCGATGTGGTGGACGGGGACGAGTGCTATGAGTTCACCTGGGTGGGCAAGAAGGCGGCGATTGTGGAGGCCAACAAGCCCATCCGCAAGACGCTGCGCCCCTGCCCGGAGGAAAGCAAAAACTGGGACACCACTGAAAACCTCTACATCGAGGGCGACAATCTGGAAGTGCTCAAGCTCTTGCAGGAGGCGTATCTGGGCAAGGTGAAGATGATTTACATCGACCCGCCCTACAACACCGGCAACGACTTCATCTATGCCGACGACTTCATGCGCTCCCAGGAAGAGGAAAACGAGCAGATGGGGATGTACGATGAGGATGAAAACCGCCTGTTCAAGAACACGGATTCCAACGGGAGATTCCATTCAGATTGGTGCAGCATGATGTATTCCCGGCTGATGCTGGCGAGAAATTTGCTGGCGGAGGATGGAATTGTTTTTGTTTCGATTGATGATAATGAAGTTCAGAATTTAAGAAAAATTTGCGATGAAGTTTTTGGGGCACATAATTATTTGAATCAATTTGCTTGGGTATCAAATATAACTGGGCGCCAAATATCAGGATGTGGGGCGGCGAAGACATGGGAAAGTGTTCTCGTATATTGTAAGATGCTTTCTTGTTCTTATAGTATGAATGTGAATATATCTTTTGCAAAAGAAAAAATGCCCGACGCTTATAAAGGGTTTAATAAAGACATTCGTACTGATTCCAGAGGACAATTTGCCGTAGGAGACACGCTTTATAATCATAACAGGATGTTTAATGAAGAGACTCGTCCCAATCTTGTGTTTTCTATCTTCTATAATCCTAATACTGAAGAAATTACGACTGGTAATATAGGAGAAGTTAAGCCCGGGTTTGTTGAACTTCCTCCACATCCCAATGGTGATGGAACGCACAAATATCATGCTTGGAGATGGTCAAAACAGAAAATTGCAAATGAGAGTTATGACCTTATAGTCCTAAAAACATCTAAAGGTGGTTATGAAATTTATACCCGTATCCGTGAGTTTAATAACACATTGTTGAAAGATATAATAACAAATATTTCAAACGGTGATGCAGAGGTGCAAAAGTTGTTTGACGGGAAAAAGTTTTTTGACTATCCAAAATCAGTCGACCTGTTAAAAACTTTTATTGGCTCAATTCCTTATGATGACGCTCTCGTCCTCGACTTCTTCTCCGGCTCCGCTACCACCGCCCATGCGGTTATGCGGCTCAACGCCGAGGACGGCGGACACCGCAAATTCATCATGGTGCAGCTGCCCGAAAAATGCGACGAAAACAGCGAAGCCTATAAAGCCGGTTATAAAAACATCTGCGAAATCGGCAAAGAGCGCATTCGCCGCGCCGGGGAGAAAATTAAGGAAGAAAGCCCGCTGACTACCCAAGACCTCGACACTGGTTTTCGCGTCCTCAAGCTGGACGACAGCAACATGAAGGATGTCTACTATGCCGCAGATGACTACGATCAGCCAAACCTTGTAGATATGATCTCCAACATCAAGGAGGACCGCACCGACCTTGACCTGCTGTTCGGCTGCCTGCTGGACTGGGGCCTGCCTCTATCCCTGCTCTATACCAGCGAACAGATCGACGGCTGCACCGTCCACACCTACAACGACGGCGACCTGATCGCCTGCTTCGACCCCAATGTGCCGGAAAGCGTCGTCAAAGAGATCGCCAAGCGCAAGCCCCTGCGGGCCGTCTTCCGGGACAGCAGCTTCGCCAACAGCCCCGCCAAAATCAATGTGTTCGAGATTTTCAAGCTCTATATGCCGGAGGATGCAGACGATATTTCCAAGCGGGTACGGGTGATTTAAGGAGGCGCGGCGATGGATAAGAATGAAATGACACCAATTAACCGCGACTTCCTGCAAGGTGTTTCCGATGTACTTGCCAAGGCGCGGAAGAACGCCAAAACGGCGGTCAACCTTGCGATGGTCTACGCCTATTTTGAGATTGGCCGGATGATCGTGGAGGAAGAGCAGCACGGCGCAAACCGAGCCGCATACGGCACGCAGCTTTTGAAGGAGCTGTCCGCCTATTTGACAAAAAATTTCGGCAAGGGCTTTTCCGTTGGCAACCTGAAAAATATCCGGCAGTTTTACAAGGTTTATTCTTCGGATCAGATTGGCGAAACAGTGTTTAGCCAATTCGAGAATCTTCCCGCTGTCAGCACCGGGCGGAAATTCTACCTGAGCTGGTCGCACTATTTGAAGCTCATGCGCATTGACAATATTGACGAGCGCCATTTTTATGAGATCGAATCGGTGAAAAACGATTGGAGTCTCAATGAGCTGAAACGGCAGTACAATAGCTCCCTCTATGAGCGTCTGGCGCTCAGTACGGACAAGGACAAGGTTTACCGACTGGCTTTGGAAGGGCAAACGGTAGAAACTCCGCAGGATGCTGTGAAAGACCCCTATGTGTTGGAATTTTTGGGGCTGCCAGAGCTGCCTTCTTATTCCGAAACTGAGCTGGAAAGCCGGATTATCGACCACTTGCAGCAATTCCTTTTGGAGCTTGGCACTGGTTTTGCCTTTGTCGGACGGCAGGAACGCTTTACCTTTGATGAAGAACACTTCATGGTGGATTTGGTCTTCTATAACCGGCTGCTGCGCTGCTTTGTCCTCTTTGACCTGAAAATCGGCGAACTCAAGCATCAGGATATTGGGCAGATGCAGATGTATGTGCATTACTACGACCGCAAGGTGAAGCTGCCGGAGGAAAACCCGACCATCGGCATCATCCTGTGCCGGGACAAGAACAACGCGGTTGTGGAAATGACCCTGCCGGAGGACAATTCGCAGATCTTTGCCAGCAAGTATGAGACCGTACTGCCCAGCAAAGAGGCTTTGCAGAAGCTGCTGCAAGAACAAATCACGGACGAGAATGGAGGCGAAGACGAGTGAAGCTGCAATTCAAGCACCAGAAATTTCAGGCGGACGCGGCAAAGGCCGTGGTGGATGTCTTCGCCGGGCAGCCCTACCTCACGCCTACCTACATGATGGATCGCGGTATCAACTACCAGCAGTCCCTCACCGATGAGGACGATTTCACCGGCTGGCGCAACGAGCGCATTGTGCCGGAGCTATCTGACCGCGTGATTTTGGAACATCTGCAAAAGGTGCAGCGTGTAGGACAGATCAAGCCCTCTGAGCGTTTGGAGGGGCATTACAACCTGACCATTGAGATGGAAACCGGCGTTGGCAAGACCTATACTTACATCAAGACCATGTACGAGCTGAACAAGCACTATGGTTGGAGCAAGTTCATCGTTGTGGTACCCAGCATCGCCATCCGCGAGGGTGTGTATAAGTCTTTTCAGGTGACGCAGGAGCATTTTGCCGAGGAATACGGTAAGAAAATCCGCTTCTTCATTTACAATTCTTCTCAGCTCACCGAGATCGACCGCTTCGCCTCCGACAGCTCCATCAATGTGATGATTATTAACTCTCAGGCGTTCAACGCCCGGGGCAAGGACGCACGGCGCATTTACATGAAGCTGGACGAGTTCCGCTCCCGCCGCCCCATTGACATCATCGCCAAGACGAACCCGATCCTCATCATTGACGAACCGCAGTCTGTAGAAGGCAAGCAGACGAAGGAGCGGCTGAAAGAATTCAACCCACTGCTGACCCTGCGCTACTCCGCCACCCACAAGTCGGACAGCATTTACAACATGGTCTACCGGCTGGACGCAATGGAAGCGTACAACAAGCGACTGGTAAAGAAGATTGCCGTCAAGGGCATCACCGAGTCCGGCAGCACGGCGACAGAGGGGTATGTCTACTTGGAGGGTATCAACCTCTCCAAAGCTGACCCCACGGCGACTTTGCAGCTTGATTTCAAGGGCGCAACCGGTATTCGCAAAAAGACGATGAAGGCCGGTATCGGATTTAATCTCTACGACAATTCCGGCGGGCTGGATGAGTATCAGAGCGGTTTTGTGGTCAAGTTCATCGACGGGCGGGACAACTCGGTGGAATTTCTGAACGGCATTAAAATCTATGCCGGGGATGTGATCGGCAAGGTCAGCGAAGACCAGCTCCGACGCATCCAGATCCGCGAGACCATCCTCTCCCACATCGAGCGGGAACGCCAGCTCTTCCATAAGGGCATCAAGGTGCTGAGCCTGTTCTTCATCGACGAGGTGGCGAAGTATAAGCAGTATGATGAAGCGGGCAATCCCTACAACGGTATCTATGCCGATATGTTTGAAGAAGAATATGAGGACATCGTTTCCAGCTTGCAGCGGGAGTTTGACGATGAGGATTACATCCGGTACCTTGACTCCATCTCCGCCCATGAGACCCACGCCGGGTACTTTTCCATCGACAAAAAGGGCAAGATGACCGACAGTAAGCTCAGCGACAAGAAAGAGAAGACCTCAGACGATATTGATGCGTATGATCTCATCATGAAGAACAAGGAGCTGCTTCTGGACAGGGACCCGAAGCGGTCGCCGGTGCGGTTCATTTTCTCCCACTCGGCGCTGCGTGAGGGTTGGGACAACCCCAATGTGTTCCAGATCTGTACGCTGAAACAGAGCAGCAGTGAGGTACGCAAGCGGCAGGAAGTGGGACGCGGTCTGCGGCTGTGCGTCAATCAGGACGGCGAGCGCATGGATGCGAATGTGGTGGGCAACGATGTTCATGCAGTCAATGTGCTGACGGTCATTGCCAGCGAGAGCTACGACAGCTTTGCCAAGGGTTTGCAAACCGAGCTTGCGGATGCAGTTGCGGGTCGTCCTGTGGCCGTCACCGCAGACCTCTTCAAAGGCAAGGTGCTTGTAGATGCAAGCGGTAACGAACAGGTTGTGGACGGCGAACTGGCTCAGGCGATCCATTATGACCTCATTGTCAACGGCTATATTGACCGCAAGGGTGCTTTGACCGACAAATACTACGCTGACAAAGCAAATGGCGAAATCAAGGTTGCCGAAGAAGTGGCAGACAGCCGGGACGCTGTGCTCAATATTATTGACTCTGTCTATGACAGCCGCGCTATGCAGCCGGAGAATGCCCGGGAGAAGAATGTAGAACTGCAAGTTGATCCTGAAAAGCTGGCGATGCCGGAATTTAAGGCGCTGTGGCAGCGGATCAGTCCCAAGTCGGTGTATGTGGTGGATTTCGACACGGACGAACTGGTGCAGAAAGCGGTTGATGCTCTGAACCGGAACCTCCGGGTGTCCAAGGTGTTCTTCAAAGTAGAAACCGGCACAATGGAGGAAATCAAATCGCGGGATGAATTGCTGGAAGGAAACGCCTTTTCAAAGTCCCGCTCTTCCACCTATGACAGCAGCAAGCGCATCCGCACCAATCACAGCGTCAAGTATGACCTCGTCGGAAAGCTGGTAGGTGAAACGG
>UMIU01004543.1_pt1 | contig 13498 bp, 13 predicted proteins | sample 1965871 | NCBI WGS metagenome assembly UMIU01 (sample SAMEA4836132, study PRJEB28245) | human gut metagenome | biome: gut microbiome; material: fecal sample | place: Denmark | collected 2008
CGATCAAACCCGTCTTAAAATTCTTTTTCACTTATAATCTCCCTTTTGCATTATGATTTTAACAGGACAAAGCTCCTGGCATCTGTTATAGTTTAATCCAATGCAGGGTAGGTGTCAATGCGTCAGATTCCCCTAAATTTTAACTCTGCTTCAAAAATGATAATGTCTTAAGTAAGGGAAGCGAAAATACCCCAGGATGACCTCCTGTTACGATAACCTTATGCTTTTTGGACATATCCGCGCATTCTCGCGTAACCGGATCATTGTCAAAGCACTTCAACAGGGGGGTATCTCTGATTCCGGTTACTTTTCCTATCCATTTATGTGCTGCAAGGACCCTTCAAACTCCACAAAAGTAACCTGACGCAGCATATTCATTGATTTTGCAGAAAATTTTCGCCTGTCTCAGGGCATATGGATGGATATGGCGTCTGATGGCGCTGTAGCGTTATGCGAAACCCTCAGAACAGCGTCAAAAAGCCTAACCTTATTGTACAGAATGCCTGGCACATACCCCTATACCGTATACGCTCCGCCAGGCATTTGCATCCCCAGTTCACATGCGTCAGATCCTCCTAAATTTTTAACTTCTCAAAGCGGCTTTCCTCAAGGCATGTGCACTTCCTATGATAAAGACCACTGTTGCCACCAGGTATCCCAGGCAGACTGCCGCTCCGTTTCTGCCGAGAAAGCTGGCCACTCCATCAAAGAGGGGGAGCAGCGATGCCCATTTAGCAAATGAGAGCCCCATTCCGTACAGCACCGCCGGCACGATCAGCAGCAGCACCGAGGCAAACAGAGCCTGCAGATGGTTTTTCAAGTATTCTGAGAGAACCAATGTGACTAGCACCATGCAGATTAACGCCAGCAGCTGCAGAAGCACCGTCAATAAAACGAGAGCGGCCACAGGCAGATCCAGACCGATTTCTCTGCATTGGCGCAGCGCCATGGATGACGCAGTCATCTGACCTAGGGGGCAGCTCTGCACGACTTGCACCACCTGGCAAAGCCAGCCCAGGAAAAATACGGGCAAGATGGCTCCCATGCAGAGAAGGATTTTGCTTTGATAGATCTTTTTTCTTCCCCGCACTGTGGAGCCCAAAAGGTACCATGACTTCTCTCTGTATTCCATGGCAAAGACGGCGCTGAAAGCAAAGATGATACAGGCTGTCAGAAGAACGAAATCCTGCAGTCTGTTGTTGTCTGTCAGACCTAGTAGAAGAAGGTATCCTGTATCATATACGAAGTGTCCTCCTGTTTCTTTTACATAGTCATACTGATCAAGCACTTTCTGAAATGCGGGATAGAAAGCGGTCTCGCTGTAGTAAGGAGATTTCATATTCTCTCCCTCTTGCTGGCTGATCTTTCCCTGCGAAATCATCTCATCAATTTGATTGATCTTTTTAAAAGCAGTCTCATAGCGGTCGTTTTCCTCTTCAATGAGAGAAGTTTTTTCGGGCGTCAATTCTCCTGCAAGATCCATCATCATGTTTTGATAATAGGTTTCTGCCGGCGTCAGCGTATATGTCTTGGTCAGATGCTGATAGCCGAACAGTAATGTGAAGGCAAGCAGGACCACCAGCGCCCGGTTCATGATCAAAATCTTATACCCCTCGTGCCGGTAAAGGTTTGTATGCGGTCTAAAATGAGAAAGGGCCGGCAGATGCAACCTGCTGACTTCCTGGTTCCGACTCTTCAAAAATGCCCTGACTGCGAAAAAACCAGCGCAAAGTCCGTATAAAATCAACATGATCCAGGACATGAGAAGGCGTGAAACCGGATATCCAAATAAATTAAAGTTCAGATACGCCCCGTATAAATCCTCCGTATGCAGCAGCCCTATGGGATTCAGGTATTTCAGCCAGTTGACTGCTGCACTGGCTGGTACCAATAGATACAGCAGTGCGCTGATTCCCATTAATACGATTCCTGCCAGATATGGCAAAAAGCTCTGCTTCGATAAAATCGAAACAAATACTAAAAAAGCGCCGATGGCAAAGAGCAGGACGGTCTTCGTCATCACTGTCAGCGCCAGATATATCAGTACAGAAACTTGTAAATTGCTTCCCATATAGACGGATATCGACTGTAAGCTGCGGAATAGGCTGCCCACACCGGTCGTGGCTGCAAAAAACGCCAGGTTTACGCCATAAAATAAGATTGTGACAGTAAAACAGTGTGCAGCCAGAGCCGTCAGCTTTGCCGCGATGCTCTTTGCTCTTCCTGCGGGAGCAGCTCTGGTGATCAGAAAAAGCTTTTTTTCTTTTTCCTCATAGATCAGCGCTGAGGCAAAGAGAACGACCGACAGCAACAGCAGCAGATCCGTTGCTGCTGGCGAATCTGCCGATGTGATACCTTTTGATGGATAGAATTCGGTGCGGACAGAAGAAAGTCCCGCATAATCTGCCGCTTCTTTTTTTACGTTTCGGGAGGAAAAACTATTTTTTCCCTCTGAAGAGAAGACAGAGATTCCCTGCAAGGTATCCTTTCTTTTCTCTATGCCGTCCAGATACTTGTCATAGTGAAATACTTTCTGCGTTTCTTCGTAGATTTCTGTGATCAGTCTGGTTTCCTGTCCCAAAGAGTCCGTATATCGTAAATAGTCTCCTGAGGTGAATTTCTCATAATACTTCTCAAATAGGCCTGGATTTTCCTTCTTTGCTTTTTTCTCCATGGCTTTCCCAAGATTTTGATCATCAAAGTTACGATAATTGAGGATCTCGTTGACCACATTGGCGCCCTCTATATCTTGATAAAGGCTCTCTATAAACTTCTTTTTCTCCGGTTCTGTCAGTTTTCTCATATCCTGCTGGACTGTCTTATATGAGGACAGGGGAGGGGTCTCAGGATTGGGCAGATTCGTATACCAGAGAAGAAACACATTGACGATGATCAGAACCGCCATGGATAACAGAAAGCTGGGTTTTCTCCATATCTTATCCAGTTCAAAATGCAGGAGTCTAATCATGGTGCGCCTCCTCCCCAAATACGGCCATATACACCGTTTCCAGGTCGGGCGCATCTTCAAACTGTCTGCATAAAGCATCCACGCTGTCCTTTTCTGCGATTTGACCGGATTTCAGCAGGATGATTTCCTTGGCAATGGACTGAATATCAGAGACTACGTGGGTTGCCATCAAAATGATCTTGCCTTCAGAAAGTTCCTTGATTTTCTCTCTGATATTCACACGTTCCTTTGGATCGAGCCCTGCTGTCGGCTCATCGAGAATTAGCAGCTTGGGGTCTCCCATGATTGCCTGGGCAATTAAAAGGCGCTGTTTCATCCCGCCAGAATAGGTGCCGATAGGGCGGTCCATCTTTTCCAGCAAATTGACAGAAGCTGCAGCTTTCTCTATTTCGTCCTTTATCCGCTCTTTGGGAATTTCCTTTAAGGCGCCCATATAGCTGAGAAAACGGCGGCCGGTAAACGTGTCATAGAGACCCTGCTGCTGCGGCGCATAACCCAGAATCACCCGATAGGCTGCGCCCAGTTCTTTGATCGGCCTGCCGTTCCAGAGAACTTCACCAGTGTCTGGAGATAGGTTTTCTGTAATGATGTTCATCAAGGTAGATTTGCCTGCTCCGTTGGGACCTAAAATCCCATAGATTCCCTCTGAAAGAGAAAGAGAAATATTCTGCAATGCAAATTTTTCACCATATTGCTTTGAAACGGACTTTAGTTCTAACATGTTTTCACCTCTCATTCAAATAGGCCCATACCAGAGCTGATCAGGTCGATGGTCTGATAATTCGGATTTCCTGTGTATAAGTCTTTTTTGCTAATCAAAGCGTACTTCGCGCCACTCAGGTTATACTGACCTTCATACACCGGATCTTTTTTCGCGTCATAGTCGTAAAGAACCAGGAACTGATTTGCAAGTTCCGCTCGTATTTCTATTCTTCCATCCATAGAAGTCATTTTTAATCCCGATTTTTCAATACTTCCATCCTTTAGATTTACAAAGTAATTCGTAAAGTCTGTTTTTTCACCACCTGTACTGCTCCAGGAAGAGCAGCGGAGAACATCGCCATAGGACTCATCAATACAGCTGTTTGGCGTTTCTGCCAGGGTTTTCTTTTCCTTCGTCTGCAGATTGATCTGTTCAATCTTATTTTTTCCCTCAGTGGACAGATAGAGGTTGTTTCCCACAACCTTGTAGGTATTGATTTTTTTATTCTTCGCTTTGGCAACTTCTTCTGTATCGCCGCTGGCAATATCAAAAACACTAAAAGAGGTATAGGATTTCTGATATTCATCAATATATTTATCGTCATCCATCATCTCTTTCTCGGAAAGCTTATGCTTAAAGATGGCCTGCTGGATGACAAGATGATTGCCAAAGGCTCCGATGATGGAGGCATCCGTATCCAGCTCGCAAACCTGGTGTACCTTCCAGTCGTTCATATTCATTCTTACTAGCGCTCTTTCTGCTGACGCAAAGTAAGTCGTTTGGTTATCCATCTTTTTACTAGAAACTTTTTTTGTGGTAAAGTAGAGGTCATCTCCAGAAGCCATGACCAAGTCTTCTAAAGACAATTCTTCGTCAAAGGTGCAGACCTTTTTACGATCTGTTCCGTCAGGATTCATGCGGTATAGAGCTGCCGGCGTACTGGCAAAGACGACACCATCTCCTTCCAAAGCCTCTCCAGATTTATTGTGATCGACAATCATTGCACCTGACTGGTCTTGCTCGTGGGCAAACAGATATAAATGCCCATCGTAGTAAAACAGACTGCCGCCTGGCAGAATTTCCTCGTCATTGAACACTGCCGGACAATCTTCTGTATTGTGTTCGCAGCCAGGACGATTGCAGAGGTAGACTTCTTTCTTTGTCTCATAGTCCATATACATCATACGGTAACCGAAGTGATTGTCTTTCAGTGGAATGCTCTCCTCACCGATGTAGTAATAGCCTTTTTCGCTGGAGCAGTTGAATCCTCCCTCGCTGACGATTTTGAGATCAACATCTTTCGCATTGCCTCCACCACCGTTCGTCTGATTACTTTTTTCTGAACAGCCCGCAAAAGAAAGCAGCATCGTCAGAATTGTTAATAGTACAATTAATTTTTTCATAAAAATAATCTCCTTACTTGTATTTGATAAGGAGATTATAAGAGAGGAAGGTCAAAAATGTGTCAAGACCTTATATCTATTTTACTGCTATTCTGACTTCTGCTCTGGCGCCGCCTGCTGTTCCGTTAGAAAGACTTAAACGACCGCCATGTTTCTGGCACAGGATTCGGCAAATCAAAAGGCCCATACCCATATGACGATCTGTACTGTTCATGGAAAGACCATATCGCTCTTGATTTTTGAGGACCTTTTCAGTAAAACCGTTTCCGTCGTCTTCCACCAAGATGCACAGCATGGTTCCTTCCATAGAAAAACTGATCTCTATTTTGCTTTTAGCAAAACGCAGCGCGTTAGAGAACAAGTTCTCTAATATGCGGTACAGTATCTGTCCGTCAATGCTTTCCCGGCAGGCAGGAATAGAGGAGTGAACTTCTACTTCCACCCGCTCCGCCATATGGGTAAAATCCTCTGCCATTTCCAGGAGAAATTCTGGCAAATCCTGTTCTTCAGGATGGCTTTCCAAATCCTCTAAACGCTGAATATCCTGAATAGAATTCGTGTAGTGTTCCAGCCTCTTTGCCGCTGTGGATAAATTCTCAACGGTGTGCAGAAGTTTTTCCTGCGACAAAATGCCCTTTGGGATATTCTGCTGAAGATACTCCGTATATCCTTCAATGATTGCAATGGGATTTCGCAAATCATGGGCGACAGATGCCTGCAGCATTCGTCGTTCCTCCAGCATGTTCCATACCTTTTGATTATTTGCATACAAAGTCTGCCGCATCATTTCAAAAGAATCGCACAGATCTCCCATTTCATCTTTACCGTCGTAGGCGACAGTAAAGTCCAAGTTTTCTTTTGCTATATTGTCCGTAGCCTGGGACAAAATCTCGATAGGTCTTTGTAATTTTTTTCGATAAAACCAAAATGCACAGAGCAGAACTCCGGCGATAGAGTAGATGGCCGGCAGTCCCACCATCGCTGCAGAGAGCAGAGAATAAGCCGCTTTTCTCTTTGGCGTCAAAGAATCAAAACTATTCTCAATTTTATCTATAGAATATTTAGAGATCTCTTTAATTGAAGGATTCAGTTTCGTATCTCCCTCTAACACATCAATAAGCGGAATGTTGTCTTCCTTCCCAAAGGTGACAAGCTGGGTAGAAGTGGTCACTGTTCCATCAAAATAAGTAGTCGTCAAGTGCAGATAGGCCTGGTTTTTATCCGGCATAACCCATTTCTGCAGTGCGACACAGCCCCAGATCGACAAAAAGGACAAGAGGATAATCATAAAGACAGTAAACAGCACAGCGTAAGTAAAAGAACGCTTTAAGGACTCTGGTTTTTTTCTCTTTATCTGTTCCATTTGTATCCCATCCCCCAAACTGTCTCGATATATTCTTTGCCCGATACCTCGCAGAGCTTTGCCCGGATTTTGCGTACGTGTTCTTTGACGACGGCGCTGTCGCCTTCTGCATCGAATCCCCATACTGCTTCGTAGATGTGTTCCTTGTCAAAGACCTGGTTGGCATTCGAAAGAAGAAATTCGATGATGTCGAATTCTCTTTTTGAAAAAGGAATTTCCGTATCTTCGTAGGTGACAGTTCGTTCTGACAGATTGACAAGCAGCCCCTTTGAAGAAAGCAGCTTTGGCGCCGTCTGATTTCTGGCGTCCCGGCGCAGATGGGCCGCCACCCTTGCCGTCAGTTCCTGCAGGCTGAACGGTTTTGTGATATAATCGTCGCCGCCGCTGGCAAAACCGTTGATCTTGTCCTGCTCTGTTATCCGTGCAGTCAGAAAAAGGATAGGGCAGACCACGGATTCTCGAATCTGCCTGCACAGCGTCATGCCGTCCATATCCGGCATATTGATATCCAGCAGGATCAGATTCGGCTGGACGTGAAGCTTGGAAATTGCTTCTTCTCCGCTATTGGCCGTATACACCAGATAGCCGCAGCCACTGAAATGGTCATAGAGCAGCTCCGTCAATATAGTCTCATCATCTATAATCAATAATTTCTGTTTCATTGCCATCCCTCCATCTTTGGATAGTATCACAGAAAAAAGTCAAAATTCGGTCAAAATGCTCGTTTATATGTAAAAAACAACCAACTAAAAATATTCTCTAGTCGATTGTTTTTCTATTCTCCAATGTTATTTTTCCATCTAAAATATCCAGCATTTCTCTTGCTGTTATAATAAACGGTTCTAGCGGAAAATGCTTCAGATTCCATGTTACCAAATAGGCACCATCATGACGCTTTTCCATAACAACCTCATAAAATGGCAGATCTTTCATGTCTGGTAAAGTGATTCCTGTGGCTGAAGGTACTACTAAAATACCGTATTTTTCTACAGATAATAGTAAATAATTGATTAATCCCTGTTCAAAATGAAATTTCTTTCTGGCAAGCACTTCGCGATACTCTCGCATGATCTCGCTACTATAAACAGGAATAATCTCACCTTCTATCACTCTGCCAATCAACTGTACAGTAGCAGCATCAATATGATTTGATAATAATGCTGACACCAGGACATTCGTATCGATTACAGCATAGCAAATCATTCCGTATCCTCCCCGCCATACCTTGTCTTGCGAATTTCTTCATTTATTTCTTCTAAAGTCATTCCCTGTGGGAAATTTTGATTTGCCTGTGCTCTGAGAGACAAAAAGGTCTGCATCATTTTTTCCCTTGAAATTTCTGATTCTGGTGATGTGATATCAAAGGGAATCCTACGCTCTCTGACTACTGCGCGCGCAAATACATTAATTGCTGTTGATGCATTCATGCCAAAATCTGAACATAATGTGTCAAACTGCTTTTTTAAAGCTTCATCCATGCGGACGCTAAACGTTGCTTGTGCCATAAGTCTCACCTCTCTTCGATATAATTATAATCAATTCGGTTCAAAAAATCAATACTTAGCACCTCATAAGTGCAAAATGATTTGATATTGATTATCTGTGCAGTAACGGCGCTAGAGCAATGCCGATCTGAACCACAAAGATAGCGAATTGTATCACTGTATGATATACAAGTTTGGCCTTTCTGGCTTTTTTCCGGCTTTCCCTGGTGTCATCTGCTTCATAGGCGCTGACTTTTAATTTATAGACAATCCAAGCCAAAATCATAATGAGGGCAGGCAGGAGAACCATAAAAAACACGATGGGCTGTAAGAAGATTTCTCCAAGGGTTGTCAAAACACTTTGGGTATCTAAGGACAAGATTACCTTTGCGATTATAACGATGACAGCAATGGCAACCAACCCTCCGATAATATAGTTAGAAGGGTTTCTCTCTTTTTCTTCTCTCCGGTTTCTATAAAAATTGTTATCACCGATACTTTTTTTCGTCTTATAAAAGACATTTCCTCCTGCTTCATCTACATATTTAAAGTCAGCTTTCTCTCTTTCAGTCAATCTATCATAGTCATCCTTTGACATGACGCCAATTTTGCTGCTTCGGTCGTGATGACCTGTATATTTGAGTTTTGCGCAGCTCCAGGAAATGCCCTCAAAGGAGTAACCATCAGCCAGCATGTCCGTCAAAAAGTCCAGACTGTCGCGTTCCGTCGCTTTATTGCCTAAATAAATAATCATAATTTCTTATCCTTACCCTTCTATTATTTCTAACTTTGCTCGGAAGGTGATGGTACGCGGCGTCTCAATTTCGTCAAATTGAATCACATAAGCGGCCTTCTCCATATTCACCTCGGAAATGGTGCCTATTCCAAAGACTTTATGCCTGATTCTCTGACCACAGCCAAGAAGCTGGCGCTGTGAATCTGTCAGCAGATGTCGGCTGTTAAAAGCGATGTAATCCTTCGCCTTAGCGATCAAAGTTTCCTCCGGTTTCTTGGTGTAGGCAAGCAGGGCAGGATCAATATCCAAAAGAAAGCGGGAAGGGTAGCGAGGAGAGCCGTCGAAGTTACGTCCCTCGGCCTCCGTGAGATACAGGCCACGCTCCGCCCGGGTCATAGCGACAAAGGCCAAACGGCGTTCTTCTTCCATGCCCTGCAGGGTGTTGGTCTTCTTCGATGGAAAAATTCCCTCATTCATAGCACACAGAAAAACATAGGGAAATTCCAGACCTTTGGCGGTATGTACTGTCATCAGCTTGACCTTATCACTGCGATCTTCTGCATCGCTGTTGCTGAACAAGGCGATATGTGCCAGATAATGTTCAAGTGTGCTTTCCTCGCCACAGGAAGTCTCATATTCAAAGACGGATTGCTTCAGTTCTGCCAGATTATCGAGGCGCTCCTGGCTGCCCTCGGTGCGTAGCATTTTCTCATATCCGCTCTCGTTGAGAATCGCAGACAACACTTCAGAAATCGGTCTCTCGGCGTAATCAGCGGCAAAGGATTCGATCAATGCGACAAAAGAAGCAGCCTTTGTCCCTTTGAAGATCTCATCTTCTAAATTCTTGGTTAGTGCCTCATAGAGGGTGCACTTTTTTTCCTGCACATACTGCTGCAAAAATTCCATGCGCCGCTGACCGATATTCCGCTTTGGCACATTGGCGATACGCAGGAAGGAGAGGTCATCTTTGTAGGCAATCATCCGCAGATAGGAAAGGGCATCCTTTATTTCCATCCGTCCAAAGAACTGAACGCCACTATAAATCGTATAGGGAATTTTTTCTTTTAAGAAAACTTCTTCAATAGTTCTCGTTATATAATGCGCACGGTAGAGAATGGTCACATCACGATAGGGTATATCTGCCTCATGCAGTGCTTTGATTTTGTCCGCAATAAAAATAGCTTCTGACCTGGAGTTGTCAGCATGATGGCAGAGAACGGCAGCGCCGTCTTCTAACATGGGTAGAAGTTCTTTTTTGATACGATTTTTATTTTTCTCAATCAGGGAATTAGCTGCTGAGAGAATCTGCGGTGTGGATCTGTAATTCTGCATCATCATAATCGTTCTCACATCAGGGAATTCCTTATCAAAATCTAATAGGTATTTTACGTTGGCGCCGCGCCAGGTATAGATGGTCTGATCTGGATCGCCTACGATAAATAAATTCTTGTGATAACCGCACAGAACCTCCATCAGTCTATATTGTAATGCATCGATATCTTGGAATTCGTCGATCATGATATATTCCAGACGTTTCTGCCATTTGAGACGAATTTCTGCATTTCCTTCAAAGATGTAAAGGGAAAATTTGATCAAATCGTTATAATCCAGTCCAAAGCATTTCTTCTCTTGATAGAGATAGCCGTAGAAGATGATATCCGTTGGATTGACTGCTTCCTCGTATTTCTGACGCAAAGTATCTAACGACATGGTAATCATATCCAGATAATATTCCGGGTCTTTGAGGGTTTTGCGGATTTCAATCATATCCCGCGCCTTGCTGAACGTCATATCGCGCAGCGTCAGCTTCCGCTCCTCATAGATGATCTTCAGCATGGCATCAATGTCGGAGTTGTCCAAGACCAGAAAACTCTTTGGATACTGCACCGCATGACTGTCCTCTTGCAGAATAGAGACGCAGAAGCCATGGAAGGTGTTGATGTATCCCGTATCATTATCTCCTGTCAGATTGTGTATACGCTGACGCATCTCATTGGCAGATTTGTTGGTAAAAGTGACGCAAAGGATATTCCCAGGCAGAATGCCGATTTCGTTGACCAAATAGGCAAACCGTTGAGAGAGTGCCCGCGTCTTTCCGGATCCTGCGCCGGCGATGACTCTGATAAATCCTTCCGTTGCGGTAACCGCTTCCTGCTGTGCCGCATTCAATCCCTGCATGATATCCTCCACTTTTGAATTCCTCCCATTTCTTCTTTGCACTATCCCTCCATCACCATGCATTCTTTACGAAAAAAGCATACCGCATATTTTTTGACTACAGGATAGCCTTCCTTGCGAAAAGCTGATTCATATTGCTTTTCCTCCATCTGCACAAATGCTTCTATACATTTCTTTTCCATCTCGCCTATCTCAGATGCTCTCTTCAGCTCAAGAATGATCACTGACCGAATCGCAAGTGTCTTCAAAATCAAATCTGGTCTACCCATGCCGCTCTCCCTGTAGACAGCACCTCGTAGTCATCAAAGCCAGATAAAAGTTCAATCAAAAATCCGTGATAATAATTCTCTGCATAATCGAAATAGCTGATCGTCTCTAACATTTGAGTCTTATCTATATAATATAAATCTTCATTGATGACATTATCACTTTTCCTTTCTGCTTTGAACCGTTCCATATCTATAGTATACGTGAAAAAATAAAAAGGAGCAACCAATATAGTATTGATTGCTCCTAAAGTAATGTGATTAGTCATCCCATTCATCGTCGTAGTCGTCATCATCCCAGTCGTCATCATCGTCATACTGTTCAATACGGTCTTTATCCCAACCGATGATCACACCAGACGAAGCATTGATTTCAAACTCGTACTCATAATTTCCAAGCCTTGCTTCTCCTTCGTAGATATAGATTCCATCATCTTTTTCTAAATGAATCTTGTAAATTGTAGCACCTGGAATCTTTGACAACACGATACTCTTTGCTTTTTCTAATGAAATCTGTCCGCTGTTGCCGCCAGTCGTATTACCTGATGTTGATCCTGTATTTCCAGCATTGTTATTGCTGCCTGAGGTATTGCCGCTGCTGCCGCCAGTCGTTCCAGGATTGTAATGATCATCGTCATCCCAATCGTCATCGTCATCATAGTCAAAGTAACTTTCGTGCTCATGTTCTAAAGTGACTTTGCCAGTCTTGGCATCGACAATATAGTCATATTCCATGTTATCTTTGACCAATTCGATTTCATAGTAGTAGTTGCCATTTTTTCTTTCAAGGTCAATATCCTTTACAAATCCGCCGCCGGCTTTTTTGATGGCTGCATCTTCTGCCTGCTTATACGTCAGAAGATCTCCTTTATTCTGATCATCTGTTGGAATGGTCACTGCTGTCCCATATTTGATGGTGCTTTCAAGAATTGCGCCCGTTGCCGGATTTACATCCGCATTTCCGTAAAAATCATTTGATTTGAAATTCACCTCATATTCGTAAAGGCCGTTGTCCTTCGTCAGATTGACAGAGATACTGGTAATTCCGTCAAAAGCCTTTTTTACAATATTTTTCACTTCATTTTCGGTAAGCTTTACTGTTTTGCTGCCTAAGTCGTTATCAAGCTGTGATTCTACTTTTTTGACTTGTTTGGTTTCTTTGTTGATTTCCACTTCAAAGCCTTCTTCATTTTTGTCGTCGTGGAACATCACTTCGAATTTGTTTTCCTCTTCTTCACTTGTTACAAAAGTTGCTGTAGATGGAACATATTTTTTTGCAATTTCTTTTGCCTCATCCAGGGTCATAGCCTGGGTGAATGTAGTGGAGAGGATGATCGCTGCAATAATCAGTACGACAGCGATGGCGGCAATGATGCCGTTTCTCTTGTTAATAATCTTTGACATTGTTCTTTCCTCCTCGATATTTCTTTCACTTTTTATTTATTTTTCAAGTATTATTCTTTGAGTGTAACCATATAATAAACGTTCAAAATGAAATTAAAATGAAAAAAAACATGAATTTAATTTTTTGTAAAAAAATTAGGAGAAAAGTTTATTACGTCAATGCGCTTAGTTATCAAAGCCTTCATCTGCTCTTTCATCTCTTTAGGTAAGTAAGATTCATCACACATTTGAAGGAAAGATTTTTCTATTTGTCCTTCCTTCCTGGAACAGCCTCCATTCCAAACATAGCCAGCGCCTGATTCACTTTATCTAATCGAACTGTTGCCTTGCCCTGTTCCAATTCTCTAACAAAGCGTAAGCCAAGGCCTGCCCGCATTGCGAACTCTTCCTGCGTCAAACCAGCCGCTTTTCTCTGTTGTTTTATAAATTCACCAATCTTATTCATAGTTTTATTATACTCCCTTTCGGGTATAATATTCAATATATTTTTTTTATTATACCCGAAAGGGAGTATGTAATTCACTTTTGCTAATTAATTTTTCACAAACACAGACAAGGGACTTCAAACAGCCCCCTGTCAAATCGAAATGCATTTGTCATGTATAACACTCTGGAGATAATTTTATGCTTTTCGCCTGCTCCGGATCGTGGCCGAAGAACAAGGTATAGCCGATTTCCTCATAATGCTGCAATCTGTCTAGCGTCCTCATAGCCGCCCAGCTGTCAGTAGCGACACCTGGCAGCACTTTGTCTTCCAGGTTCTCGCGCAGGGATGCCGCATCACCGGCAAGAATGATTTTTCCCGACTCTGGCAGGTTGAGAATGACTGACTGATGACCTCTGGTATGTCCTTTGGTATCAATCAAAGTAATTGCCCCATCCATGAATAGATCGAAGGCTTCGTCATCATCCAGCTGTAAATATTTAAAGTTTCTACAGTCCTTATATTGCTCATATACGTAACCGCCTTCGCAGGCTTCCGGCCACCAGGCC
>UMIU01002962.1_pt1 | contig 13440 bp, 9 predicted proteins | sample 1965871 | NCBI WGS metagenome assembly UMIU01 (sample SAMEA4836132, study PRJEB28245) | human gut metagenome | biome: gut microbiome; material: fecal sample | place: Denmark | collected 2008
CATCAGGCACCTCCCGCAAAGAGGGTCTCCTCGTACTGCTTGCTCAGCCAGACTTTAAAAAAGATATTTCTGTCCCCTGAAATGGACAGTATCGTCTCTCCCTGGCCGAGCATCGGTATCTTCTGCCTTTGCCACGGGGACAGCATGCCGCCAAAGACACTGTCGATCAACGGTAATACAGAGCTGTCCTGTTTAAAGATGAACTTATACTGTGTAAGTTCAAATACAACCTGGAGTTTTTCCATGTCATCCTTTGACGCCCCTTTTGTTACGTAATCCCGTAGGGATTGGGATGCCAATATGATTCCGGCGAAGTATTTCCTTGCTTCACGGAGAATGATGGTGATCCTCTCCAATATGAATGGGTACTTCGTATTGACCCAGCGGTGGCTTTCGTCAATCAGGATGATCGTCCTGACCACCTCGTCAATGGAAATCTGTTTTTTCTCGTATAATTCTTTCATCAGGGTTCCGTTTGTAACACAGTTGTCCCAGCTGAGGTAAACCATGTTGAACAGCTGTGCTACAAAGACATTCTCAAGGTCCTTGATCGTCGATATATCAAATGTTACTATTTTTTCGTCCGTGATATTGTCAATGGACGTATGCCCGTCGAACATCCTGCCATAATTCTGTATGCAGGACCTGCAGGTTTTGCCGATCTGTTTTATTTTATCAATATCGTCGGTCAGCAGCTTCTGTGTCACTTCGTCGGATGCCAGGGCCTGTTTTGTCATTTCCTCCATTTTCCCGTCAAGGAACGAAAGAAAGTCAGAAAATATTGGATATCGTTCTGCCGGCAGACCAGTAATCCGCCTGTTTCCATCTGGAACCAGCTCTTTTATTTCATAAAATTCACGCAGCAGGTTCTGCAGGTCTATAATCTGATTTTCCGTCGTACCCGGTGCAAGGCAGCGGTAAAAGATGCTCACCCTTGAAATATGCATGGCATAATTGGTTGCTTCGTCATCTCCTGACCGTAATATCTCGAAAGGGTTCAGCATGCCGTTTAGACCGTCACATTTGATGATCTTGCCGCCGAATTCCTTTGTCAGGTCCGTAAATTCTCCTGAAATGTCAAAGCAGCGTATGAAGTCTCCCGCTTCCGCCCTTGCACGGAAGCGTTTTTTCAGCAGGGTAGACTTTCCACTGGCCATGTCCCCGATCGCAACGGCGTTATAATGTTTACGCCATGCGGTTTTAGTGAATTCGTTAAAGACGACGACGCCTCCACAGGCAGTGAATCCGAGCAGCGTCCCATAAGGGTCATGCAGGTCGGAAAATTTAAACGGATAGCCGCCGGCAATCTGTTCCGTCATCAGGCTCATGCCTTTCATTGCAAAAGGTTCCGCCATCTGCTTTGTATAGGTTCGGAAAAGGGACTTCCACTCCCGCTCCCCTTCATTCAGCATGATGGTCGGCATGAATTCATCTGCCTCCAGCTGCTCCATGATCTTTCCACACTTTTCCTCCAGCATGACCAGGCTCTTGCCCGATACGAAAATCCGCAGATGCAGCATCTTTACGACTTCGCCCATGGATTTGATTTCATCATACATCGTCTTCAGCTGCTTCTGGCGTTTCTGGGCATCATACATCTCCTGAAAGTCCGTAGCGTGGCGTTCCCTGCTGTATTCCTCCTGGAGCGCACGGTTTATGTTTCTCTGCACCTCCAGCTTATCCCTAGTTGCAATATCGATGGTCGCTATGCTGTCCTCCTGCTTTGTAATACTGTTGAGCCAGTAATCATCAAGCAGCGTCGGCAGTTTGTAGATGTGGATGACCTTCGTGTAGCCATCGCCTGACAGGATGTAATTGGGTTCTTTAAATGTAATGCCTCCCTGGGGCTGCATATATTCAAAAAGCGGAAGATCGATCTGATCTTCCGCTACTGTCCTTCCCTGCTTTTTCTTTTTCTTTTTAATCTTCCATGTCATCTTCTTCGTCCTCCCTGACAATTAGCGAGTTCATGTTGCACAGCTTATAAAGGATCTGTGCCTTCTTATCCATTGAAACCTCCCTGACGCTGCTACCCAGGATTCCCATCTGTTTGATATGCTCATAGTGCGCTTCCAGGTTTTCGCTTATGATAATAAAATAGTATTCCTTCTTCCTGGTACCTTTGTCTGCCCGTTCCAGTTCGGTGATAGACCTCTGCAACCATTTACGGCGTACAGGGTCGTTCGTATGTTCAAAGATTTTCTTTAGATGTTTCTGCTGGGCCAGTGTATTGGTCGGAAAGTTCAGCGTCACGATTTTAAAATCGTCCTTATACATTTTCAAAAACTTGGCAAAGTTGATCATCTTATACTGGATCTCGTCCTCCAGCATATTGTCAATGTCATCTGCCGTCTTTTCGAAAAGGTCAAGATAGCTGCCGTCTTCCAGCACAAAGGCTTTGACGTCGTCGTCGTAATATCGTATCGGCAGGATATCCTTGTTCGTCTTCGTGACGGCCTCCTTTTTCCTTTCCTCCCTGTTATTCTTCACTTTCATCCTCTGCCCCCTCTCTGCCATAATCATAAATCGCCTGGTAGATGTTCAGGTCGTGCCGGAACATCAGGAACATGCTCTCGTAGTTCCTCCGCTTGCGGTTAAACCCGCTCTTACATGTCAGAAAGATGGAAAAGGCCAGTGAAAAGATAAGGTAAGGGATATGCAGCCTGTCATGCACCTGTGACATGAAGCCGAAGGCGATCCCCATATAGATGATGACGAAGAAAAAATCCGCCACCATGATATATTTGCTCACCTTATTCGGGCTTTCTATCTCTTCTGTAACCAGATACTTCATTCTTCATCCTCTCCTCTCCTGTTTCTGAACGACCGGTCCAGAATGCTGTCGCCGGACCTTGTATTACGCTGTCTGAAACTGCTTTCCCTGTCACGGCTGTCCGTATCCCGGTTCATGAAGTGGTCCCAGTAACTTTCTTCTTCCCGGTCGCCATGCCTTAATGATGGCCCGCTCTCTCGCTCTGTACGGGCCGGCTCGTTTTCAGCCCTGTCCATTCTCTCCATTCTTTCGCCGACCGGCTCTGTCGTTTCATCCAAAGGTGCAGGCCTGTTTGCCTGGTTCTCATGGCTTTCCTCCATAAAGTCGGTCCGTATGCTGCCTTCTTCTTCCTGCCTGTGGGTACCATCCTGTCCTGCTTCAGATTCCTCATTCATTGCAGCCATATTGTCCTGGCCTGCCTGTTCCATGAACCCTGTATCATTAAATTCCTGGTCAGGGGTTCTGGCCGGACCGTTACCACCGTTTTCAGGCGTCTCTTCATTCCTGCCATCCGCCTGTGCATAAGCGGCCGCACCATCGTCTTCAGCGTGCCGTTCTGCAGGATTTCCGCCCTGCCGGACATTATCCCCTTCATTTGCAGCCTTATCCTTATCGGCATCTCCGTCCATGAAGCCGGTCCCGGCTCCGGCCTGGCTCAGATCTGCAGCATTTCTCATTGCCGCTGCAGTTGCATCGGCTTGCCGTCCCATCATGACGTTCTGTCTGTGGTATCCGTATGCCATTTTTCCCGGTGCCATGGCCGTCCTTGCCGCACTCCTCATCATTCCGTACGCAGCCATCATCCTGGCTGTAGATGACTTCAGACCCGCATCCATACCAAGTAGTTTTTCTACCAGATTCGGACCGTCAATAACCGCAAATGCGACAAAGAGAATCAGAAATCCCTGTACAAGGCTATTTTCTATGTGTTCATTGATAAATGCGTTGAACAGATAATAAACTTTGACGCAAAGCGTCGTAATGACCAGCAGGATATAGGTGTCCCTGATGAAGGTCAGTATCTTTGCAATCTTCTGCCCGCCCGAAAGCTCCGCAGCATACAGATAGGCAAGCAGCCTTGCAAATACCAGTTCAAACGCCAGCCTGGTGCATTTATATGACAGTGCGATGTACAATAACATAACCGCTACAAGCTCCATGACGGCAGGCAGCGTGTCCAGCTTATATCTGAAATAAAACGTGTTCCCTACCGATGTCCAGAGCGCACCGTTGTATACGTCCTTTACCGCATAGTTTTCACCATCGCCAAGCGATACCAGCTTCTGGGAGAGTATGTCTTCTGCCGCATCGTCCTGAAACTCGTAATCGCCGCTTTCATAGTCAAGCACTTCGCTGTAGTCAAGGACGCTCAGCCTCTGCTTATCCATTTTCGGATGCGGCAGACCTTTTCCGTTTTCGCCGAAGTCAATATTGCTCATGCCGATTTCCTGGTCTATCTGGTAAATGTCAAAGAGGTGCGTGGAAACGATATCATAAACACCGTCATCCTCCTCATCCACCGTCCCGACTGCCTCGATGCCACTTTTCAGGTCTTTGGCGATCTGGTTCATCTGGGAAAAGACAAGTGTCGAGCAGGTCACGCACAAAATTGCGATACAGATATTGATAATGATCTTCGGCTTCTTTTCATGATCCATGATGAGTATGATTCCCAGTGCGAAAATCGAAACGGCCATCAGTGCGATGAAGAGTGGCTTGAAGGCGTCTACAAATTGGTTGACCTTCGGCCATGAGCTGAAGTCAACCAATCCGTAAGAAATGTCATACAGCTGCTCGCATGCGTCCGCGAGTTTGACTAAAAGCTCAAAAAAGAACCACCCTACTCCACGCAGCATGCTTACGACGATATCATTGTTGTTGAACAGCTCATTATTCCGCAGATAGAAGTCAATTAATTGTTCTTTTGTCATCAGCCCACCTCCTGTCAAGTTCCATCAGTATCTGCTGCTTTGCATCCGCAGGGAAAGGGCTGCCGCATACCGCCTCGGTGATCCTTGACACCGTGTCTTTTCCCGAAACGGCCAAGTGCTTCTCATAAACGGCATCCTGCTGCCTGAGCATTGTGCAGATTACCCCGTAATTCGAAAGGTTCTCAAAAATGGTGTATTCGTGCCGCAGTTTCTTTCTGCCGGCAGAAAGTCCTGCCAGGACTTCCTGCGGGTCATAGACCATCTGCGTGTAGTCGATGTGGCTGCGGGATTCGGTGTTGACCTCTTCGAGCCGGATGGTATCCGGATCAGGGAACGTATCCTTCAGGTACTGCCACCGGTATAGGAGTGCAGTCCCCTCCTCCTGCAGGCGGCGGTCCTTCCTTATCCGCCACTCCTCGCTGATCGTGGTATTCCTGTCTTCTGATGGATGCCTGATTTTTTCGTTTTTCAGAAGACGGTTACCGATGAGACTGCCGATAGTCTCAATCCTCCCAGCAAAGCTCATCTTATCTGCGTACTCGTTGATGATCGGATAGCTGTCTATCGCAACGCCAAGCCGGTCCGTCCTCTTGATCCCACGGTACAGGACGCATTCCCCTTCCCTCAGTCTTGCAAGTTCATCAGGATACATGAGCGGCTTATCCGAAACCGTTTCAGTAAAATTCTTGTCGAAGCTGGTCCTGCTCCCTGACCGCTGGATTTCCACGACCGTCTTTTTCCCCAGCAGTTCGGAGAAATCTTCTGCGGTTTCCCTGCCAACGCTCTTGATATAAATCTGGTTGGCAAAGTTTTCAAATATGGTCTTTGCATCATCCTTATACTTGGACGTGATCTGGTTCTGTGCCTGTGCATAGATATCAAAACTGATACCAAGCCCCAGGCAGACAGTCACGAACCCGGCAAAATTTTCTATTTCCGGAAAGTTTCCAAACTCGTCCAGTACAAACTTCACCGGGCGGTCGAGCTTCCCCTGCTGTTTCGCATCGTGGGTCTTGCTGAGCTGGAAAAGCCTCTGGTATACCTGGGCGATAAACGTGGTGACCAGGAAATGGTTTGACCGGTCCTCGGACGGGATGCCGATGAAGATCGCCACGGGCTGCTGACCGTATCCTAGTTCTTCAAAGTCCACGTCATTCTCCGCAGTCAGCCTTGCAATATTGTCAAGTGCGAAAATGGAGACTGCGGACTGCATGTTAAGATAGACGCTTCCCTTCGTCCTGTCGCCGGCGGTCTTGATCTCCTGATACAGGCTCTTTGCAAAGTCAAGGGGCGGCCGGTTGTTGAAGTATTCGTCAAGTGCGGTTTCCGCCATCTTTTCCCTGGCTTCCTGTGATTCTGCGTTTTCCAGGGCTTTCCTGTCGCACAGCTCACGGAAGAAGTTCAGGCAGGAGAAGCAGCTGACCTTCCTTTCGTTTTTATGGACCTCCTTAAAAGGTACTTCTGTCGGTATAAACGACACATAGTCGCTGAGGAATGGATCCTCCTCCGTCTTCTCTAACCCCTCATATCTCTTTCTGGCAAAGTCCTGTTCTTCCGGACTGAGGTCTGCAAATTCATTCCTCTTTTCCTGCCATGCCTGTCTCCGGACTTCGTTCAGCACCCTGTCCGCCTCCAGGCAGTCGGTTGTGATTGCGATGATCAGGGCTGTAAAAAGATCCGTCGCCGTGTTCTTCCAGATCGGCTCCTGGGTGCCGTTATCCGCCGCAAAGATGGAAAAGCTGAATGTTTTTGCGGCCATCTGCGCCCTCTCCACATAGCCCGTCTTATAATAGTCGATGACCAGCTGCAGCGGGTTGTACCCCATGGAGTGCATCGGGTCGTCCAGGTTCAGGAACCTGACCTTGTAACCACGCCTTTCCAGCGTCTCCTTGCAGCTTTTGTACAGCTCCGGTTTCGGATCGGATATGATCATGCTGGGCCTGTCTTCCAGCCTTCTTGCCCTGGAATACACATCAATGCTTGGGAATACCAGCATCTCCCCCTTTCCCGAACGGGTGGTTCCGTATACCAGCGTGTTGGATTTGCTGTCGTCTATGTAAAGTTTCTTCCCCTGGCGCTGAACGATGCTGCCGATCTGCCCGTCATAACACTTCTCCTTCAGCGGGACCGCCTTATACTGTTTCGCCACTTCTTCCGGCGTGGTCCACCGGGAAGTGCCTTTCTGTCCGTGGTTCAGCTCCCTGTCTCCAAGGCTGGTCCTGATCTGGTAGGCCATGATGCCGTCCAGCACCAGCAAGATGGCCAGCATGAACAGGTACAGTGTGGTCCTGCCGTCTGAACCCCCAGACAGGTTAGGCAGGATGTTTTCCAAGCCCATGTAGTCGCCCGCATTCTCTATATCGTTAACGATTCTTCCTAGTTTCGAGAACGTGTTGATCACGTAATTGAACAGGAAGAACAGGACAAGGTCTATGGACAAAATAAAAAAGGGCATCACTTTGCCCTTTGCCAGAAACCTGTTCAGCTTCATCGTCTTTATTTCATTGTCGCTCCTCATGATTTTGGTTCCTCCCTTTCTGCTGTTGTCTTACAGCTTTAAGCAGTTCTGACTTCGAATCGGATATGGTTATGTATGTTCTTGCTTCCTGGCTCCTGACTCCCACACAGATATCAATGCTTGGAAAGAGCCGTATCTCTCCCATCCCGGAACGGATTATTTCGTTTACCGGCGTGTAGGATCTGCTGCCATTAATGTATGATCGCTTCATTTATTCCAGTTCCACTCCTTTCTGTTTCGTCTTATCTTCCATGAACTGCCGTATGGATTCAGAAAGATCCTTTCTCAGCCCCCTGTCCAGGAAGCTGTCCTGCGGACCTTCCATATAGGATGCATAGAGTGAATCCTGCAGCTGTCGGTTGCCTTCTGTCTCCGGCATTTCTGTTTCCAGCATGGTTTTAAACTGTTCCTCGCAGGTCATGCCCTTGAAGATTTCCTTCTTCTCATTGAATGAAAGATTTGATATCTTTTCTAAACCGATTTTTTCTTTCAACAGCAGTGCCCTGTCGATGACATCGTCAGAGTGGTCACTAAAGGCAAGCACACTGAGATTACCTGCCTGCCACGCCTTTAATTCCTCAATTGAATATCTGCATGCTACACTCTGGATTTCATCAGCAACGTGCTGTACACCTTCCCAGCCGTCAAAGCCCACCTCGTTACCAGTCTCAGTATCCTTGAACATGATGAAGAAGTCCTCCTTCTCAAATTCATACCCCAGTGCCTTCATCTCCTCCTTGAGTTCTTCCGGCGTTTTTGCTCTCATATCATTCTTTTCTCCGGGTTCCTCATTCTGAATATTAGGATCTTCTGTAACGGAAAACTCCAGGTGTTTTTTAAGGAATTTCTCCTTCTCCTCCATCACATTTTTAAGTACAGCATGGGCACTGTTAGATAACTCATATTGAATTTCCTGATAATATGAATCATCGATACTGTGTTTTTTCATTTCTTCTTCCAAGTCCTCAATATAATCTTCAGCTTGGGTAACTCTGCGCAGATGCTGTTCGTATTGTCTTGCGACGATTGTCTTGTCTTCTGACATATCCTCCATCGGCTCCCGCTCCTCAATAACAGTCAGGTTGTCATCAATAGACGACAGCCTGTTTGACATCGCTTCCTCGACCAGTTCCTCCAACTCACTGCCACGGTGTCCTTCATAGATTTCTTTTTCCCTCAGCGCACGTTTAATATTCTGCTGTACCTCGTCGTCCATCATCCAGATCAACTGATTTGTATCCATACCATGCGGAATCCTTACGATCGGCTTGTAATCTCTTGAAACTTCCTGGTTTAACTCGTCAATATAGTCGCTAAAGTTATCAACGTCGAACTCAAATTGATGCGCCATCGTCTCCATATAAAGCCTGCTCGGCATACCGCTGCCTCCGTCGGTAAAGTCATACTCCGTCATACCGTCAAAGTATTCTTTTACAAGGTTCAGCTTCAGCTTATATATCTCATCTGATGATGCTATAATCTCTGTTCTCTGGTCTGTACCCCTGACAAAGTCAATTGCCTGTTTTAAGTCCCTTGGGTCAATGTAATCGTCAGCATACGTTTCAAAGTCTCCTGAAGCTTCCAGCTCCGTATAAGCCTCTTTGATTGCCCCGAAGTCGCCTGCAGCCTTCTGCAGGGCTTCCGAAGAATCCCCATAGTAATTGCCATAATCCCATTCCTCTTTGGTTTCATCCCAGCCATGGGCAACCACGACATGCCCGTCTGATTCCCTCACAGCCAGGATGTCCGGCTTTGTACGGCCTTCTGCCATATATTCATCTAAAATAAAATACCTGCTCTGGCTATTATCGATAGTCCTGATTTTCATATCCTCCTCCTTGTTCCGGCAGATGCATTCCCCATGCCCTGCCATACATCCGCTTTATCCTTTCTGTCAGTTACACTTATCGAACCAACCTCCTGGGAAAATATGCATAGGTTTCATTCCTTTGTCTCTCCCCAATTTATTCCAACTCCACGCCTTTCTCTCTCGTCTTATTCAAGGGGAATTGCATTATGGATTCAGAAAAATCCTTTAATAGTTCCTTGTCCAGGTAGCTGTCCTGTGGCCTTGTCATATAGGATGCATAGAGTGCATCCTGCAGCTGGGTGCTCCCCTCTGTCTCCGGCAATTCTGCTTCCAGCACGGTTTTAAACTGTTCTTCATGAGTCATGCCCTTGAAGATTTCTTTTTTCTCATCATAAGAAAGTTCTGACGCCTTTTTAATGCCCCTCTCCTCCTGTGTTATTTCCATCATGCTTTTGATTGTTTTAAAGTTCCCTCTTAGTTTCCCTAACTCCTGTTCCAGCTGCGACATATCATAATCCTTAAAATCTTCATTCATGGTCTGGTCGATATTTAAAACCTGCCTGGTGGCAATTTCGGCTGCAAGAGCCTGCATCCGGTACAACCGCAAGGCTTCTTTTTGTTTTTCTTCATTCGCTTGTTCGGATACACCAAATTCAGGATGTGTCTTTAAGAACTTTTCTTTCTCGTATAGTGCCTGTCCATACATAGCTTTAGCTATTTTAACTAAGGCATCTTTATGCGCCTCAAAGTTCTCCTCATCGAATTCCGGATCAAACTCCGCTAAGTAACAGCCTTCATCAGTAAGGCTGTTTTCCAGTTCATCAGCATATTGTTGCGTTTCGGAAACCTTTTCGATACATTTTCCATATTCAAACTGACACGCTATCCCCCGCATATATTCGCCGTGGGCGCTGAAATCGTAATCATATGTCGCTATACGCTCAAAGTATTCTTTAATGATTTCCGGTGCTAAAGTTCCTTCCGCCTGTCCTGTATCATAGCCATTATCAATGGTTCTGGTTTTCATGTCCTCCTCCTTGTTCCGGCAGATGCATTCCCCACGCTCTGCCATACATTTGCTTTATCCGTTCAGTGTCACTTCCATTTACTGAGATAATCTTCTGGTAGATGTATTTATAGGTTTTCGGTCGCTGTTTTTTCAGCGTCCTAGGCCTGATGGTGTAGTCTGCAAAGGACTGGGCAAAGTATTCCTTATTGTTCTTACAGACGTATTTCTTAACATTCTGACCTTTTATATCCCTATACGATTGTCTCTCTTTTCTGTAGATATCTTTGAATTTCTTCGTACTGTCTGCCCCGCCTTTCAGGCGGGAAAGAAAATGTCCCATCTCATGCAGAAGCCAGTTCCTGTTTTCTTTCTTCAATATAATGGCGTGGCGACGCATGGAAAAAACACCTGCGTAATCAAGCTCCTTATCATAAATGATTTCGAACTCCAACTCTGTAAATGCATTCACGACTTTCCTGTCTGCATATGTACCCGTGCCCGGAATCTTCACTTTCCCGCTGCCTGTTTTCCCTGCAGAGACTGGTCCCTGCGCAATCCCTGTCAGAAGCACGGATATCATGGCGATCACAACCGCTTTCAGATAAGTTCTCTTTTCCAAGTTACCAGGCTCCTTTCTACCATCCCTTTACATCTCCCATTCTTCCTCCTGAAGTTCTTCGGCATTACGAATTTTTTCTTTCAGCCATGAAAGTTTTGGGAAACTGATCGTGCGAATAGGTATGTCATGGTCCATGAAGACGTCATCTGCAATTTCATCAGGTGTTCGCCCTTCAGTGATAAGGATTCCTTCATCACTGAGTTCAAAATCACTGTCATACAGTCGGTATTCTGCCGTTTTTTCTGCAGCCTTCAGATCCAGGTAGTAACCATCTGCCTCATATGCAGACTCTTCATAAGCTACATCATCCTGTTCTTCATCAGCCATTCCCTCTTCCCTTTCCAGGATTCCCTGCAGTTCCAGCAGCCTGACTTCCTTTTCTTTCAGTTCGTCTTCATAGGCAAACGGCTTTTGCAATTGCTTTTCGGTGTTATCCAGCTGTTTCTCAAGCTCCTGCAGCTCAGTCTTCGTTTCATCAGCACAGGGTCCCAGATTGTCGAGCAACTCGTCGAGCTTATCGGTTATCCGGGAAGGCTCACCGCCCCTGTCTGCATGATAACGTCCCGCATCTTTCAGCCTCATGCGGTATCTTCCGTCATAATATTTTACGGCCAGTTCAAATCCCCGGTATTCCCCGATTGGCTCCCATGTATCACGGTCTTTATACTTTGCAGCAAGTTCAAATATCGTCGCCCCTGCAGCTGCCCTGTCCGTAAAGCCTACACCCAGTAGGGCAATGGAAAAAGGCTCTTCCTTTCTTTCCGCATACGATGCGGCATCGTGCTTCAGCAGTTCCAGCTTTTCACCTGTTTCCTTATATACTGCAGGAAGCTGTCTGTACAGCCTTTCCTCCATGCGGAAACGTTCACTTTCATAATTGTTTTTCAGCATCCTCAGCTGATTGAGGTCGTTTTCCAGTTCCATCTTCTCCTTGATAAGGGGATTTCCGGTGCAAAGCGCCTTTGTCTCAGCGTATCCCAGGGCGGTTTCGTCAATATCATCGCAGCTTCTTGCCGGACTCTTGCTCGTCATGATCTGGCTGATATATTTCTGTTTGCTTTCAAGTATCTGCCAGCTGTACGCATCAAATGTGTTCTCTGTCACATACCGGTAGATGTATACCTTCTCATTCTCGTTGCCCTGTCGGATGATTCTCCCATCCTGCTGTTCCAGGTCTGCTGGCCGCCATGGTACATCCAGATGGTGTGCTGCAATCATCTTGTTCTGGACGTTCATTCCGGCACCCATCTTCTGGGTGCTTCCCATCAGGAACCGGACCTTGCCCTGACGCACCTTGGAAAACAGTTCTTCTTTTTGTGTTTCCGTATTATAGTCGTGGATGAATGCGATTTCCTTTTCAGGAACGCCTCTTTCCATCAGGCCGTTCCTGATTTCATCATAGACGGTAAAGCTCCCGTCATTTTTCGGGGTTGAGATATCGCAGAAGATCAGCTGTGCCGAATGTTTCTCCTTTGTCTCTTCATAGATTCTATATGCATTTTCTATGCAGGCATCGGCCTTGGTCTTTCCTAAAGGATGAGCCTTCTCCCCGGTTAAAATTCTTTCATCTAACGCCAGCTTTCGACCGTCCGTGGTCACTTTGAGCATATTGTCCACGGTCGGGTCGATGTCACCGTTGCGGATTCTGTCCGCCCGTTTTCCGATTTCACGCAGGATCTCCATCTGCCTTGCCGTCGGAGGTATGATTACGGTTTCCTGCACGGCTTCCGGCACGTCGAGGTTGATCATATCTGCCGTCTGAATATCGGCAACATCCTTAAAGACGCTCATCAACTCCGGCAGATTGAAGAACCGTGCAAACCTTGTACGTTGCTTATACCTGGTGCCCTCCGGTGCCAGCTCCCACACCGTGGCAGTCTCACCGTAGGTGGACGCCCATGCGTCAAAGGTCAGTACGCCCAGGCTCTTTAGTCTGTCATACTGGAGGTATCTCTGCATGGTATAGAGTTCGGTCATGGAGTTGCTGACCGGGGTTCCCGTCGCAAAGGTCAGGCCCCTGCCATTTGTAATCTCGTCAATGTAGCGGCATTTGGCAAACATGTCATAAGATTTGTCTGCACCGGTTGCAGAGATTCCTGCCACATTGCGCATCTTGCTCTGCAGTGCAAGGTTCTTGTATCCGTGCGCTTCGTCGACGCAGAGGAAGTCCACGCCCAGCTCCTCAAAGGTCACCGTATTGTCTTTCATTCCGCCTTCATTCAGCTTTTCCAGCTTCACCCTCAGCTTCTTCTCCATGGAAACCAGCTGCTTGACCGAGAAGGTTCCATTTTCCTCTTCCTTAAGTGCCTTGATCTCATTCTGGATATCATCCAGCTGTGACTCCAGAAAAGCCTTTTGTCTTGGTTTTGACAGGGGAATCTTTTCGAATTGCGAATGGCTGATGATGACAGCGTCATAATCCCCTGTGGCGATACGGCTGCAGAAGCGTTTCCTGTTTGCCGGCGTAAAATCTTTATTTGTTACGGCCAGAAGCCTTGCCGTCGGATAAAGGGCCATGAATTCCCTCGACCACTGTCCCGTCAGGTGCCCCGGTACGACGATCATCGCTTTATGGCACAGCCCGATTCGCTTTTTTTCCATCACGGCCGCAGCAATTTCGAAAGTTTTTCCTGAACCTACGCAATGCGCCAGCAATGCGTTCTGTCCATAAAGCTGTCTGGCCACGGCTCCTTTCTGATATGGTTTCAGTTTTATGGCCAGGTTCATGCCGGGGAATCTTAAATGGCCGCCGTCAAATTTCCTTGCCACACAGCTGTTAA
>UMIU01013969.1_pt1 | contig 13383 bp, 9 predicted proteins | sample 1965871 | NCBI WGS metagenome assembly UMIU01 (sample SAMEA4836132, study PRJEB28245) | human gut metagenome | biome: gut microbiome; material: fecal sample | place: Denmark | collected 2008
ACTAGGACTGCTATAATATCTCTTAGCGTCCGAAACCGCACACAAAATAAATATTATCCGGCGCGTCCCCCTACTAACAATTGCATTTCCCCCTCCCTTTTATTATAATAACAACCAAAGCAAACAAATCAACTTGCAGACACACTATAACATTCTATAAACTCAGGAAAGGACACTATAATATATGAAGAAACCCAGCATGATCAGCATCCTTCTGTTTCTGACAGGACTCCTGTGCATCATAGCCCTGATCTTCTTTAACAGGACCACACTGCACCAGATCCTCACTACCGAAAAAGAAGTCGACACAATCTCCGAACAGATCACTGCAAAACACGACGAAGTCAAACAGGCAGTAGACAAGTACACTACCGCCATAGACACAGTCCAGTCAAATATCAATCGCATGAAACAAAAACAACAGACAGCCACACAGAAGAAAACCAAAGAAAAAGCTGAAATCCCGGAAGAATCTTCATCAAGACCTTCTGTATTCAGCCAGAACAGCACCATCGCTTCTTCTGATTCCAGTGCCGGCGTGTTCTCCTCCGAAGCAGAAACAGGCGGACATATAATAGGAATTGATCCCGGTCATCAGAGTGAATCCATAGATATGAGTGCCCAGGAACCAAACGGTCCCGGTTCTTCTGAAATGAAGGCCAAATGTACCAGCGGAACTCAGGGAACCTACAGCGGTGTTCCCGAATACCAGCTCAATCTGGAAGTTTCTCTTCAGCTAAGAGATGAACTGGAACAGAGAGGATATCATGTAGTCATGACACGAACAGACAATGAAACAGCTATCAGCAACATGGAACGCGCACAATATGCAGCTGCACAGGGTGCAGAAATCTATGTCCGCATCCATGCAAACGGCGATGATTCCCATACTGCATCAGGAGCACTGACCATGTCGCCCTCTCAGAATAATCCTTATATCCCACAACTGTTTGAACAGTCTGATCGATTATCCCGGTGCATCATCGATTCCTACTGTGCTGCAACAGGTTTTCAGAACCTTGGGATTCAGTACACTGACACGATGACAGGAATTAACTGGAGCACTGTTCCTGTTACAATCCTTGAAATGGGATTTATGACAAGCCAGAATGACGATCTGAAAATGAACGATGCAGAATTCCAGAAAACAATGGTACAGGGAATCGCAAATGGCATTGACAGCTACTTTGCATCATAATGATGTTGACTTGATATCTGCGGATTGCTACGCAGCTTCGCAGCTCCCGCAATCCTGATTACAATAATCACGAAAGGAAAACCGCAATGAATAAAAAGCCAAATGAAAAAAACATTTTTCTCTATATAGTGATCGGTATACTGACCGTTGCAGTGATCGCACTTGCTGCTGTCTCATTTTTATCACTAAACCATCTCGTCACACTACAGCAAAAAGTGCAGACACTCTCCAAAACCGTAGAGGAGATTTCCACTGATACAAATACCCTTATCAACCAGGCAGATCAGTTAGATGAATTAAGAGAACAGGAAAGCTCTGTCAGGGCAGCGACAGGAGAAACATCTCCTGCACAGTCAGAATCAACTGAACCCTCTTCAGAATCTGAACAACAGGACGGAACTCTTTCCCCTTCCTCCGGCACCACCTTCACTGACAATACTGACTCCAGTATGGATAATCTCCTGAATCAGGTGCAGTCCCTGCTGCCAGCTGATAATGGAACATGGTCTGTCTATGTCTGCAACTTGCTGAAAGATTCTGAAGGTATGATCAATGATACTCCAATGCAAGCAGCAAGCCTGATCAAACTGTACATTATGGGGGCTGTATATGAAAGCTACGACACGCTTTCCCAGTCTCACAGCGGAGATGAAATCGACAGTAATATTTCAGCCATGATAACAGTCAGTGATAATGATGCAGCCAACACTCTGGTAAACTGGCTTGGAAACGGCGATGACTCTGCAGGTATGGCAAAAGTAAATGATTTCTGCCAGGAACATGGATTTACCAGCACACAGATGAACCGTCTGCTTCTTGCCGGCAAAGAAAATGGTGACAATTACACCTCTGCAAAAGACTGCGGAACCTTTTTAAAGCAGATATACCAGACTGTCAACGGAACCCTTCCCGCTTCTACTCTTTCAAATGCAGATGCCATGTATTATCACTTAAAAATGCAGCAACGCAAAAATAAGATTCCTGCACAGCTTCCGGAGGGCGTTGGTACTGCCAATAAGACCGGCGAACTTGACACTGTAGAAAATGATGCAGCAATCATCTATGATACAGCCAAAGGAATTGACCTTGTAGTATGCTTTATGTCACAGAATCTTACTGATACCGGTGCAGCCCAGAGCACCATTGCTGCAGATGCACGCGCTATCTACGGATATTATAATGAATAAACACAATCTTCTGAATCTACAGTCTATCCAGATAATTGTCATAAACCAGACAGATATTCACAATTGAAACAAAGAACTTACTTGATTCGATTAAAAGAAGGAGGCACATCCCTTAACGGGTTGTGCCTCCTTCTGCAAATTCAACAGGAAGAATCGTCAATGTCTCAATCTCTTCCCCTTTTATTTTCTTTAATAAAAGTTCCACAGCCTTTCGTGCCATATCCGACACCGGCTGTACAATTGTTGATACCAGATATTTTCCGATACATATGGCTCAACATCCTGATATGTAACGCAGATAATGCCATCCACTTTATTCTGCTCTGCCATACGATAATAATATTCTTCCTTCTCAGGCATTCCCTGTGCCACATCTTTTATTGTTACCATATACAACTCCTGATATTTTTTACTGTATATCGCTTATAAAACGGACAAAATCATCTACTTCCACTATATGCTCATGAACGCAGACGCTTCGCGATCTGCGCTCATATTTCTCATACGGACAGACTATAGTTGAAACAGGATTCTTACCTGATCCGGTAAAAATCTTTATTTATACAGACACATCTTTTCTGAAACTTTTAAATCTTCTGTTCTGAAAACTTCCCAGTCCATACCCAGAATATTCTCTTCTGTTTCCGCTGCGCCATATACCTTTCCGTTTTCTGCAAATACCTCAATAACTTCCTGATCAAAAATGAAGCTGATTTCCTGTTCTGTTGAGATTCTTTCCCTCATATAATATACATGTGTTTCTGTATCCTCAATACTCAGGATATTGCTGTAGAAATCCGCTGTCAGTCTCAGGCTTCCTATTGTCAGTCTCCACTCTCCCTTAGTACCTGCTTCCGGAGTCAGAACGATCTTGCATGCCTGTCCCTCAGGAGAAATTGTGCTTTTTAGACTATCATACCATCCTGCTTCCAGATTCTTAATCTCTTTGGCAGGTGCAAAACAGATTTTATAGTCATTGCCTTCTTTTTCAAGGGATAATTCTGTAGGAAGGGACATCAGTCCTCTGTAATTTCCTCTGTCATTCTTCATCCGGAGCCATGCCATACTGACCACCCTGTCATCTACACCACTGAATGTCTGAGCTGCATAGGGCAGTACAGAGCTATACGCGGATTTACGGCATCCGTCAGGTTTAAATTTATACCCGTCAAATTCTCCGGTCATATAGTAACCATCTGCGGACCAGAATACCCATCTCTTTTCCCCTGGTACATTTTTAACTTCCAGTTCAAGAAGATCTGGACACTCCCACATTCCAGGCTCTGAAATTCTCTGAGTTTCCTCCCAGTTCAGAAGATTTGTTGAACGGTAGACAGCAAAATCATATCCATCCAGATATAATACCATAATAAATGCTTTACTTTCTTTATGATAAAAAACCTTAGGATCTCTATTTTCATTTACAATATGCGGCATACAGAATTTTTCTGATCTCTGAAGAGTTTTTCCTCCATCTGTAGAATACGCCAGTCTCTGGGTAAACAGATTTCCTGCATCCACAGACCACTGATTTCTGCCGCCTGCAGCTGTATAGAAGTATAACAAAGCTCCTTCACCATAGCCTGTCAGATTGTCTTTATCCTGAATTCCGCAGCCGGAGTAAACAGTTCCTGTTTCATCCGGTGCAATAGCCAGTCCTTCCTGTTCCCAGTGATAGAGATCCTTACTCTTTACATGACCCCACTGCATATTTCCCCACATACTTCCATATGGATTCCACTGATAATAGAGATGATAAAATCCATCTGCATAAACCATACCATTAGGGTCATTATGCCATCCTGTTGCAGGTGCAGCATGCAGTTTCGGGCGATAAGGATATACATTATCATAAGGTTTCCCGTAACAGAAAATTCCTTCCAGAAGTTCCTTGTCTGCACCCTCTATCTGCAGATCTTTTCCTAAGAACGCAGAAGCATCCCAGCATCCGTAAAATTCACAATCTGTTTTTCCAAGATGAATATCAATCTCCTGAATTTTTTTTCCTTCTATATAAAAATGCAGTTTTCTCTCCGGTGCATTCTTGCTTACCGGGAGCCAAATATATGGTTTTTCAACGTTTAATATCATTTTGTATCCTCCATTTAGCTGTTCCGTTCAAAAATCTTATACTTCCAGTTGTTGCTCATTTCATTTTTTATGGCTTTAGCAGATTAGTTTTTCGCTCCTGTAGATGCAATTCCTGCCACATAGTATTTCCGAAGACTAAGGAAAATAATCAGTACCGGAATTGTTACCAATGTCAGACCAGCCATAACATTTCCATAGTTAACCGGCTGGATACTGAACAGACTGCTCAGAGCCATCTGGATGGTCTGCTTGGAGCTGTCTAAGATTATCATAACCGGCCATACAAAATCATTCCAGCAGGCAATAAATACAAGAATACCAACAGTTGCATACACCGGTTTTGCCAGAGGCATGACCAGTGCAAGATAAGAGTTTGAAAGTCCCATCTTATAGATAATAGAGAACTGCGGAAGCATAACTGTCTGAGCCGGAATGATCATAACTGCCAGGATAAAAGTATTTTTCCATCTGCCTGTGCAGAATAGAACAATCTACGTCCGGCAATCCCGAACTGATTTATCCTGCTTAAAGCAAAAGGCTTCTCCTGTTTATACCATTATGCCTCTTCAGCTTCTCCTTCTTCATAGGACTTCTCCCATATCTCCGAGAACACTGCCAGAGGGCAGTCCGTCAGGAGACACATAAGGAGGAAACATTCATAAGGATTCACTATGTAGATTTCGCCCATTCCGCATTGAAGCAGAATGTCCTGAATCTCATCAAGAAAATGTTTATATCTGTTAAATGGATCATCATCCTCCATCTCCTGCGATACAATAAAAAACTCCAGCGTGATCAGGTCAAAACGCTCTACCGGAAGCTTATGATTCAGAATATTGGTAATCCTCTGCCTGCTGAAACGCTTCTGACTGAAATGTTTTGCCAGAATGGAGGCAGACATTTTCTTCAGGTTACCCATTTTGTTGATAGGGATTCCGCTGCAGATTACTTTTTCCACATCAGAAGGTGTGATCCGCTCTGCTGTCCACACCTTATCCCCACCTTTTTCCTCTTCATCATGCTGATAGAGTCCGGCAATAATCTGCTTCGCATGATATAAAAGCTTCGTAAATTCCTGAAAAGCCTGACTCTTCTCAGATATGGGATCTACTCTTTTTGATTTCAGGCGGGCGAGATAATCAATTAATTTCTCCTCTGTATCAAGGCACAGATTACTTCCATATAAAACCTGAGTGTTTTCCACTTCTACAGGGACAAGTACCTCATATTTTTTCTTCAGTTCCTCTGCCTTGTGATAACCCTGCTGCGTACTGTAGCAGTACCAGTAGATCACCTCATCCGGATTATGAAAATCAAAATCCTGTTCCTTCAACACTCTTGTCAGAAAATCTGACACATCTTCTGCGGTCATTTTCAGTCCGAATCCAAGCAGAAAAACAGTTTCTCTTTTTACGGAAGCCTGATTCAGCCAGTTATTCACCAGTGCCGACAATTTGGTAGAGGTAGGATTCATGGATTTGGGCGTATAAGTTTCCTTAAAGGAATCTACTATGATCTCCTTATACACTTCCTGGGGAACCTCCGAGAAAGGTTCTTCCAGTTCTGCCCTTTCATAAATATATCTCTTCAGATGGTCACCAAAGGACACCAGTTCCATCTCTTTATATAAATAGTGGAAAATAACATCCGCATCTTCGTCTTCAAAACTGTCCAGACTTACCACCTGTCGAAATCTCTGTGCCGCCCTTCTGGTAAATTCATAATCCTGTACTTTATCAAATGCAACATTCTGTTCAAAGTCCAGATCCTGCATACGATTCTTCATGCTGCCCCACCTCTCATTTTTTATCTTTCAGATTTTTCATCCATTCTTTCATTCTGCGGATCGTATCCAGCTTCTGTACCTCACAGAGCACGATCGTCACATTATCTCTCCCGCCCTTTTGAAGAGCACTTTCAAGAAGATTATTTACAATCTCCGGGATTTCCATATCCTGTGACAGAATCGCCTCTATCTCACTGTCCGAAAGCATGTCTGTTACTCCGTCTGAACACAAAAGATATCTGTATCCTTCCTTATGCTCGATTTCAGCCACAGAAGGTTCCAGTTTCTGAAGCTCCTCAGGCAGTCCAAGGTACTGGGTTAACGGGGCTTTTCCAACTGCTGTACTGCCAAGAACATGGTCTGTGGAAATCTGCTGAAGCTTACCGCAGTCCATAAAATAAATCCTGCTGTCCCCAAGATTACAGGCAAACATAGACTCCGGTGTAAAAAGAAGCATTGCCATTGTACTTCCCATAGTCTGGATATGATGATCTGACCCATATCTGCATACTGCCTGATTCATCCTTTTACATACACCGTCTATGAAATCCTCCGGCATATCCCTCAGCATTCTTTTATTTGTATTATAAAATTTTCCAAATTCTTCAGATGCAAGAAAGGCTGCAACCTCACCACAGCTCTCTCCTCCCATACCATCAAACACCGCCATCGCCGGTACTTTGTTTTCCGAAATGATTTTCGAACACACACCCTTTGTTCCTTCATTATCCATTGGAAGGGATTCCCCAAAGCACCAGAAATTATCTTCATTATTTGCCCTTATATTTCCCATATGACAGGTATATGCACACTCAATCTGATACATTGTCATTATTATTCTTTGTTCCTTCTCCCTTCAATGCTTTCAATGAATTATTCCAGTATTTCTCGCCACGCTTTACAAATTCCTCATTATCCGTTTCATTATCGTGACATTTTCCATTGGAATCAATCCACCGGATCAGCTCGCCATCATCATAGTAATAGTATTCTGAAGTTTCATCATACCAGATATATGCAAAGAATAATTTCTCTCCCCAGTAGAAATATTCTTCGTACACCTTATCTTCCGACTCTGCCGGATAAACCAGAGCTTTCATGCATTCACTTTCAATATCCAGATTTCCATCTGCCTGCTGAGTGGTCTTCACTCTCCTCAGATATCGCAGAACAGTCCCTTCCGTTCCAACCCAGTCATAGCTGTCCAGATTATTGGTGATAGTTGTTGCCTGCTCCTTGATTGCATCCAACGCCTGGGAAAAATCTTTTGATTCAGATTTTGTAGTACTGTATTTCTTATCCTCCAAAATTGCAATCGGATTATCCTCCTGCCCTTCCTGAGTATTATCCGTACTGACTCTGTAATAAATGACGGCTGTCAGAAGTATTGCAGTTCCTGCCACGATTGCAAGCAATGTTCTGCGCAGCAACTGTTTTTTTCTGCGTCTTCGCTTTCTGGCTTCCACAGCGCGCGCAGATCTTATCGCAACTGTTTCTGATGACGTATTCTGCGCTGTACTTTTCTGTACATCTCCGGCATCTGATGCAACATTCTGTACTGCTCTGCTGTTCTGTACAGTTGCACTATATGATTTTGTTTTACCTGTTCCTGTTTTCTGAACACCGTTAGGCAACTGCTGGCTTCTGCCAGCTCTCCCATTCTTCAGATCATCCAGCGCACCATAAAGCTCTTCCGGTGTCTGATATCTCTGCGCAGGATCATAGGCACAGGCTTTCAGGATAATACGGGCAAACTGTTCCCCCGCATCCACAGGTATACTCATCTGCTCTCCTGCAACACGTTTATTTAATGCATTTTCCTTATCCCTGTAGGTAATAAACTGCTTCTCCAGACTCATAAAAGGCAGTCTGTTATGATTCATCAGTCTGTACAATACAATTCCAAGGGAGTAAATATCTACTCTGCTGTCATATTTCTTACCCTTATACATCTCAGGTGCCATATAAGAATAGGTACCTTTCTTGGAAAATCCACTCATGGTTCTCTCAAGTTCACGTGCAATTCCGAAATCTCCCAGTTTAAAATCTCCGAATCTGGACACAAAAATATTCTCCGGTTTAATATCCCTGTGAATAATCTTAAGTTTTCTACAGTATTCCAGAGCTTTGCTCAGATCCATCCCCAGCTTTATTACTTCTTTCTCGGTAAGCTGCTTTTCCGCACAGTAATCCATGAAACTTGTAAGATATTCCATCCTTATGGAGATTTCCCAGCCAATGGCATCCAGATACTCCATTACCTTAAAGTCCTCTACAGAGACAATATAGGAGTTTCCTCTGAAATATTCCATGGTACTGATTTCCTGAATGCATTCCTCCACCAGATTCTGGAAATACTGTCTTGCAGACTGGTCATCTCCTGTCTCAGAGCGCACACTGTTCAGTTCACTCTGACTTCCGGGGATATTAATAATTTTGATAGCAGAATAGAAAGATTTTCCACGTTCTGTTCTCTGTGCCTTATACACCTTGCCAAAAGAGCCTTCGCCGATTTTCTCTGTAATCTTCCATTCCGGCCATGCTGAAACCGGAAGTTCTTTATCCATATTGCACCTCCATTTCTGTTCAATTTCTTTATCATTTTCCATTCGGTTCCGGGTAATGCGTTTCATAAACTGTTACCGAAAACCAAAATATATATTTTCATAATCATAATGTATTGGTATTATAACACAAAAAACAGTCTCTTTGTATTTTTCTCTTTTTTTGACAATGGAATGTTCTGGAATTTATAGCAATCCTGTGAAACAGTGCATTGAAACGATTGCTATAATAAGTGAAAAAGAGAACTACCTCGCCGGCAAAATCTGTCGGCACAGATAGTTCTCTTATAAATTCATATTAAATCAGTCCGGATAAATTATCTACTCCGCTGGATCATTCGTTGTCTTCTGTATCGTCTAAAGCTTCGGCCTGATCATCAGCTTCGTCTTCAGCAGCCTCTTCTTCATCAGATTCTTCAACATCGAATTCTTCATCCTCCGGAAGTTCTTCATCCATTGTGATCATCTCATCATCTTTGATCTCTTCATCTTCAGGAAGTTCTTCATCCATATCTTCAACATTTACTTCCGGTTCAGGCATTGTGCTGCTGAGTCTTACGTCTCTGTAGCGTTTCATACCAGTACCTGCCGGAATCAGTTTACCGATGATTACGTTCTCCTTCAGACCAATCAGCGGGTCAACCTTACCCTTGATAGCAGCTTCAGTAAGAACCTTGGTTGTTTCCTGGAAGGAAGCGGCTGACAGGAAGGAGTTTGTAGCAAGAGATGCCTTGGTGATACCAAGCATAACCTGTTTTCCATCTGCAGGCTGTTTGCCTTCTTTTTCCATCTGCTCGTTAACGTCCTCGTATTCAAGGAAGTCAACCAGTGTTCCAGGAAGGAATTCTGTATCTCCGTTATCTTCGATACGGATTTTCTTCAGCATCTGACGAACGATAACTTCGATATGCTTATCGCTGATCTCAACACCCTGGAGACGATATACACGCTGTACTTCACGGATCATATAATCCTGAACTGCACGTACACCCTTGATTCTCAGGATATCATGCGGATTTACGCTACCTTCTGTAAGTTCATCACCTGCTTCAAGGATCTGTCCGTCTGTGATCTTGATACGGGATCCGTAAGGAATAAGGTAAGTCTTGGATTCACCTGTTTCCTGATCTGTAACGATAACCTCACGTTTTTTCTTAGTGTCGTTAATAACAGCAACACCAGGAATTTCTGTGATAATAGCAAGACCTTTCGGCTTTCTTGCCTCAAAAAGCTCCTCGACACGGGGAAGACCCTGTGTGATATCCCCACCGGCAACACCACCACTGTGGAAAGTACGCATAGTAAGCTGTGTACCTGGCTCACCGATAGACTGAGCAGCGATAATACCAACAGATTCACCAACCTGTACCGGCTCACCGGTTGCAAGGTTTGCACCGTAACATTTCGCACAGATACCAACTTTACATTTACATGTAAGGATTGTACGGATCTTAACCTTCTCGATAGATCCGCCTGTCTGATTGTCCACGCCCTCTTTCATGATACGGGCTGCACGTTTCGGTGTGATCATATGGTTTGCTTTTACAAGCACTTCGCCATCTTTATTCTTAATTGTCTCACAGGAGAAACGACCTGTGATACGTTCCTGAAGTCCTTCAATCTCTTCTTTACCATCTACGAAAGATTCTACATACATACCTGAGATCTCATCCCTGTTTTCACAGCAGTCTGTCTCACGTACGATCAAATCCTGAGAAACGTCAACCATACGTCTTGTCAGGTAACCTGAATCGGCTGTACGAAGAGCTGTATCGGACATACCTTTACGTGCTCCATGTGCAGACATGAAGTATTCCAGTACGTCAAGACCTTCACGGAAGTTTGACTTGATAGGCAGCTCAATGGTGTGACCGGTTGTATCGGCCATCAGTCCTCGCATACCTGCAAGCTGTTTGATCTGTTTATCGGAACCACGGGCACCGGAGTCAGCCATCATGAAGATGTTATTGTATTTATCAAGACCGGACAGCAGAGCATGTGTAAGCTCATCGTCAGTCTTTTTCCATGTATCAACAACTTCTTTGTAACGCTCTTCTTCGGTGATAAGACCACGTTTGTAGTTCTTTGTGATAAGGTCTACAGTATCCTGAGCCTGTTTGATCATCTCCGGTTTCTGTGGCGGAACTGTCATATCGGCAATGGCAACAGTCATGGCTGCGCGTGTGGAATACTTGTAACCTGTAGCCTTGATAGCATCAAGAACCTCAGCAGTCTTTGTAGCACCGTGAGTATTGATGACTTTTTCAAGAATCTGTTTCAGCTGTTTCTTGGCTACCAGGAAGTCAACCTCAAGAAGAAGTTCATTTCCCGGAACACTTCTGTCTACGAAACCAAGATCCTGAGGAAGGATTTCGTTGAACAGGAAACGTCCAAGTGTAGATTCTACTGTACCGGTCAGAACAGTTCCATCCGGCATTGTCTTACTGCAGCGAACATGGATTCTGGACTGCAGTGTGATTACTTTATTCTCATAAGCAAGGATTGCTTCGTTTACGCTCTTGAAGAACTTGCCTTCACCCTTATTTCCAGGTCTTTCCTGAGTCAGGTAGTAGATACCAAGTACCATATCCTGTGAAGGAACGGCTACAGGACCACCATCAGAAGGTTTCAGCAGGTTGTTCGGTGATAACAGAAGGAAACGGCACTCTGCCTGAGCTTCCTGTGAAAGCGGAAGATGTACGGCCATCTGGTCACCATCGAAGTCAGCGTTGAACGCAGTACAAACCAGCGGATGCAGTTTGATTGCTTTACCTTCTACAAGGATTGGTTCGAATGCCTGGATACCAAGACGGTGCAGTGTAGGTGCACGGTTCAGCATAACCGGATGTTCTTTGATAACATCTTCCAGAACATCCCATACAGCAGGCTCCAGCTTCTCAACCATTTTCTTGGCGTTCTTAATATTGTGTGAAGTTCCGTTGGCAACAAGCTCTTTCATAACAAAAGGTTTGAACAGCTCGATGGCCATTTCTTTCGGAAGACCACACTGGTAAATCTTAAGTTCCGGTCCTACAACGATAACGGAACGTCCGGAATAGTCAACTCGTTTACCCAGAAGGTTCTGACGGAAACGTCCGGATTTACCTTTCAGCATATCGGAAAGAGATTTCAGGGCTCTGTTTCCGGGACCTGTTACAGGACGTCCACGACGACCGTTATCGATCAGGGCATCTACTGCTTCCTGAAGCATACGTTTCTCGTTACGAACGATAATATCCGGTGCACCTAATTCCAGAAGTCTCTTCAGACGGTTGTTACGGTTGATGATTCTTCTGTAAAGGTCATTTAAGTCAGATGTAGCGAAACGTCCGCCATCCAGCTGAACCATAGGACGAAGATCCGGCGGGATTACAGGGATAACTGTCATGATCATCCACTCAGGACGGTTTCCTGACTCACGGAAGGATTCTACAACTTCCAGACGTTTGATGATTCTGGCACGTTTCTGGCCTGTAGCATCTTTTAATTCTTTCTTCAGTTCTGCAGAATCTTTCTCAAGGTCAATTGCCTCAAGAAGCTCTTTGATAGATTCTGCACCCATACCTACACGGAAATCATATCCATAAGCCTCACGTGCATCCTGATATTCTCTCTCTGTAAGTACCTGTTTGTACTGGAGTCCGGAATTAGCCGGATCCAGTACGATATAGTTAGCAAAGTAAAGGACTTTCTCCAGAGTTCTCGGAGAAATGTCAAGGATCAGTCCCATACGGGACGGAATTCCTTTAAAATACCAGATGTGGGATACCGGAGCAGCCAGCTCGATATGTCCCATACGCTCTCTACGTACAGAGGATTTGGTAACTTCTACACCACATCTGTCGCAGACAACGCCTTTATAGCGAATCTTTTTGTACTTTCCACAGTGGCACTCCCAGTCCTTGCTCGGTCCAAAGATTCTTTCACAGAAAAGTCCGTCTTTCTCCGGCTTTAAGGTACGGTAGTTGATGGTCTCAGGTTTTAAAACCTCGCCTCTTGACCACTCTCTGATTTTCTCAGGGGACGCCAGTCCGATTTTGATGGCATCGAAAGTCATTGGCTGATATGTTTCATTGGCGTTAGTTGTTTCTGCCATGTATTCTTTCCCCTTTCTTACTCTTCGTCATCGTCTTCAAGAGCCTCATCCAGCTCAATGAAGTCCTCATCCTCATCTTCGTCCTCGTCAATATCAACGAGTTCTTCTCCGTCAAACTCCTGCTTTGTATAGCCGTGTTTGCCGTAGTCTTCTTCTCTGTCGTGATGTCTTCTGGAATCTCCCTCGATAACAGAACGAAGGTCTGTATCACCATAATCCACAGATTCAAGAAGATGTACTTCTGTATTGTCATCCTTGAGTACCTTCACATCCAGACCAAGAGACTGGAGCTCTTTTAAGAGAACCTTGAAGGATTCCGGAATACCCGGCTCAGGAATATTATCACCTTTGATGATTGCTTCGTATGTCTTCACACGACCGACAACATCATCAGATTTCACTGTCAGGATTTCCTGCAGTGTGTAGGATGCACCGTAAGCTTCCAGTGCCCAAACCTCCAT
>UMIU01006881.1_pt1 | contig 13356 bp, 16 predicted proteins | sample 1965871 | NCBI WGS metagenome assembly UMIU01 (sample SAMEA4836132, study PRJEB28245) | human gut metagenome | biome: gut microbiome; material: fecal sample | place: Denmark | collected 2008
TGGTTCCAGATCATGTGAAACCGATCACGGCAAAACTGCGTGAGTGCGGTGTTACTGTAGAGATGTCTGATGAAGGGATGTATGTATTAGCCGATGACCGGGATTTAGTTTCGACGGACATCAAGACCCTTCCATACCCAGGTTTTCCGACAGATATTCAATCACCATTCATGGCTTTCCTGACCACGGTCAACGGCGCCAGCAACGTCATTGAAACTGTCTTCGAAAACAGATTTATGCATGTAGCCGAGCTGAATCGTATGGGAGCGAACATCAAAACCGAAGGCAACCGTGCGATGATTCAAGGTGGAAAGATGCTGGAAGGCGCCCAGGTAATCGCAACGGACCTGAGAGCCGGAGCGGCACTGGTTCTTGCTGGTCTGGTGGCACAGGGAACTACAGAAATTTCCGAAATCTACCACATTGAGCGTGGATACGAAAAATTCGTTGAAAAATTCAGAGCTTTGGGAGCGAATATTCTCAGGCTGGAAGACTAGCGGATAAACGAGCAGACCGGATACGGTCTGCTTTTTACTTGCTCACCGTAGTCCCCTTGTAGTAATGGGTCAATATTTTTTTGTAATTTTTGCCTTTCTTTGCCATACCATTGGCGCCGTACTGGCTCATGCCTACGCCGTGGCCTGAGCCACTGCTGGTGATGGTGATTTTTTGTCCTTTGAAGGAGATTTTGAATCTGGCGGAGTAAAGCCCCAATGCGGACCGCACGTCGACGCCAGAGATGGTTTCCTGCCCGATCTTGATCGTTTTTACCCTGCCGCCATCTGAGTGGGATTTGATGCGGATATTGGAGCGCTTGATTTTACCGAAATTCAGTTCGGGCATATGCGTCCGTATCTTGGCAGCGAATGTGCTGACAGACATGGTCTGCCTTTCCTTTTTATGTGTGGCGCCAGGTTCGTAGGAGCTGGATACACTGACAAGGTAAGGAAATGAGCCGGAGAACACTTCTTCCGAGTTTTCCGTATCGCCAGCGCTGGAGGCAAAATAGAGGGCGTGGGAGGCCAGTTTGCCGTCATATAAGAGGACCTGCCCCTTTGTTTCATTTACGGCGTCTTTGACCTTATCGGAGATGTTATCGCTTCTATATACCTGGCAATGCACGGTGTCGCAAAGCTTTGCACCTGAATTGATGCGGCCCAGGGCGTAAGTGCGGCTGGCAACCGATTGGGCTTTGAGCGCTTCAGGCTCAAAGGCAGCGGGCATTTCCGAGGCGACGACACCTTGGATATATTTTTCAAAAGGAATCGTCTCGTACTTTTTCTTTTCGGTGATGTAAACTTTAACAGTCTTTGGAATCTCTCCCTTGTAAGCAATGCCATCTTCTTGTTCGACGAGGCTGGGGAACAATTTGATGCTTACATAGGGAAGCAGAACGACGAGGAACAGCATGCTGGCTATGTAAACTGCCACATGGCGCATATTGATTTTTCTTTGGTGAAACATAAAGCTTATCCTCCTGCTTTAGTCTATGCTGATGTGGACAAAATAGACGTAAAAGTATATAATTAAGTGGACAATAATTGGATTTGTCATATCACAAAAACGAAAGGAAGTATCAATGGCTGATATTAAATTCCTGGAGCTGCTTTCTAAGGATTATCCAAACATCAAAGCGGCGACAGCAGAGATTATCAATTTGAGTGCAATCCTTGCATTGCCAAAGGGAACAGAGTATTTTTTAAGCGACCTGCACGGGGAGCATGAAGCTTTTATCCACATGCTGAAGAGTGCTTCAGGCACGGTTAAGAGCAAAATAGATGAGCATTACGGCGGCGTACTTAGTGAGACAGATCGAGATGATTTGGCAGCTCTGATCTACAATCCGCAGGCGGAGATTAATAGAAGGAAGAAAAGCGAGGGTGACTTTGATAAATGGTGCACTACGGTGATCTACAGATTGGTAACCATCTGTAAGTCGGTTTCTACCAAGTATACCAGGTCCAAGGTGAGACGGAGACTGCCCAAGTACCTGGATTATGCCATGGACGAACTGCTCCATGCTGACGACGAAGAGAACAGAGCCCACTATTACAGCGCCATCATCAATACTGTCGTGGAATGCCGTATTGCAGAGGACTTTATCATCGAAATGGCGGATGCCATCAGCAATCTGGCAGTGGATCATCTGCATATCATCGGGGATATCTTTGACAGAGGCGCGCATCCAGATACGATCATGGATTTTTTGATGGATTATCACGATGTGGATTTTCAGTGGGGAAATCATGATATCGTATGGATGGGAGCGGCTACAGGCAATTGGGCCTGTATCGCCAATATCCTGAGAATGAATATCAGCTATAATAACTTTGATATGTTGGAAATCGGTTATGGAATCAATCTGCGTCCATTGGCGATTTTTGCGGAGAAGATCTATGGAGACGATCCTTGTGAATTCTTCGCACCGCATATTCTGGACCGGAACGAATACGACCCTATCGACGAGAGACTGACGGCAAAGATGCACAAGGCCATCGCCATCTGCCAGTTCAAGGCGGAAGGGCAGCGAATTATGGCACATCCAGAATATAAGCTGGAGAACCGGCTTCTGCTCGACAAAATCAATTGGCAGGAGGGAACTGTGGAAATTGAGGGCACTGTTTATCCGCTGCGCGACACCAACTTCCCGACGGTAGATCCCGACGACCCGTACGCCTTTACGGAGGAAGAGCGGGAGGTCATGAACTCTCTCGAGGCTTCGATTCTCAATTCTGAAAAACTGCAGGCGCATATTCGGTTTTTATACAGCCATGGTGCGTTATACACCAGGGTGAATGGCAATCTGTTGTACCACGGCTGCATCCCAATGACTGATGAAGGGGAGTTTGAAGAGGTTGAGATCAACGGAGGCCGTTACAAAGGAAAAGCTTTGATGGATTACCTGGATGATCAGGTGCGGAAAGCTTATTTCTCACCTTCAGAAGCTAAGGAAAGCGGCAGGCTGGGGGATTTGATGTGGTATCTCTGGCTGGGCGGCAACTCACCGCTCTTCGGCAAAGACAAGATGACGACGTTTGAGAGGCTGTTCATCGCTGACAAAGCTTCTCACAAAGAACATGTAAGGCCGTATTACAAGCTGATTAAGGAGAAGGGGCCTTGCGAAAAGATTCTGCGGGAATTCGGACTGGATCCTCGACGTTCAAAGATTCTCAACGGTCATGTGCCGGTCAAAATCAAGGACGGGGAGAGTCCGATCAAAGGCGGCGGCCTGCTCTATGTCATCGACGGCGGGATTTCGAAAGCTTACCAGAAGCAGACCGGAATCGCTGGTTATACTTTCATTTTCAACTCCAGGTTCATGGCCCTGGCAGAACATAAGCCGTATAAGCCGCTGAAGGAGGACGGAACCCAGGAGTTCCAGTCTCCGATCGTAAAGACGGTGGAGGTGCTGCCTGAGAGGATGATGGTTCTCGATACGGATCAGGGAATAGAACTGGTAGAGCAAGTCGACAACATAAAACAGTTGGTAGAAGCGTACCGCAAGGGCATTATCAAAGAACAGTATTAGAAGCATGAAAAATTAGAAGTATGAAAAAAGCAAGGAGTTTGTCAGCTCCTTGCTTTTGTGAGTGTGATGTTGTTATTTTCCTGCGGAATATTCCCTTGTGCATATTTCTTTTTCATTTTTGTCCAAGAAAGTAAAGTTTATCGTAACTCCTTCGATTTTTGAGTCTTCCTCAAATTCCTTGATTATCTTTTGAGCTTCGCTTTCGAAGGAGTCGAGAAGCTGGTCATACATTGGCTTTAGCTGCTCTAACTGATCGTCGTTGATAGCCTGGTCTAATTTGACTGTGAAATTCATTGCGTTGTCCTTGACATCAATGTTACAGTCCATTCCGTCTTGAGAAAGACTATCTTTGAGCTTTTCCATTTCTTCCTGCTCGCTTTTGTTGTCGTTAATGTACTCTTCTAAAGTGGACGGTCCGCCACATCCGGTGAGCAGAGCCATCATTGACAGGGTCAGTATTAGCATGATGCTGGTTAATAAAACTTTTGATGATTTCTTATTCATATCGCATTCTCCTTTTGTGAAAATATTAATTGTATGTACATTATAAAGTCTTTCAGAAGTTTGTACAAGCAAATTTTAATGGAGTGGACAAAGAGTAATTGAAAAGTAACCGTGGTAAAAAAGGAAATTTTATTTGGACCATGGAGGCTGTAACCGTTGAAATTACGTCACGGCTTTTACCAGGCTATCGCTATGACACTTTAGAAACCGAAAGGTTTAGACGTTATTGGCATTTTTTGATGAAATGACGGGTAAAGCTTTCAACTATCATTTTTGAGGCGGAAGTATAGATTTCAGAACAATGATATTTCTATATTGACAAAGCTGTTTACATTAGTTATACTAATATAGTACGAAATTTCATTACGTGTGCATGCGCCATTAGCTCAATTGGATAGAGTCGCGCACTACGAATGCGAAGGTTGGGGGTTCGAGTCCCTCATGGCGCACCAAAAACCCTGTAATTGCAACGATTACAGGGTTTTTAATTGCTTATGATTTATCAAAATTTACAACAATTAGCCATTTTTTAGCCATTTAGTTTAATTTGATGCTTTGTTGTGGGAATTTTATACGTACATGTGGGGGCTATGTGGTCGTGGGCATAGCCCCTATATTTATGGGCAAGACCAGGGGGGGAGTGGTATCAAGAGTTTTAGCATCAAAGACTTTTTTAAACCGTGAAAGAACTATATCCAATGATATTCTTGCAAGCCTCTTCAAGATTGTTGTTATTCCTCCTGTCGATAGGCAGTAGTGACTAAATCCGTAAATCGTTTACGGACTTATTTTCATTTTCTGTTGAAAAATAGTATCGGCAAACATTTTCCGTTATAATTAAAATCCGCAAATTATGCGGATTCTTCTTCTGCTATATTGGCAAATGCGACAAACTGACGGATTTAAAGACTAATAGCACTTTAGCATGTTTTTAGAGTCTCTTACTCTTTGTTCGGCTTCTAATCGCCTTAGAACAGCTGTCTCAACTCCTGATGTGTATTTATTATTCTTCCATGAAGCAAGTCCCATTTCATAGAAATAGATATCTTCTCTGCCGTTGCGTTCATCCTGGCTGATTCTTTTTATAATGTGATGTCTGATTGCCCTGCACCCTCGTTCAAATGCTCTTTGATACCTTCCGCTCTCTTTATCTGTACCGCCCATCATTTTTCGTGCCTGTGGCAGAGTGACATCGTATTCTAGCATGGTTATGACAATCTTAAATACAAACGCACCTTCTTTTTGTGCACCTTCAAGTATTAGGTTACGCATGTATCCCCAATAGTCAGTATCTTCGATGCGCTTGTAGTACGCTGTTGAGGTTTCATCTAAAATGGTTTCCAATAATTTCATATCCTCTTCATTTCCGCTTACAGGGGTTTCAAGACTGGTGGCATAATTCAATGGGTCATTGCGCTTTTTTGCACTTTTACCGCTGAAAATAACGTCATTAAAAGCTGATTTGATATAAAAAGACAAATATCCAATGAAGCTTTTTTCTCCGCTATGATAGTTCTTTATGGCTTTCAGGAAGTATAAATATGACTGATTTATCATGTCACCTCTTAATGATTGTAAATGGTTGGGGGCATTATAGAGACGTTTCGTTGCCTGTTGTTCTATGAAGCCTATAACCTGGTTCCACAATGGTTCTACCAATTCTGAATGACCGCTATTTATCAGCTTTACTAATTCTTCATTGCTCATATGCTTCACCCTCCTTTAAGTGATATTGAATGGGCTATAAATTATACGAAAAATATATCATACCCCCCTTCTACGTGTGTGTCACTCACCAAAATTTGTGTGGAAATTCGGTCTTTAAGATTAGCCTGACACTACTTTTAATAGGGGGAGGCAGGGAGTATAAAGGCTATGTTTTCTATAAGGTGACCACACCCCCCTCATGCGCGCGACTCATGTGTTTTCTGCAAGTGGAGATTCGGTCACGATGGAATGATGGTGGCTTATAGATTAAGGGGGGAGGTTGTACACTCACACAAATGACAGCTATTGGGTATATTTGTTTCAATAGCTGTCACCTTCATGAACTTAGGGTATGCCCGAATGTTCCATATGCCTTTACACCTCTTCATATATTCAAAGTCAGCTTGCTTAAAATGACGAACATGTGATATAATATAAATGTTCTATAAAGCCATATGTTTATGGTTTCAGGCTATCCCTTGGGCTGTTAGGGGTAGCCTTTTTATTTGCACTTCAACGCCTTGCTGGCAATCCAATGATTTTCAGCGGTCTTTATGGTAGCCTTTGGCGATATGGTCAATATGATTTCACGTGGGTACATATTGCCGTCAAAGTCAGTGTTGAAAATTAAACTGCCTGTATTATATACGGCAACGGCGTAAATTGCTTTTGTGCCAAGAGACTCATACTTGATACTGTCTATGTGTACTGTGTACGCTACGTTGCCCTGTGACAAGGTTATCTGCTTATTGAACTCCATTTGAATCGCTCTTTTCCGACACTCTGATTTGAATAATATCACTAGGCTTAAACCTTTGGTATTTGTCTATCCCTGGTGGCTCTTGTGATATGGTTACGTCTCCATGAACCCACATACGGTTGATTACTTCCTGGCGTATCTTGTCCATGATAAGGTAGTGGCAATACTCGCCTTTGGGGTTTTTCATCGTATTTATCAAAACAAAATGAATGGGTTTTGTCGGCTGATAATAGGCGTACTGGTCAGCGAGATAATTTATAAATTCTTCTTTCACGTTCATCTCTTCGATATCATCACAAGGACTATGATAATATTCCAGCTTTGCAAAGATAGCCTTGTTTTTATGAAATGCTCTGATTTCTTCGATTTCAGGGTATCTTATGCGCCTGGTCATAGTTTTACCCGAATCATACGGTTTTGTCTTGCAGTGCTTGCCTTGTGCTGTTTTAGACTGACTGTGAGCCTTTCTGTTCCCCTGTTTCTTCTTAGTTGCTTTCTTTTTCATGTGAATACTCCTTTCTTTCCCATATCGTATAGGCGGTTTAGAAACCTGCTACTCTAACTGGTATTGGAGAGGTATGCTTAATTGTTCGCCAGGGGGCACGGTGTAAAAGCGTTGTGGCTTCACGGTTATGGTGTTTTTCCTTTTTCTTCGCTTACGCCGTGCCTCTTCATTGAACCTTTTTTCCCTGTATGTAATATGCTCGGCTCCTGTAATTGGGTTAACCCTTACTTCCAGGCTTCCAGGTATAATATAACAGTCCCTTTTAGGCTTTATCTCCTTTCCTGGCTGGTGCTGATAGTGTTCTCTATCTGTCAAAGGGCGTTCCAAATTGCGACTGCAATTGTACCGTCTTGTGTTTAAGTAGGTTTCCCTATCGTAATAATCCCTGGTATGGTTTATGAAGTACCGTGCTATCGGCGTATAGTCATCGCCTGCCAACGGACTGATTGAAAGTAGTCCATGTGTCCAGTGTTTTGCTATCGTCGCTGTATCAATAGATTTCATTATCATATGGTGATGCACTCTGTGCCCTCCGTGGCTTGTCACAGATACCCATTCAAAAGGTTTCCCCTGCTTTGCATATTCTCTTCTCATTGCTTTTATAAAGTTGTGTAAATGCCTCTTTGCTTCTTTCTGCGTGGGACTGGGGTTTTTGTATGTCAATGTGATATAACTGTCGCCCTCACAGAAATTAGCGTCTAACAGTACGGCTAACCGCCTTGTGGCTATGTTGTTGTTTTCGTTTATGACTGATTCCCTGGTTGGGTTAGCCTTTGGCTTTCTCTTTTCCGTGGGTTCCTTTTCTACTTTCCTCTTCAACTTGATTTCATTATGGAATATCATTCCTGCTTGTGTTCTATAAAGATATGCGTTACTCATTTCCTGCCTTTCCTGTGGTTCTAAAGATAATACTATTATCGAGGGGAAAAGGAAGACTTTCACTCCCTTTACGTTTCTCCCTTCGTCTTATAGTAGGCTGTTTATCTTTATGTCCTTATTTTGCGGTCTGCATGTACTCTTCCAGCTTGTCCAGGTCGAACAAATATTTGCTTCCAGCTTTTCGGCTTGGGATTATCCCATTAATGACCAGTTGGCGAATATAGTTCTGCGAAATAGCTGTTTCAGGGTCACGCTTCTTTAATTCGGCGTAGGCTTTCTGTATCGTCCTATACTTTGCCATATGCTTTCATCTCCTTCCTTGTTTTTTTATAAACTTGAAGAGGCTGTTTCTTCTTCAAGAAGCACCATTGTTTCTATTGGCATGTCTAAGGCTAGCGCTATTTTACCAATGACTTTGGGGCTGGATTTCCCTCTCTTTATTGCGGAATATACAGTTGTCGGTGCTAACTGTGCTTTATCCGCTATATCTACTCCACTCATTCCTAACCGTGCCATTTGAATTTTTATTGCAGTGACATTTAATTTCATATTTTCAACTCCTCTCAATGCGTAATGAATAATACGTTATTTATATTATACGCAATTTTTAATGATAGTCAATAGAAATGAGTAATAGATATTACGTATTCATAAAAATAAAGATTGCATTTTGCGTATTTTTAATATATAATTCATATAAATGATAAAGAATGGAGAATGTTAGAGATGACTGGTGATAATTTTAATATAAAAAGTACTGGCGATAGCATTAAGCGTTTGCGAAAGAAAAGAAATTTAACACAAACAGAACTAGCTAAGTTGATTGAAAAAAGTTTAAGCACAGTGCAGAAATATGAAAATGATAAAATTGACGTACCCAGTTCTGTGACTAATAAAATCGCTCATGCATTAAAGGGTCAGTGGTGCTTTTTTTATAATTTTAATAATGAAGTGTCTGAAAAAGAGGCTTTTTTTCATGCAATTATTGGAAATGAAGAAGAGATAAGAAAGAATCATAAAAAACATTTTTATATGTTATCTCATGTAAACTTCAACAATGAGGACTCAGACGAAAACGCAATGAACCTGAATATAGGAGGCTTATCCCCAACATTATGCGACTCTGATAAAGAGCAACAATTAAAGTTGCTAATTCAGTTGACTTATGCTTTAGGCTATAGTGTCATTCGTGTTGCTGATAAAGAAGGGAAATTTAAAAGTGTAATAATTTATCCACCAAAAGGTGAGCCGAAAGAGGTTATGCCTGATGATTTCAATTTTTATGTGAATAGAACGTTAGAGGATATTAGGCACAATATCGAGAGAGTATTACAGTATGGTGTTTCACCAGATAAGGAATTCATTGAAAAGATTGAGCAAATAGAGGATTAATTTATAAACTTATGTTGCTGGAGGGTGCTGTTATGGCAAGCAAAACGAATTCAAACATCAACGGTCACGACTACTACCGAATCAGAAAAAAAGTCGGTCGTAAATATGACGAGAAAAAAGGCATGGAAGTTGACGTTATAAAGAACTTCTATGGCAAGAATAAGAATGAAGCTGTTGCCAAGTACAATGAGTTCATGAACCGTAAATCAATGGGTCTTTCCAATGAGAAGCAATATTTTGGCATAATGGCAGATAAATATATTTACACTGTATTCCTGAATGACAGCAAATTTTCAAATAATACGAAGGAGTTATACATCAATGCCTGGAATAATTACGTGAAGGGCAGTGACGTATATAACATGCGCCTAGACGAGATGCAGAGTATTGAAATACAGAAGCTATACAATTCCTTGGCGTGTTCCTCTTCAACGATAAAAGTGATTAATAACATGATGAAACACTTTTACAGGTATTTAGAGAAAGAGGGTTATTGTCGTGATTTGACACAATCACTTGCAATACCAGTGAAAGACACGCCAGCAAGAGAAAAGAAGTTGCAGACTGATGATAAATTACCAAACACTATTGAGGTATGGTCTGATGATGAATTGAAACGGATATTTGATAGCTTGGGGAGCCATAGACTAAGATTTCTAATCATGCTTGCATCGGGGACAGGGGCGAGAATCAGCGAATTACTAGCATTACAGTATAAAGACATCAGTAACGGTATGTTGCATATTAACAAGCAGTTAAGCAATAAAGCCGTGATTGAAGAGGGAAAGAAAACAAAACATGTTTTTGAGTTGGCAGACTGCAAGACAAGTGCTTCTGTGAGAGACATACCTCTTTCTAAAGAATTGATTAATGAATTCAATCGTCACCAGGCATGGCATAAAAGTGAGATGCTTAAGAAGGGATATAGAACCGAAAGCGTGTTCACCACCTCTAGTGGGGCATTTTATGACCGACATAATATTAATACAGCGTGTAACCGCTTTTATAAGAAATATGATATTCCGCAAAGAGGTGTTCATACTTACAGGCGCACATTTGCTACAAATTTGTGTAAGCAGGGTATACCTATCCAGGTGGCTTCTGAACTCCTGGGGCATAGTGATATAAGTGTTACCGCAAAATACTATGTCAACGTAGGCGAAGATGAAAAGCAATCAGCAATAGAAGCATTAGCGACAAGCATGTTTCAGAATTAAACTACCTGTGAACGAAAACGAAGCGAAACACGAAATTATTTTTTATATTTTGGGGCTAATGAAGTGCGACTCGTTAGCCCCGCATAGGGAAAAGGCTTTGGAAGTACCTTTTCTTTTTTATTTATCAGATAAAGTGTACTAGTCATTTTTATTTTATCGTATAGCATATTAGTTATTAAATAAAAATAAAGAGTCATAAATATTATTTTTCTTTGTAGGCTTACTTAGTTGACATACTGATAGCAGTAATATATAATGAGATTGTCCGAAAGGATATGAGAACAGAATAAGGGAGCGAAAGCGGTTAGCCCTCATGACATCAAAAGGTATGGCGATTAGAAGAAAGGGGCGCTTTATGATAAGAGTAACAATTACCATCAAAAGGGTAAGGATTACGATTACAATAAAAAAATAACCGCCTGAGCCTGGAAACTTAGCGGTTATTAAACCAACTATAAGGCTAACCGTTTTCAACGGTTCTTCCTTATTTCTGCTCTCATTATACCACTGAAAGGAAGTGGGCGCAATAGAAAAGCGAAAAACTTATACTTCCAGTCAGGTGAAAGAGCGGTATAACAGTAAGGTCTATGGGCGCATATTTGTAAGGCTTCCTAAGGAACTTGTCGAAGAGTTCAAGGAAGAGTGCGTAAAAAGAGACGTATCGCAAGCCAGCGTGATTAAGGAAGCAATCAGGGAATTTTTAGGGAAGTGAACTTCCTTAAAAATTTACATACTGGCGCCAGTATGTTTTCGGATTGTATGTATAAGTTTAACAGCTAGAGAGAGGAGAATAGCTATGAGTTTTAAGGAATTAGCATTTACGATTGAGGAACTTAGTTATGATGCACGTGAGATTGACAGCTTTCAGCAAGTTTTCTTTGAAGCAATCTTTCACGGAGAGCCAACACCTGATGGTTATGAATGGGCTTTTCATGCTTTTGGAAAGATAACTGCTTCTATGGCTAATCAAATGGCACAGCTAAGAGAGAGGCTGTTTGAAAATATGCCAAATGAGGAGCCTGTTGAAGAGGCATTTTCGGACTAACAGACACAAAAAAAGGGGTATGAAATATGGCTAATTGGTTGGGGGTTTAGCTGAACAATCGCCGATTAATTAGCCATTTTTTAGCCAATTGGTTATAGAAACGTGTGCCAAATTATCAAAAATTATTAAAAGACACATGACCTATGAAATGGCTGGAAGTATTGAAAAAGCAAGAACAAATCTTTCAAAGCCTTTTGGTGACTGAATCATAAAATTTTGGCGTGTCCATTAGCGAAGGTTGGGGGTTCGAGTCCCTCATGGCGCACCAAAAATATCCCAATACCATCAGGTGTTGGGATATTTTTATGTGTGCATAAAGCGTAGGGGACTCGAACCCGAAAGGGCGCGAACGTAAATGAGCCAGCCCGGTGAGCTGGCGAATAGTGAGCGGGCCGCATCCGACCGAGGGGAGGCAAGGCCGGTGGATGCGAAGCATCCATAAAGTCCCTCATGGCGCACCAAAAACCCTGTAATTGCAACGATTACAGGGTTTTCAATTGCTTATAATTTATCAAAATTTACAACAATTAGCCATTTTTTAGCCATTGAATTTGAGTTAATGTATCGTTGGCGGGATTTTATATGTGTATGTGATCATGGGTCTTGGCACTAACGCATTATGCAATTTTAAAATGATATTAATTGATTTACAAAGGGGAAATTGACGTAGTAATACGAGCATGATAATATGAACTTGTTCGAAAGGAGGAAAGACCGAATGAAGATCATAGAATACGAGCCACAACACCAAGCCGTAATTTTGAATATCTCTTTGGAGTGGCTAAACAGATATAATGTATTAGAGGAAATTGACATAGAAATGCTGACGCACCCAGAGCGAATCCTCGAAGCGAAAGGGCACATTTTTCTTGCGCAGGAAGAAGATGGTGAAATATCAGGGATGGTGATGCTGGAGAATCGAGGTGAATCCTATGAACTCCTAAAATTTGGTGTCCGTGAAACTTGTCAGGGAAAGGGTATCGGCGGTCAGTTGCTGAGCCAGGCGATCCGTGTTGCCAGGGATGAAGGCAAGAGGAAACTGACGCTTTGTTCTAACCATCAACTTTCTGCTGCACTGTATCTCTATGAGAAAATGGGCTTCAGTTATGTGGATTGTGCAGGAAGCTGCTATGCAATGTCCGATGTTTTTATGGAACTGGATCTAAGACGCCGATAAGGCCAAGTGCTGCTATTTGCTGGCAGAAGTGGCGATTTCTATTCTTTCTACCTGAATTTCTCTGTCTATGATCTCCATCACTGCCATGGTCAGGTCAAGGCGAAAACGGCGCTTCCCACAGCTTCCGGGGTTGAGGTAAAGCCGACCGTCCTTTTGCTCCTCTGAATATTGATGGGAATGGCCGTAAATGACCACGTCTATGTTGGATAAATCCGCGGGGATGTCCTTCTTGTCGTGAACCATGAAGAAGTTGATCCCGTCTAGATCAAAGCGCAGAGAAAGAGGAATCTGCTTTGCCCATTCCATATCGTTATTTCCTCTCACGACATATAGGGGTGCGAGGGCCATTAGCTGTTCCAGCACTTCCCTCGTATCCATGTCACCGCCATGAAGAATGACATCACATGTGTTGATCGTTTCCATCACCTGTGGGCGCAAAAGCCCATGCGTATCTGATAATACGGCGATTCTCATCATTTCGCTCCTGAATTCCAACTTGCTGTACTAATTATTCTTCTATTTATTATAACCAAAAAAGACCTGCTCTGCCAGGGCATAAATATATTTCTAAAAGAACATTCATGGTACAATGTAGCTAAACCTATTGAAAGTCCAGCTAAGAAATGTCAAGAGGTGATTTG
>UMIU01014064.1_pt1 | contig 13329 bp, 13 predicted proteins | sample 1965871 | NCBI WGS metagenome assembly UMIU01 (sample SAMEA4836132, study PRJEB28245) | human gut metagenome | biome: gut microbiome; material: fecal sample | place: Denmark | collected 2008
TTGCTCTACCGCATAGACGCTGACCTTTTTCCGGTCACGGCCCATGCGCTCAAATTTGACCTTGCCATCCACCATTGCAAACAGCGTATCGTCCGAACCACGGCCGACGTTGTTGCCGGGATGGATATGCGTGCCGCGCTGCTTGACGAGAATATTGCCCGCAAGGACAAACTGGCCATCCGCGCGCTTGACGCCGAGACGCTTCGACTCGGAATCACGGCCGTTACGGGTGGAGCCCATTCCCTTTTTATGTGCGAACAGCTGTAAGTTTATTTTAAGCATTTCGTACACCTCCGTATATCACTTTGATATTTTCAGGATAATCCTCTGCCAGGGAGGCCATGTGCAGCGCAAACCCCTTCAAAACCGTTTGCGCGCGTTGCGCCTCCTGCGGAGGAAGAACCAGCCTCATATGACCATCCGCTACCTCTACAGGCGTGTGAATCTGCATAACGTCCGTAATGGTGTTCGCCGTCATATAGGCCGCTGAGGAAACCGAGGCGCAGAGGAGATCCTCCCCCTCTTCGCCGCAGCCGGCGTGCCCATCCAGAGAAAACCCTCTGATAAAGCCCGCCTCAGAGAAAAAGCGCGCCGTTATCATTGCTTATGCGTTGATCGCGGCAATTTCAACCTTCGTATAAGGCTGGCGATGGCCCTTTTTGCGCTTTTCGTTTTTCTTGGGCTTGTAGGTGAAAACAACGATCTTTTTGGCCTTGCCGTTTTTAATAGCCTTGGCCGTTACCGTAGCGCCCTCCACATAAGGCGCGCCAACCTTGACGCCATCCTCTGCGCCGACCGCGATCACCTTGTCAAAGGTTACTTCTGCATCTGCCTCGACGTTGAGCTTCTCGATGAAAACGGTATCTCCCGCTTCCACCTTGTACTGCTTGCCGCCGGTCTCAATGATTGCGTACATGATGAAATCCTTCCTTTATTACGGTCTCGCTGCTCCCGGGCGGGGAAAAGCCCTCTTTCAGCGCTTTGCAGCGCCAGCCCGAAGCAAGCGGCGGAGAGTATTATATCACGGAGCGCAGGGGGTTGTCAAGCCAAGGGTGTAGCCGGAAACCGCTGCCGCGCGCAAGGGCGCGGGCCATCCTCCCTCTCGGGAAGAAATGGGCCCGCGCCTGCATCACCCGCTCATTCTCTGCGAAACAGATGCGTACAAAATCAGTCTGGGTAGCCGTCCGGATTCTGGCTCTGCCAACGCCAGCTATCCTCGCACATCTCCTCAATGCCGCGCTCCGCCTTCCAGCCGAGCTCCTCTGCCGCTTTGGAGGGGTCGGAATAGCAGGTGGCGATATCCCCGGGGCGGCGCTCCACAATCTGGTACGGAATTTTGACGCCGGAGGCCTTCTCAAACGCGTGCACCACGTCGAGCACGCTATAGCCCGTTCCAGTGCCGAGATTGTAGATGTCAACGCCACCCTTCCCGGCGCGCTTTTCTACTGCTTTCACATGGCCGAGCGCAAGATCAACCACATGGATATAATCCCGCACACCCGTTCCATCCGGCGTGTCGTAATCATCTCCATATACCTGCAGCTGCGGGCGCTTGCCGATGGCGACCTGCGTAATATAGGGCATCAGGTTGTTCGGGATCCCGTTGGGATCCTCCCCGATACGGCCGCTCTTATGTGCGCCAATGGGATTGAAATAGCGCAGCAGGGTGATCCCCCACTCCGAGTCCGACTTGTAAAGATCCTGCAAAATCTGCTCGATCATCAGCTTTGTGGTGCCATAGGGGTTTGTCGTGCCGCCGGCCGGCATATCCTCGCGCAGGGGGGAGGGGTTGTTCATCCCATAGACCGTGGCGGAAGAGCTGAACACCATCTTTTTTACGCCCGCATCGCGCATCGCCTCGCACAGGGTCACTGTACCGCCAACGTTGTTTTCGTAGTATTCCAGCGGTTTTGCACAGGATTCTCCAACCGCCTTCAGGCCGGCGAAATGAATCACCGCGTCGATTTTCTCCTTTTGGAAGATCCGGTCAAGCCCCGCCCGATCGCGGATATCGCATTCATAAAAGCCGAATTCCTTCCCGCTGAGCTCGCCGATGCGGCGCAGGACCTCCCTCTTGCTGTTGTAAAAATTATCGAGTATAATAACATCATAGCCTGCCTTCAGCAGCTCAATGCAGGTGTGGCTGCCGATATAGCCGGCGCCGCCGGTAACCAGAATCGTCACGGTAAACTCCTCCTCAGGTTTCCAAAAATCGGGCGCGCTGTGTGCGCCTCCTTCGTTATTATACCGCAGGATTCCAAGAAAACAATAGGTAGTTTTACCGATCATAAGGGGAAAAGCGATGCATACCTTTGAGGAAATCAGAAAAAATCCCGAGATCAAAACGTATATTGAGCGCAGCAACGATGTGCTGGGCGCGGTGGGCTTCACGGAGCACGGCTTTGCCCATGCGCTGCGCACCTCCGACATTGCCGCCCACATCCTGCGGGAGCTTCAATATGACGCACGCACCTGCGAGCTCGCGCAAATCGCCGGCTATATGCATGATATCGGCAATCTCGTCAACCGCCATTCCCATGCGCACAGCGGCGCATGCCTGGCCTTCGAGATTTTGACACGGCTCGGCTTTTCTCCGGAGGAGACGGCGCAAATTGTATCCGCCATCGGCCACCACGACGAAAAAACAGCCGCCGCCGTCAGCCCGATTGCAGCTGCGCTGATTTTGGCAGATAAGAGCGACGTGCGCCGTTCGCGTGTGCGCAACAGGGAAACCGTCAGCTCAGATATCCACGACCGGGTAAACTTCGCAGTGGAAAAGGCGGAGTTAAAGATCGGCAAAGCCGAAAAAAACATTGTCTTAAAGCTGAAAATTGACACCAGCATCTGCGCTGTAATGGATTATTTTGAAATTTTTCTGGACCGCATGATGCTGTGCAAAAAATCAGCGGACTATCTGGGGTTGAAATTTGAGCTCCTGATTAACAATTCAAGGCTGCTGTAGCGCGGGCGGAAGGGGTTTTACCATGCAGGATTTAACAGATATTCATTTTGTACGGGAACTGCTTTCCCGTCATGGATTCACCTTCTCCAAAGCGCTTGGGCAGAATTTTTTGATTAACCCGTCCGTTTGCCCGCAGATGGCGCAGGCCTGCGGGGCGGATGGCGAGGGAGTCCTGGAGATTGGGCCAGGGATTGGCGTGCTCACGGCAGAGCTGGCCCGGCGTGCGCGCCGGGTGGTGGCCTTGGAGCTGGATAAGCGCCTTTTGCCCATCCTTTCTGAAACGCTTGCAAATTTTGACAATACAGAAATCCTTTTGCAGGATGTTTTACAGGCGGATTTGCACGCGCTGCTCCAAGCGCATTTTGCGGGAATGGAGGTCTCTGTCTGCGCCAATCTCCCCTATTACATTACCTCACCCGTGATTATGCGGCTGCTGGAAGAGCGCCTTCCCCTGCGCGCCATCACGGTGATGGTGCAAAAAGAGGCTGCCGAACGGCTATGCGCCACTGTCGGCAGCCGGCAGGCAGGCGCGGTCACAGTTGCGGTGCAATATTACGCGCAGGCGGAAAGATTGTTCGGCGTGTCGCGCGGCTCCTTCCTGCCCGCGCCCAAGGTAGATAGCGAGGTCATCCGTCTGACGGTGCGAAAACAGCCCGCCGTTACGGTGACGGATGAACGCAAATTTTTCCGCATGGTCAAAGCCGCCTTTGGCCAACGGCGTAAAACGGCGCTCAATGCGATCAGCGCAGGGATGCAGCTTCCGAAGGCAGCGGTCGCCGCAGCGCTCCGGCAGGCTGGCCTAGCGGAAACCATCCGTGCGGAAAAGCTCTGTATGGAGGAGTTGGCCGCCCTGTGTCAGTCGCTTCCGGATGAAGCGGATAGACCGCTTTGAAAACCGGCCGGTGAAAAAGATACGCCGCGCAGGCTAAGCCAACCGCCGATCAGAAAGGCTTGAAATCGAACGGGATGAACGGATGGCAGACAGGCTGCGGCAAAAGCGGGTAAGAGGTTGATGACTGCTTACCCGCTTTTTCTATACTCTGTGGAACGACCGAATATCGTTTTTCTATTGGTAAAATGAACGAAGCACCTTCCCCAGTGCAGCAGGCTGATCTATATTCACCTCATGCCCTGCATTCGCGATCATTACCATTTGGGCGTGAGGGAGCCTTTCTTTCAGCTGTAAAGCCGCAGATTGATTCGCCCGATCCCTTTCCCCACATATCACAAGCGTCCGGCAGCTGATCTTCTGTAAATCCTGTTGGAAATCCAAATCCATCATTGATTGGGTGAGATGGATAACATCTTTTTTCTCCAAGCCCATCTTTTGAAACGCCGCACGAGGCATCACATGAAAAAGCCCGTTTTGCACCTGTAGCAGCCGTTTGGGCATTGTGTATTGCGTGCCGATCAGCACCAAGGACGCGACGCTCCCGCTATGCTCGATTCCATACTGCAAAGCGAGGATTCCACCCAGTGACAGGCCGCATAGATGCAGCGGCTCATGGAATTGCCCGCAATACCGCTCAAATGCATGATATAAATCCGCATAGCAGACAGGCTTACCGGCCAGCCAGTCAAATAAATCAGGGCTAAGGATCTCCGGCCGACGGCCCATTGCCTCAATTGTCCGATCCCAGCTGGCCGCCGTCTGCCCCAAGCCATGCAGCAAAATATACTTCAACGCTCTTCCACCTTTCCTTTGCCCGATCCAAACCGAAACGCATTCTTTTATAACGCAAGGATTCGTTTTAATTGGGGGATATCCAGCAAGTTTACCGTTTCAAACCGCCCGTTATAAAACACAGCCCAGTTATTAAACACACACGGCAGCTCCTTGGCCTTCTGCAACGTATCCACCTGAAGGAAGGAGCAGGGGACGCCATTTTCAGCGCAATACTGCTGGATGGTCTCGATGCGCCGGTGAATGAAAGGGCATTGCATGCTGTAATAAATGGTCAGCTCCCTGCGTTCAATTTCCGGTGTTTTTACTCCTGGTGCGAACCGCGGCTTTGTTCCATCAAAGGAAATTGCGAGCAATTCATAGCCGTAATCGGTTGTATCCACCACCTCAAAGCCAAATTTCTTTGCGAACGACTGGTCGGAAAGCCACGCTTTCTGTTTACCTGCCCCCAGCATACAAACGCCGGATTTTCCCTTTGCCCTGGCATCCTCCAGACAATACTTCATCAATGCTTTGCCATAACCCTTTCCTTTGCTGGAACCCGAGACCCACAGGCAATAAATATAATAGTAATTATCACCGGTGATCGGCACCCACGCAGTTTCAAGAGGCGCATATTCGATAAAAACCGTAGCTTTTTCCTTCAGCCCGACTGTGGCACGGTCGTTCAGCTTACGAAAGACATGCCCCTCCTTTAACCGCTCGAACAGCCACTGCCGCTTTGCCTCTACACCCGGGTGAGGCTTACTGCGTATAATACAGCACAAATGCTCATCCGCAAGGTTTTCAGCTGTAAGATTCACAAAATCCGCATCTATTTCAAAATCCATATCATCTTCTCTATCAAGCATCATTTTTGCCTCCTCATGCCATGCAGTTCATCTCCATAAGGCCGTAATCTTTTGCTTATAATTCAGTTTGTATCACAATCGATATTTGCATCCGTATGCAACGCCAAAGGCGCGGCCACGGCGCTGAAACCCGGATGACCCCCCTGTACACGGATGCTAACTATCATTAAGACACATATGTTCCAATATGTCCAGAAGTTCCAATTACGATCACGCGCATATGTTTCATCCTAGGTGTATTTTATTCCATTTTTCAAGTAGCAGTATAACACAAATTCATCTATAAAGCCACCTGCTCCATCGTATATATGCGGCATATATGGACAGCCCCAGCGTAAACCCTGTTATAACAAGTATGAATAAATTGAAGATCGCGGACGTTGCGCCTATTGCTGCCAGAGCTTCCTCTCCCACAAAATGGCCGACAACAAATGCGTCCGCCCAGCTATAAAGTTGCTGTAATATGCCGCTCAAAATAAGTGGTACACTGAAACGAAATAATTCTTTACCTGCTCCAAAAACGGCTCCCTGTCTGCTTTGTTTCATGGTTCCTCCCCGTGAAATAGAATAAGAGGCATTTTGAAGTTACCGCACAGGTGCACTGTACCACAGGGGTTACTTCAAAACGCCTCTTGAAAACTTTTCTATTTTCTTTGTTCGTTCGATATTTTTCCCAAAACGCCCTTAGCAAACGCAATCTGCCGCGCAGGGGGCTCTGGACAGGGACCTCGGACAGCGGCATTATTTCAGCTTACTGCGGCGCGTCAGGATCGCGGCGGTTTTATATCTGTAATATAACAGGAAATTCAGCGGAAGCTTTTTTATGGGGATAGAGGCTATCTCTCCGCCCAATATCCCACGGCACAGAGCTCGCATATCGTCAAACATGCCGTATGAAAGCGGATACGAATATTCGCCGCTGCTCTGCCCGTAATGCCCGCCGTAATATGTGAAATCTCTGTATGGCTCGAGAGCTTTGACAGTTTTATCGAGGCTGTCTGCATAATCCGCTACGCTCGTGCAGTCCGGCAGGAACATCCATACCCCGGAGCCGGAGCCTACCGCATCGCCGCATATAACGGCCTTGTGCGCCTCATCAACAAGTATCATACTGCCTGGAGTGTGGCCGAAGGCACCTATACACTTGAGCGTGACATTGCCCAGATCAAACTCTTCTCCCTCCGCAATGCAGGCGTATGAGTGGACGGGGTATTTTTTTATGTTCACTCTGAACGCCATCGACCCGAAGCGTGTGAGGCGCGCAGAGCCTTTTGTATAACAGGCTTTTTCTCGCTCGTGGACATATACCTTGCGAAATTCTTCCGCGCGATACATATGATCGATATGAGCATGGGTGAGTATCAGATCAATTGGCTTATCGGTGAGCGTTTCGAGCATTGGAAGCAGAGGCTCATCGGACATGCAGGTGTCGATAACGGCGGCGCGCTCGCCTCCCTCTATGAGATAGCAGCAGTCCTGCCGTGAATCTCTAATGCGCCAGAATCCTTCGCACATTTTTTCTGCATGATATCCGGACATTTTATCCTCCTCTTTTCCACGTCAAGATTTGAAATAAATGATAGGATTCACACCGTTCTCCGCTACACCCGACAAACAGAAAGCGTCAGATGCATGATCAGAGAAGCGCCTTGAACTCATCCATCATCGCTTCAAACTGCTGTTCGCTCATATGAAGCGCACTTTTAAAGAAGCCCACCGGCACATTTGAAGCCATCTTTTTTATGGCCGCAATGGGGAACGCCTCACCCGCCATGGACTGCGTAGCCGTAGAAAGCTTTTTAATCTGTTCCTGCATAAAGTGCATTGTCCTCGGATCGGAAAGAAGCTCGCCTATTGTGGTGTATTTGTCGATTTTCAAAAACGGCTTTCTTGCGGCGGTGTATGTGAAATCTGCGGATGCGGCAACGTCCCGCGAAGAGCGCGCGATCAGGATGCGGTAATTTCCACTATGAGCATACCGGCTTTTCAGATCGATATCATAATATGAAATTGAATCGCTGTCAATTTCAAAAGATACTGTTTTACTCTCTCCGGGAAGCAGTCCTATTTTTTTGAAACCCTTGAGTTCCTTGATCGGTCGAGGGACTGCATTCCCGATCTCACTCAGATACAGCTGTACGATTTCTTTTCCGAAACGGCTGCCCGCATTTCGGACGGTTATCGAGACCGTTATATTTTCGTTTTCTCTGAAACCAGGTTTTGAGAGAATCGGTTCCCCGTATTCAAACTTCGTGTACGAAAGTCCGTGACCGAACGGATACAGCACCGGCATTTCCTTTGTGTCGTAATATCTGTAGCCTACATAGATGCCCTCTTTGTAATCGACCTTTCCTCTAAAACCGGGAAAGTTAAGGTATGAGGGATTGTCCGAGAGCTTGAGCGGAAATGTTTCCGGAAGCTTGCCGCAGGGATTGGCCTCGCCGAAGAGCAGAGCGTCCGCCGCCTCGCCGACCCCCTGGCCGCCGAGATACATCTCCAGAATTGCGTTCACGCTGTCGTTCCACGGCATTTCAACGGGGGAACCGTTATGAAGAACTACAGTCACATTTCTGTGAACGGCGCATATTCTTTTTATCAGCTCGTTTTGGCAGGAAGGGAGCTGCATATGCTCTCTGTCATAGCCCTCGCTCTCGAAGATATCGGGAAGGCCGGCAAAAATCACAACTTTTTCCGAGTTCATGGCGGCTTTTACGGCCTCCTCCATCAGTTCCTCGTCAGCTTCGTCATTTGTGCCGCCGAAGCCTTTGGCATAGATGACATTTCTGTTTTTGCCGAGCGCGACGCTGTAGGCATCGGTAACTTCGCTGGCGTTTATATGGCTTGAACCGCCGCCCTGGTATCTCGGTCTGACCGCTAATTCACCTATATACGCCACTGTTTCGTTTGAATTTATCGGCAATGCGCCGTTGTTTTTCAGCAGCACGGCACATTCTTTTTCAATCTCTACAGCCGCCCTGTGGTGCTTACGGCGATCAAATTCGGCATTCTTTATATCCGAATCGGCGTAGCGGAACACCACGGACAATATTCTCGACACCGCCTTATCCAACGTGTCTGTTGACAGTTTCCCGCTCTCAACAGCGCTGACAATCTGTTGTGTGGTATATCCGCCGGATGCGGGCATCTCCAGATCCAGCCCAGCCTCAAGCCCTTTCACACGGTCATTTACCGCGCCCCAATCGCTCATGACGAATCCGTCAAATCCCCATTCACCACGCAAAATATCAGTAAGAAGCGTCTTATTCTCCGAAGCATAAACGCCGTTCACCTTGTTGTAGGAGCACATCACGGTCCACGGTTTTGCTTCCTTGACAGCAATTTCAAACGCGCGCAGATAAATCTCTCGAAGCGTTCTTGTATCCACCTCGGAGGAGCAGCTTTGGCGGTGGTATTCCTGGTTGTTTGCCGCAAAATGCTTGATGCTTGTTCCGACATCCCACTTCTGTATCCCGCGGATCTGCGCCGCGGCAAGCTTTCCCGTAAGGTACGGGTCTTCGGAGAAATATTCAAAGTTACGGCCACAGAGGGGCGAACGCTTTATATTTACCGCAGGGCCTAACAAAACGGATATGTTTTCCGCCCGGCACTCCTCTCCGAGCGCCTCTCCCATGCGTTCAAGAAGCTCCTCGTCAAAAGATGCGGCTGTTGCGCATGCGGCGGGGTAACAAACGGCGGAAATGCTCTTATTCAAGCCGAGGTTATCTGCCGCCTCGGCCTGTTTGCGCAGTCCGTGCGGGCCATCGGAGACTGATACTTGTGGAATCCCGACGGATTCGTTGCCGTATAACTTCCAAAAAGATTCGCCTACGCATATTTTTGCCTTTTCCTCCGTTGTGAGCTGCTTCAATATCTGATTTATTTTATCAAACATAATAATCCCCCAAATTAATATTTGCGTGAAAGTCTGCTCTCCGCCTCTTCACGGGTTATTTCTCCCGCGTTACACTGCGCCATTATCTGAACATCCTTGTCGTTAAGGCGGTAGAACGCATAGAAAAGGAGGGCCAGAGCCGTGCCGATTACCGGAACCAGTATGTATGTTATCCATAATCCCTGAAGCGCGCCCTGAGGCTGCACGATGCCTGCCTTTTCCAACTCAGCAAAGCTTTCCGCTTCAACGCTGACCCAGTGGAAAAGCTTCAGGATAAACAATCCCAGTGCCGAAGCGATGGCGGCCGTTACTTTTGAAGTAAATGTCTGTATCGCAAAAGTAATGCCCTTTGCGTCAATGCCGGTTTTGAACTTTCCGTACTCGGCGCAGTCCGGAGTGAACATAAAGCTCATTATGCCCACCGAGCCGAGCGGTATTGCACGCAGTATACTGAGAATCACAAAAGCTGTCTTGTTCTGATAACCTATCAGGAAGATGACCAGGCCGAGAGCGGCGGACAGCACGTTGCAGATTACAAACAGCTTGAATTTATCGACTTTTTTCAGAACCGAGGGGATGAACAATGCGAGCACCAGCGCGGGAACCGCGGATATCACCGTCAGAAGCAGATTGAACGTAGCGCTTCCGAACAGGTAATATGATGTAAAGAGCCCGAGCGTAGTGCCGGTGCCCAGAGCGCCGTAAATCAGCTGACCACCGTAGCAGAGCATGAGATACTTGTTGCCTTTGAGATAGCTGAACATCTGCCGGAGCGTGTAGCTTTCTTCCCGAGTCGAATCATAGTTACGCTCTTTGCCTGCCAGGCAGATCGGCAGCATAAACAGAACGCCGAGAACCGACAGGATGACAGAAATGGGCAAAAAACCGAGGCCCACCTTTTCACTGATGAAAACGGTGCAGAATATCATGGCGATACCGCCGCCGGCAGCCGAAAAGATGCGTCCACGCGCCATCAGGGAGTTGCGCTCATGAGTGTTGTCGGTCATGGTAGTGACCATTGTGTAAATCGGCACATCGCAAAAGGTGTACGCCGTATCCCACATAAGATATGCCGCCGCAAACCAGACGAGTTTCAAAGCCTCGGACATGGAAGCCGGTATGGCAAACATAAAAATTGTTGTGACTGCTATCAGCAAAGTCGATATTTTTATCCACGGCAAACATTTCTGGCCGCTTTTGAATTTTACCTTATCAAAAATTGCTCCGAATAGGGCGTCGTTTACGGCGTCCCATACCTTCACGACCAGCATAACTGCCGCCGTTTTTGAAAGGTCTATTCCCTGGAACATCAGGAATGTCACAAGATAGCCCGTTACCAGGCCGTAATAGATATTTTGTCCCGTAAAATAGAGGCCGTATGAGTTGCGTTCCAGCCTTGTAGTTTGAAATTCCATGCAAAATTTCTCCTATTGCGACATGTTTCATTTTTGTAACGACAATATCAATCGATGAAAAGAAGCTTTGAAAGAAAATCAAGCGTATCATTGAAGCAGAGCATACCGTTTGCCGTATCAAGGCGCATCTGATATTCGTGGCTAACCTCGCCGTATTCCTCTTTCGGGAAATAGCGTTCTTTCACATATACCCCGTTCTCACGGAGCTTTTTGCCAAGCGCTCTGCCATGGGATTCAAACGACCAGGAATTCCCGTCCGTGATATAACATGGAGTAAACTTCCCGGTCACAAAATCCAACGGAGTGACAGTTGATACAAGCGGAGCCTTTTTCCAATTCTTCCTGCCAAAAAAGCTCCATCCTATTCTGCTAACAAACAGTCTTAATTTTTTATTTTTAATTTGAAGAAATTTTTTAACATCGTAAGGTCCGCAATAAAGCAATGCGCCGCGAAGTGCATCGTTTTTGAGCGGAGAAACCACACCGAGTGCATCCGCGAGGTCTTTGTTCGTATGGCATGCGACAAACTGAGCGGCCATATATGCACCAGCGGAGTCTCCGGCAATAAAAATATTCCTAAAATCGAATTCCCTGCTTGTTTCGTCGTTCATAATTGTGGATAAAGCTTGGGCTATCTGCTTGATTTGCACGGGATACGAAGCCTCAGGAGACCAGCAATAATTCATCGATGCCACCGCATAACCCTTTGACGCAAGCATCATGCCCCAGTTTTCCGTTCCGCTTTTATCTCCGGCAACAAATGCTCCGCCATGGATCCATAAAATGAGAGGAGGATTTTCAGTATTTTTCGGGACGAAGAGGTCGTATGTGTTCTGTGCGTACTGCGAACGGTAAATAAGATTACGATGTATGATGACGCCATCCGAAAGGTTACCACAGTCATCAGGCAAAGAAATATTATCTCCGCCCATATTTTTTCTCAGCAACTTTACGACCGGCATCGGCGAACAAGCAAAATATATTATGGTACAAATCATTAGCAGCAAAATGACCGCCAAAAGAATATACACAAAAAGCATCAATTTACCTCCAAATTAAAATGTTTCAAAAGCCACAAGCCCGATTTCAAGCCCACTTTTCTTATTTCGTTCAAGCCAAATGTTTCTATGCCTTTGCGCTATTGTTTCAGCCTGTTCTTTCAGCCCTTCGATCGGTTTACATTCATTCAGATTTTTTCTCAGTTGTGTAAACAGCAACACCATATCAAGCGCATTTTCATATTCAGCTCTGATCAGCCCGGCATCACTGCATTTCATATCCGCGCCTGCAAGCATCGTCTTCAGAGAAGCGACAAAAGTCATTACCTTTTCGGCACTGCCGGAGGCCCCACCCCTCTTGATTGGGAAATACGCCTTCGCGACATCCGGCTGGGCAAGGGCATTTACAAGCATTTCCGTAAGTGCGAGACTGCTATTATACTGATCTATACTTTTTATATTGCCGCTGTACATAAGATGGGCAAGCGTCCTGCAGGGGAGACGGAAATCTTCCGAAAGATAATATCTTCCGGCCTCAAGAACGAATCTTCCCATTATGCCGTTTTTGTCCTCAAAAACCACTGTATTGAGCGCATCGGCGAGTGCTTCCTCGCTCAGGCCGGCTTTTCCGTTCCAGACGAGTGCACCGCAATAAATAATCGCGGCATAGCTCACCGGCAACGGCTGCATGTGGTTGCAGTCGCCCCAATCGGTGAGAAGGACTCCCCGTGCCCCGTATTCAAGTGCGCACCCAACAGCATTTTCAATATTTTTCATCATATTGTCGGTCAATCCGGTGAAAGACAGCCAGCTTGAAGTTCCGGGGCAAACATAAAAATCAAGGTTGCTGTCCCGGAGCTTTCGGCACATAGCGTCAAATGAGTATTCTTTTTCATAGCCCCATTCGAGATAGATGATATCGCCCGGCAAGCCCTTATCGAAGCAGTGAAACCGATGCAGACCGTCAGCCCACATCATCATGCGTTTTCCTCTCCTGCGGCAAAATTGATTGAGTCTACGGACATAATCGGCAAAAACCGCACCATTGTCTTTGTTTTTATTTTTACCTCTGCAAAGTTCAAAAGACTCATCGAGCCCCATATGAATCTTATCAGAATCGCAGCACGAGAACAGGTCGTCAGCCATTTTTTCAACAAGTTCCGAACTCTTGCGATTGCATGCGTCAAGCGTTGTCGCGGGCAGCGTATAACCCGCATATGAAAATCCGCTCTCACATTCGGCAAGATTAGAAAACTCCTCCTCTGCGAGCCACGGCATCATATGCCCAAGGCTGTTCTGATTGGGCACAAGCTCTATAAAGCGTTCTTTGCAGTAGCGGCTTATCTCGCGAATTTCGTCGGAGGACAGGGAACTGTCCTTGCCACTGTACTGTGAAAACGACGGATATTCAAAAGAAAAGCCCTCGATATAAAGCTGAAGCTGATTATATTTAAAGCGTGCGAGGATATCGGCGAGCTTGCAGACAGTTTGAACCGTCGGCACCTTTCCGCGGCTTATGTCGAGCAT
>UMIU01033906.1_pt1 | contig 13165 bp, 10 predicted proteins | sample 1965871 | NCBI WGS metagenome assembly UMIU01 (sample SAMEA4836132, study PRJEB28245) | human gut metagenome | biome: gut microbiome; material: fecal sample | place: Denmark | collected 2008
AAATACTTTTGGACCTTCCGAAAGCAGTCTGGCAGCAGCAAGCCCCGGCCTATCTGCGTGTGCTGGCCTTCAACAACATTGGCCGTCAGCTGCTGCACCGAATGAAAACAAGCGCTCAATTGCCAATCATCAATAAGCTTGGCAAAAACGCCCTGTGCAATGACAGCGTCGCCTATCGGACGCAACTGTCAGCAGAAGTAACCGCTACCGACCTGTGGTCCCTGCTGCAGAAAGATGCAGCACTCAACCGCAGCGGCAATGACTTTTATCAGTCCCCTGTCTATGTCAGCAGCAAAAGATAATATCAGTCTATATTGCCGAAATCTTCTTTAAGGCAACAAAAAAGCTGTAACGCAGGTGCATTTGCATGACGCTTATCGTTACAGCTTTTATATTGCTCTTATTCTTCCTCAGGAGCTTCCTGTTCCGGAGCCTCCTCAGCAACTGCCGGAAGCTTAAGGTTCTGCATCTCATTTTCTACGTTTACTTTGTTTTCTTCCAAGCCTTTCAAAGCACTGGACAGATTACCGCTCAAATATGCCAGCATATCCTCTGCATATTGCAGGGAATCCTGTTTTACCTGCAAAGCATAATCATCGGCAGCAGTCTTGGTTTCCTCCTGATAGCGCAGCGCATTGGCTTTGATATCTTCCGCCGCAGCATTGGCCTGCTTAACAATTTCCTCCTGCTGCACCTTAGCATCAGCCTCAGCCTGAGCAACACTGACAATGCGCTCAGCCTCATCCTTGGCCTGCTGCACTATACGGTCAGCATCGGCATAAGCCTTGTTGACAATATTCTTCTGCTCCTCCAATACCTGGTTAGCGCTTTTGATTTCGCGCGGAATTGCTTCCTTAAGGTCGTCGATAATATTCAGCAGATCATTTTCATCAACCATAATCTTATCTACCAGAGGAACACGTCTTGCCTCGGATATCAAATTAAGAAATTGCTCAAAAAGTCCATCAAGTGCTACATTAGTTTTGTTGCGTTCAATCATGATATCAACCCCTCTAAAATCTATTCAAACTTTTTGTAAACATGCTTGCGTACGCGTTCTTCAATACATTCAGGTACCAAATCCTTCAGCTGACCGCCAAAGGTTGCCAGCTCGCGCACACCGGAGGAGCTGACGAAGGAATATTTGGCATTGGTCATAATAAAAACCGTTTCCAGATCATTATCGATTTTTTTCAAAAGCAACGCTCTTTGGAATTCATATTCGAAATCGGTAAAAGCACGCAAGCCTCTGACGATAAAAGGAGCCTCTTCCTTTTTGCAGAATTCGTTCAGCAATCCGGAAAAACAGGTTACTCTTACATTGGGAATATGCTTGGTTGCTTCCTTAAGCATTTCCACACGTTCTTCCATGGAAAACATGGCCTTATCCTTACCGGGATTATGAAAAACGCTGATAATCAGCTCATCAAACATCGCACTTGCTCTTTCAAAAATATCAATATGACCCTTGGTAACAGGATCAAAGCTTCCTGGACAAACTGCTCTGCGCATAGCCAGACCTCCTAATCTATCCTTAATCAAAAAAATGACCAAAGAAATTCCTATATTATATCTTGTCTTTTATTCGACATAAAAGGCGAGAATCCTTTTTATTCTCCAAAATACTATATATTATAACATATTATAACAAATAAAATCCACTATTGTTTCACCGTAACGGCTGCTGCGTACCAGCTCACAGCCTGCCGGCAGCTCCGGCAGTTCATTGTGCGCGCTGCGTTCCACAACAAGATAGCCTCCCGGACGCAAAAACGACTTTCTGCCCAGAAGCGCAATTATCTGCTCAATCCAGCCCTTATTGTACGGAGGGTCGCAAAAAGCAAAGTCAAACAGCTCCCCTGCTGCCGCAAGTCTTTCAGCAACTGCCGGAGCACTTCCCTGCAGCACCCTGCAGTCAGACTCAGCACGGCACTTGGCAATATTGCTGCGCACCAGTCGCAGCGACTCCTTGCTCGCGTCAATAAATGTAACAGCTACAGCACCACGGCTCCAGCTTTCCAGCCCCAGGTTACCTGTACCCGCAAAAAGGTCCAGCACCTCAGCGCCGATAATCTTACTGCCTATAATATTAAAAACGGATTCCTTAACCCTGTCCGCAGTCGGCCGTACATCGTAGGTTTTAGGTACAGTCAGCTGCAGGCCGCGGGCCTTGCCGGTAATTATTCTCATATACTGCTCCTCTGTGTTATAATTGGGTTGAGATGAAAGCAAATTCAGACAAAACATCTGACATATAGCCTCTCCTCGGGGGCGGGTGGCATCGCTTGCGATGACGGAGAGGGGTTAGTAAAACGTAAGCATCAGTAATACAATTCCCCTCTCAGTCGCCTTACAGGCGACAGCTCTCCCCAAGGAGAGCCTCTCTGTTTAGCCAAGCTTGCGACAACTATAGTACTCACATAAATTTCTTTCAAAGGACACCCTTATGCGCAATTCAAGCAAAATAATCTTCATAATTTGCTCCATACTGCTGATATCAGGCATCTGCTTACGCCTTGTGCTGCCTTCAAGCACTCCGCTCAGACTGAAGCAGCAACCGCCAACGCAAAGTATTTTACTGCTCCCGCTGGACAGCCGCCCCGTCTGCAGCACCATGGTGCAAAAACTAGGCGCGCTTGCAGGCCTAAATGTAATTTTACCGCCAAAAGCCTGTCTTGACAACTACCGGACGCCGTCTGACAGACAAAAACTTTTACAATGGCTGCAGACAAACCAGCCCAAATACGATTACAGCATCATTTCTGCCGACAACCTGCTGCATGGTGGCCTGCTGTCTGCCCGCATGAACACCGCCACTCCATCTGAGGAAGATGAGCTGCTGGAGCAGCTGCCAATAACAAGGCAGCAGGCAATTTTTTCCGTTATTCCGCGCTTGCTCGTCAGCGACCAGCTTTTGCCCGACCGCTGGTACCAATACCAGCTGATGCGTTATTCCCAGCTTGCCGATATGGTACGCATCACCGGCAGCTTCGCCCTCACGCAGGAGCTGCGCCGGACAGAAGCAAAAATTCCGCCCAAGGTCTTGGAAAAATACCGCAGCCGTTATCAGCAAAGCGACCGCTTTAACCTGGGCCTGCTTAAGCTTGCCACAGATGACAGACGGATAACCTTCGGTCAGGACGATGCTTCACCCATCGGACTGCCGCACGCCAGTGCCGTAAAACTGCAAAGCAGCATCGCTGCCCAAAAGCTGCAACAGCAGGCGCAGCTCACCTACGGCGCAGATGAAATCGCCTCCCTGCTGCTCGTACGCTACTATCTGCAGCAAAGCAACTGGCAGCCCAAGGTCTACCTGCATTATGCTTCTCCCAAAGCAGAAGGTGCGGATATGCCCTATATGGCCGTCTGCGTCGGTGCAGCGCTGCGCAACCAGCTTAAGCTCATTGGAGCGTCAGAAGTAAGCACGCCGGATAGTGCAGACCTCATCTGCTATGTTAACTGCGGTAACGACGATTTCCGTCCGTCTGCCAAGCAGGCACAAGAGCTGCAGCAAATGCTGGACCAGGACTATAAGGTCGCACTCATCGACAGCAGTACCAATTTTGAAGCTGAGGAGCTGCTGCTGCCCCAGCTTTTGGCAAACAACGTACCAATCAACAAGCTCGCCGCCTACGCCGCCTGGAACACCTTCAGCAATTCTTCAGGCACTGCCTTGGCACAGGGACTGCTTTTCTGCGGCCGCCTGCGTCAGCTGCAGACAGCAGGCGCGGACCCCAAGCGGCTGGCAGCACTCTTCGCTGCCAACCTGAACTTCACGGCAGAACGTATCCTCGAGGACTACTATTATCAAAAGCTGGTGCATCCCAAACTGCGGCAAACTCTTGAAGCCTTTGGCACAAATCCCGTAGAGCTGGACAGCGAAGATAAAACGGCAACAGAGCAATATATCCAGGGAAAGCTCAGCCTGCAGGCATATAAGCTGCTGCACGATAATTTGGGACGCACACCCTTTTATCAGCAAAACGGCCATAGCTATTATCTGCGCGACCTCAGCGTCGGCGCTAAGCTCCCTTGGGCCAGAATATTTGAAGTAGAACTGCAGGTATGGACAGATACGGGTGTAAAAACAGAATAAAATACAGTACAAGCGCATTTTCTCTATATACTCTTAAATAAAACAAGCCTCTGATATAACTTCGTATAATAGTATATCGGAGGCTTGTTTAAATGTTCAAGACCAATCTCACAAGATTTACAATGCTAAAGTTCCAAATACCCTGAGAATTAAAAAACGAAGACTGCACTTTTAACAGAACAGCCTTCGCTCTTTTATCTCAGCAGAAGCCAAAAATATTATTTTTTAGCCTTAGAATCAACTACATCCTTCAGGATTGCTTCAAATGCTTCGAAGCTCATAGCGCCCATATCGCCTTCGGTACGGTTACGCGGAGAAACGGTATTGTTTTCCATATCGCGGTCGCCGACAACCAGCATGTACGGGATTTTTTCCAGCTGACCTTCACGGATCTTCTTGCCGATTTTTTCATTGCGTGCATCAACAGTTGCACGATAGCCGTTAGCCTCCAGCTTATGAGCCAGCTCATAGCAGTAGTCAACAGCACGATCGGTTACCGGCAGGAAACGAACCTGCTCCGGAGCCATCCAGGTCGGCAGTGCGCCTGCATAGGTTTCGATGAGGTATGCCAGAGTACGCTCGTAGCAGCCCAAGGAAGTACGGTGAATGATATACGGCAGCTTCTTCTCGCCGTTCTCATCAACATAGTACATACCGAATTTCTCTGCCAGCAGCATATCAATCTGAATAGTAACGATAGTATCTTCTTTGCCGAATACATTGTGGAACTGGATATCCAGCTTCGGACCGTAGAAAGCAGCCTCGTCAAAGCCAACCTCATATTTAACACCAAGGTCATCAAGGATTTTCTTCATAGCAGCCTGTGCATGATCCCATTGCTCAGCGGTGCCTTCATATTTGTTGTTCGGGTTTGCAGGATTCCATTGGCTGAAGCGGAAGGTGCATTTATCCAGCATGCCGACAGTTTCCAGGCAGTATTTAGCAAGATCCAGGCAACCCTTAAATTCTTCTTCCAGTTGGTCAGGACGAAGAATCAGATGGCCTTCGGAAATAGTGAACTGACGCACACGAATCAGACCGTGCATTTCGCCGCTGTCCTCGTTACGGAACAGAGTAGAGGTTTCGCCCAAGCGCATCGGCAGCTCACGATAGGAACGCTGACGGTTCAGGAAAACCTGATATTGGAACGGGCAGGTCATAGGACGCAGAGCGAAGCATTCTTTAGTTTCGTCATGCGGGTCGCCCAAGATGAACATGCCGTCAAGATAATGATCCCAGTGACCGGAAATGCGGTACAGGTCGCGTTTTGCCATCAGCGGAGTCTTGGTCAGCAGATAGCCGCGTTTTTGTTCCACATCCTCAACCCAACGTTGCAGCAGTTGGATTACACGTGCACCTTTCGGCAGCAGGATAGGCAGACCTTGACCGATATAATCAACAGTAGTGAAGTATTCCAGATCACGGCCCAGTTTGTTATGGTCACGCTTTAAAGCCTCTGCCTGCTGTTCCAGATATGCGTCCAGATCTTCCTTCTTCGGGAAAGCAATACCATAGATACGTTGCAGCATCTTGCGGTTAGAATCGCCACGCCAGTAAGCGCCGGTAGCGGAGGTCAGTTTAATAGCGTTGCCTTTAATACGGCCGGTAGAATCAAGATGCGGGCCTGCACACAGATCAGTGAAGTCGCCTTGTTTGTAGAAGCTGATAACCGCATCCTCAGGCAGGTCGTTAATCAGTTCAACTTTATAAGGTTCTTCTTTTTCTTCCATGAATTTTACAGCCTCTGCGCGCGGCAGCTCAAAGCGCTCTAATTTCAGCTTTTCTTTGCAGATTTTACGCATTTCGCCTTCCAGTGCAGCAAGATCCTCCGGAGTGAACGGAGCCGGAGTATCGAAATCATAATAGAAGCCGTTGTCAATGCTAGGGCCGATGGCCAGCTTAACATCAGGATGAAGTCTCTTCATAGCCTGCGCCAGCACATGGGAGCAGGTATGCCAATAGGTTTGGCGGTATTCCTTGTTTTCAAAGCTAAATTTGTTTTCCTCAGACATTTTTGTTTCCTCCTAACATGATGTATCGTAAACAGTGCAGTCCAGGCAAAAAAATAAACCCCGGTCCCACACCAAAGGGACGGAGTTATCCGCGGTTCCACCCTCATTGACATATGTAGTGACATATGCCCACTCGGTACCGTTAACGCCGGTAATACGGACTGGCATACTTGCTTGCGCGTTCCGCAGTCAGTTTGAAGGCGGTGCGCCCTTCGTTTCCTTCCTGCTGCTCTCAGCCACGGCAGCATTTTCTGTAGAACCCTCCACGACAGCAATTCCTTCGCATTACTGTTACTATTTTCATTTACCAGTTTATTATAGCACACCGGCAATGCTTGTCAAGCTTCCACTGGAAAAAACTTTTATTTCATAGTATAATAAGAAAATAAATTCTTTTACTTGTAAACATGCCAAATAACGAGTCCTTTGTGCATGTATATTAACCTTTATAAAACGTATATATTCAGAACTGTTAATAATCAAGGAGGCGTACGCATGGCAAAATTCACATTTCGGCACCATAAGCTGGCAGCAGCCATCTGCACAGCTGCTTTACTGATGCCGGTTTCCGTCCAGGCCAAACGCCTGACTATTCTTTATGTACCCTTAGATAACAGACCTGTCTGCTCCGCCTATGTACAGCAGACAATGGAGGCTGCAAACTGTAAAATTATTCTGCCGCCAGAAAAATATATTGCCACTAACGAAAAAAACGGTAATCCCGAAGCTATCTGGGACTGGCTGGAGCACAAGGCTCCCAAGGCCGATGCCGCAGTTATCAGCACAGACAGCCTTGTTTACGGCGGCCTTGTCGGCTCGCGCACGCACAACGTAAGCCAGGAGGAGCTGCAAAAGCGCGTTAATCATCTTTACAAGCTGAAAACTACCCTACCGATAAAGCTATATGCTTTTTCAACGATTATGCGCACCCCACGCGCCAGCAAAGGGCGCGTAGAGCCGCCCTACTACAGTACCATAGGTCCAAGTATCTTTGCTTACAGCCAGCTGCTTGACAAACAGGACCAGGGTAAACTGTCGCCTACGGAAAAGCTGACGATGCAGGCACTGGAGCGCAACATGAAAAAAGCTGAGCTGGGTGACTGGCTGGAGCGACGCGAAAAAAATCTGCTTGTCAACCAGGAGCTTACACGCATGGCCCGCAACGGCAAATTTCATTATTTTGCCATCGGCAAGGATGATAACGCTCCTCTTTCCGCTACGCACATGGAAGGACGCAAAATCAGCCTCAGTACCTTTGATATGAGCAGAGACTGCTTCCAGATTTTAGACGGTGTAGATCAGCTCGGCCTGCTTTTAATCGCCCGTGCCTACAACGAGGCCAACGGCACTAAACCTTCCGTTTATCCCCTGTACAGCGTAGGAGCCGGTGCCTCCACCCTGCCCCAGTACAGCGACGCACGGCTGCAGGACAGCGTACCGCAGCAGATTATCGCTGCCGGTGCAGTGCAGACAGCATCCGCAGATAACGCTGATCTGATTTTAGCACTCAATACGCCGCAGGACGGCATCGTCAAGGATTCTACCGCTGATGATAACCAGCCCTTTGCATCTGCCGGCAATAAAAACTTTGTCGGTATCCTGGGACAGCTGCTCCGTTCCGGACGCAACGTTTCCCTGGCCGATATCAGCTATTCCAACGGTGCGGACAACGGCTTTATGAGCCTGCTGGCCAACAGCATCAACCTGCAGCCGTTAGCAGCCTACAATGGTTGGAATACAGCTGACAACGCCGTAGGCTATGCCATCGCCCAAGGGCTTATCGCCCGCGATATGAGCAGCGAAGCACGCAGCAGACTGCTGCGCCAACGCCTTATCGACGATTGGTTTTACCAGAGCAATGCCCGCCGCAGCATTTCCAACGAGCTGGAAAAGCATAACCGTGAGGATTTGAAATATGATCTTGCTACAGAAGAAAAAACCATCCTGCAGCAGATTACTGCCGACTGCCAGAGCATGGCCAACAGCTATTCTATAACAAGAGGCACTAAATTCACCCTCTCCTTCCCTTGGAAGCGTTTATTCGAGGTAGACGTAGAAATCAAGAAATAAAAAACAAAGCGCAGAGAAGCTGATTTTTTAACAGCAAACATCTGCGCTTTTTTATGTGTATCAGCCCCATATATCGAAACTTAAAATTTTTAGGCAAACAAAAATCCCCGTCACTTTCGCGACGGGGATTGATTTGCATTTGTGACGAAGCATATGGTGCTTTATTCGTCATTAGTTCCAATCACCAGGCTGGCGAGAAAGTGCCAGAGGCGAGGAACGGATGCCGCCGGCGTACTTCCAGTACGTCAAGGCATTTGTGACGAAGCACATGGTGCTTTATTCGTCAGACTGGTATTATTTGCCGGGGAAGAACGGCCATACCATCGGGATAACAACCAGGGATACTACGAAAGCTACCAGAACCAGACCGGTACCAGCTTTTACATAGTCCATAAATTTGTATCCGCCAGGGCCAAGTACCAAGGTGTTCGGAGGAGTGCCTACCGGAGTTGCGAATGCGCAGGATGCTGCAACAGCGATAGCCATCAGAACTGCCTTCGGGTCAGCGCCCAGGTTTTTGGAGATTGCAATACCGATCGGGCACAGCAGAGCTGCGGATGCGGTGTTGGACATGAACTGAGTCAGGCCGCAGGACAGGATGAACAGAACTGCGGTTACAACCAACGGAGAAGGAGAACCGCCCATCAGGCTAACGGTCCATTCAGCGATGAGTTTGCCAGCGCCAGTTTTATCCATAGCGGTGGATACAGGCATCATACCTGCGAACAGGAAGATGGTTACCCAGTCGATAGAAGCATAAGCTTGTTTTTCAGTCAAGCAACCGGTCAGTACGCAAACCAGAGCGCCGATGATAGCAGCCATCTCAAGGGTTACGCCTTTGATACCCAGTGCCATTACGATAACAACTGCCAGCAGGATAATACCGGAGATAATCATTTTCTTGGAATCGGTGCTGTTAGCTTCGATTTCCTGTTCGATCTCCTGATCAGCATCAAGCTCAACCTTCGGGAGCAGATGTTTACCGATGAACATCATGTACAGCATACCAGCAATAGATACCGGAATACCGATCCATGCGAATTCGAAGAAGCCGAATGCAGGAAGACCAGCAGCGGTCATTGCACCAGTTGCAATGATGTTAGGAGGTGTACCAACCATGGTGATGATACCGCCCCAACCGCAGGCAAATGCCAAAGGCATTAACTGACGGGAAGCAGGAATCTTAGCTGCAGAGCAGATACCTAATGCTACAGGCAACAGGCAAGCTGCAGTACCAGTGTTGGAAAGCACGGAAGAAAGTACGGTACCAACAATCATCAAGCCAAACATCAGGCTGTTTTCACCGGTGCCGCACAGATGAACTACTTTGTTACCGATAGCCTGAGCTAAACCGGTGTAGAACATTGCTGCACCAACAACGAACATGCCGGCGAACAGGACAACGGTGGAGTTAGACAAGCCGCTAAATACTTGTTTAGCAGGAATCAGGCCTAACAGGCCGCACGCAATAGCGCCAGCGGTTGCAGTAATTGCCAAAGGAATGAGTTCGGTTACGAAGAATAACGCAACTACTGCCAAGAGGATTAAACACTTAATTGCAGGGGACATTTTAAGTTCCTCCTTTGTAAAAAATTTTTATATACAATGTCATCTGGACATTATATAACTTTAATTATAGCTTTGTGAAAGTACATGTCAAAGCAATCTTTTTTACTTTATTAAGTATTGTTATTTGCTTTGTTGAATTTATAATAACAGCATTTTTTCTGCGTTTCTGTTGCGCAAGCAACACATTTTTTAGCACCAGCTCTTCATATTCCATATATGACCACGCTATCATAAATCCCTAAGCGTTATTTTTTTCTTTTAGAATTAACTGCATATATTCCAAAACACCTTTCATCAACTGTATTTCACCCAGCTCTCTCATTTTTATTAAAGCAAAAATGCCATGCAATAACGCACGGCATTTTTACCACTTTCTTTAGTTTTTTAAGTAAAGTAAGTACTAATTTGTCAAAATATTACATTCAACTCACTTGCCCGGGAAGAACGGCCATACGATAGGAATTACAATCAGGGATACGATGAAGCATACGATAACCAGACCGGTACCTGCTTTAACATAGTCCATGAATTTGTAGCCGCCGGGACCAAGAACCAGAGTATTCGGAGGAGTACCTACCGGAGTTGCGAATGCGCAGGATGCTGCAACAGCGATTGCCATGATAACAGCCTTCGGGTCAGCGTTGAGCTGCTTAGCAATTGCTACACCAATCGGGCACAACAGAGCTGCGGACGCGGTGTTGGACATGAACTGAGTCAGAATGCAGGAGAGTGCAAACAGTACAGCAGTTACAACCATCGGGGAAGGATCGCCGCCCATCAGACCAACAGTCCATTCAGCAATGAGCTTGCCGGCGCCGGTTTTATCCATAGCGGTGGATACAGGCATCATACCTGCGAACAGGAAGATGGTTACCCAGTCAATAGAAGCATAAGCCTGTTTTTCGGTTAAGCAGCCGGTCAGTACGCAAATCAGCGCGCCAATAATAGCAGCCATTTCCAGAGTTACGCCTTTGATATCGAGAGCCATTACCAGAACAACGGCAATCAGGATAGCACCGGAGATAATTTGTTTTTTGCTGTCAGTGCTGGTAGCTTCGATTTCCTGCTCAATATCCTGGTCAGCATCAAGCTCAACCTTCGGCAGCAGGTGTTTACCGATAAACATCATGTACAACATGCCGGCGATGGATACCGGAATACCGATCCAGGCAAATTCGAAGAAGCCAAAGCTCGGCAGGCCGGCAGCAGTCAGAGCGCCGGTTGCAATGATGTTAGGCGGGGTACCTACCATGGTGATGATACCGCCCCAGCCGCAGGCAAATGCCAAAGGCATTAACTGACGGGAAGCAGGAATCTTCGCTGCAGAGCAGATGCCTAATGCTACAGGCAGCAGGCAGGCCGCAGTACCGGTGTTGGAAAGCACGGAAGAGAGTGCAGTGCCGACAATCATCAGACCAAACATCAGGCTGTTTTCACCGGTTCCGCAAAGATGTACAACCTTGTTACCGATGGACTGCGCCAGACCGGTGTAAAACATTGCTGCACCTACAACAAACATGCCGGCAAACAATACTACGGTAGAGTTAGATAAACCGCTAAAAACTTGCTTAGCAGGCAATAATCCCAACAGACCGCAGGCGATAGCACCGGCAGTAGCAGTGATTGCTAATGGAATGAGTTCGGTAATGAAAAATAATGCAACCACAGCCAACAGAATCAAACACTTAATAGCAGGGGACATAATAGTTTCCTCCTTTTGTAAGTATTCACGAGATGTATAATTATAACTTTTTATGAGTTTTTTCTACATTCCCGTTGTCTTAATATTAACGTAAAAGCTTCGCCAATAATGTGACTTAAGCAACACTTTCGTATGTTTTTCAGAATATTTTAACTGATTTTACTTACATTATATTTATTTAATTTTTTAAAGTTATTTTTAGTACTTGTCGTACCATTATTATGCGTCTAGGTACTAAAAAATCTTGACATATTATAGGCTGTCAACACGTTTATTTTTATCATCTTCTCCCGCCTATATAACAGCAGAAGGCCGCTGCGCTTTTACAGCAACAGCGACCTTTCTGCCAGTGTTTGATTCAGGGTGTCGTCTAATATGGGAGCATTAAGGAAAGAACGGCCATACCATAGGAATAACAATCAAGCTTACAACAAAGCATACCAGCACCAGACCGGTTCCGCATTTCACATAGTCCATAAATTTGTAGCCACCGGGACCGAGTACCAGAGTACAAGGCGGAGTGCCAACGGGAGTTGCGAATGCGCAGGATGCAGCAACAGCAATCGCCATTACAACGGCCTTGGGGTCTGCATTCAGCTGTTTAGCAATCGCTATACCAATCGGGCACAGCAACGCAGCAGAAGCGGTGTTGGACATGAACTGTGTCAGGAAGCAGGAGATGGAAAACAGTACTATCGTTACAATAAGCGGTGTAGGTTCGCCGCCCATCAGTCCTACTGCCCAGTTAGCAATCAGCTTGCCTGCGCCGGTTTTATCCATTGCAGTGGACACAGGCATCATACCCGCAAACAGGAAGATGGTTACCCAGTCGATGGAGGAATAAGCCTGTTTTTCAGTCAGGCAACCGGTAAGTACGCATACAAGAGCACCGATAATAGCAGTCATTTCCAAGCTGATAAACTTAAAATCCAAGGCCATTACGATTACGCAGACCAACAGAATCATACCGGAAATCATTTGCTTTTTCTTATCATGGGTAGTAGCTTCAATTTCCTGTTCGATTTCCTGGTCTGCATCAAGTTCTGCCTTCGGCAGCAGATACTTGCCAATCAGCAGCATATAGAGAATACCTGCTACAGATAGAGGAATACCGATCCAGGCAAATTCAAAGAAGCTGAAACCCGGCAAACCGGCAGCTGTCAGAGCACCACTGCCGATAATATTCGGCGGTGTACCTACCAGAGTAATAATGCCGCCCCAACCGCAAGCATAGGCCATCGGCAACAGCTGGCGGGACGCAGGGTTTTTGGAAGCAGCACAGATACCAAGTGCTACCGGCATCAGGCAAGCGCAGGTACCGGTGTTGGAGAGAACAGAAGAAAGAGCAGTTCCGACAAGCATTAAGCCAAGCATCAGGCTGTTTTCACCGGTTCCGAAAATATGCACTACCTTTTCACCGATAGCCTGAGCTAAACCGGTGTAGAACATTGCCGCGCCAACCACGAACATGCCGGCAAACAGTACTACAGTAGAATTAGAGAGACCGCTGAAAACCTGCTTGGCCGGAATCAGACCCAGCAAGCCGCAGGCAACAGCGCCGCCGATTGCAGTAATTGCCAAGGGTATAATTTCAGTTACAAAGAACAAAGCAATTACCGCTAACAGGATTAAACATTTGATTGCGGGGGACATAAGCAATACCTCCTTTTAATCTTTTTCCGAAAGTCATACAGCAATGAAATCTTGTATGCTCTT
>UMIU01021667.1_pt1 | contig 13125 bp, 12 predicted proteins | sample 1965871 | NCBI WGS metagenome assembly UMIU01 (sample SAMEA4836132, study PRJEB28245) | human gut metagenome | biome: gut microbiome; material: fecal sample | place: Denmark | collected 2008
TCGTCCAGCGGGCAGACAGCTGTAGCGATACCGCAGCTTACAGTCAGCGCCTTCATGGCGTATTCTCCTGATTGCTCCTCGGTGTGATTCATCACCCGTATCTTTTGAGAGATATTCTCGGCAAGAGACTTGACCGCTTCTACCGTACGTTCAGGCAAAAGTACGGCAAACTCTTTGCCGCTGAGCCGGGCAATGACGCATTCTCCCGTCGCCTCTTGCCGAATGATCTCTGCAATGCCTTTCAGCGCCTCATCCCCGGTTTCATCACCATAAAGCTGGTTGTACAGCTTAAAATCATCTGCGTTAATGACGAGCAGTGTCCCGAAAGTATACTTCCCTTCCTCGCAGCAGGATTTCATCGTCTCATAAAAGCATTTGCGATTGGCGACACCCGTAAGATAGTCTCTCCTCGCCTCCTCGAAAGCCGCTTCATAGAGGCGGGAGTTTTTGATGGCGATGGAAGCGACAGCGTTGATGGAGGAAAGATAGTCGAGATCCTTTGGCGTATACCTGCTGCCGTTACTTTTTGCTGACAATAAGATAATGCCAACAAAATCCGGTGCGTCGCCGATCCCCGCAAAGCACTCGATCTGATGGCTGATAAGGCCCTGCTTTTCTTCCTTGCTCAAGGCTTCATAGCAGTCAGTAGCGATGTAATCTTTGGTCAGCATCAGGCCTTTCGCATCCTTTAACGGGTAAAGCAGATCTGCGCCGTGAGGTATCAAAAACATGCCGTGCTCTCTGTCGCTCAGCTGCAGTCGGTAGTCCCCCTGCTCGTCTTTAAGAAAAATGTAGATGCGTTCCGAAGAAAGTGTGTTGCTGATGATACCCATAAGTTCTGTCAGTATCTCCTGCAGACTCATGAGATAGGACATCTTCTTGCTGAATTTGATGATGCTCTTGGACTGGGCATTCTCTTCACTTTCAAAAATCTTGTCAAGAAGCAGTCTGAGAAGGGTATAAACGATGATCGTAACGAGAACCACCGTCAAGGCGATAGAAAAGGTGATCTTTGTCTCTGACATAGAAAAAGATTGCTCCAGAAAACGTTTGTATTCCGGTATGACGCTGTAGATCATCAGCATAGCGATGAGAAACGCCGCACAGTAGCAGTTGGCTCTCGATACCAGAGCATTCAATTTAAAGAGCCTTTTCCTGTAGAGAGCGTAATACATACAGGCCGCCATGACGATGCCCGAACAAATGTCGATAGGGATGCCTTTGAGCGCAGGGATGAGAATCACACTATTACCTGCAATCAGGGTGAAGATCCCCAGCCAGATGGGACGCAGCCGTCTCCTGGAAAATGCGTTTTGTTCACTGTTCTCCAGAGCCATCTTTGCGCACTCGAACAAAGAGCCCGCCGCGGCAATGAAGAAAAACACAACCGGCCATGAAAAATCATATATGTAGACATTTCCATCCAGGGACTTTACGACTTCCGGCGCCTGCAAAAGGAGTCCTGTAGCATAGTTGAAGATGAGCAGGCCGGCCGTCACCGCAGACCAAAAGTAAACGTGGTAGGTTCTCTGCACTTCCATGAATTTTCTCAGGAAGATGAACAGCATCAGCGGAATGGTCAAAAGCCCGGTCAGTGATACATGGAACCAAAAGTCCACCGACGGCCAATATCCCATCCGCATAAACCAAGATCCGCCTGTCCATATGATCATCGTGAACAGAAGCCCGATCAATCCGTTAATCTGACTGTTCCGCTTTGTCGTCAAAAGAGAGATCATCTGAAAGATATAACAGAGGAGTACAATAGCTGGCACCATAGCAAAACTGTACATATTGACTTTCTCCCCTCTTCACTTATTCGCATGTTTCTAATATAATACTACAAAACTGGTTTCTATTTCAATAAAAATGGCAAAAGTCTTGGAATTAATGGATTTCACCCCTGCCTCTCTAAAATCAAGGCATCTATGTCATCAAAAGCGTTCTGCAGCCGTTCGCAATGGTAGAGTTCATATAAGCTGTAAATAAAATCCGTTAATCCTAAGTTGTCCCACTGTTTCAGCACCTCGGAGGCTGTAGTCTCTTTCGCCTCGGCGTAGCGTTCAATCAGATAGATAAAAAATTCAGCTTCTTTACTCATTCTTCATCACTCCTTAAATACAGCGAATTGCGAGGATCACCCGTTACCTTCTCGCTTTCCCACATAGTAAAAACGATACGCGGACTCGTCGCGTAGATTTCCAACTTACGAACGGCTTCCTTGCTTATAAATCAATCACCATGCGCTTTTACCTGTCTTAAGCAAATTGTCAATATCCATATAGGCATTTTCAATTCGCTCAGTATGATAAATCCAATAGTTGTCATATATTTTCTGCGTGATATGGCATGCTTCCCATTCATTGAGAACGTCACCTGTTTTTCTATTTTTATCCGCAGCATAATATTCCAGCAAGTACATGAAGAACTTCATCTCTTCTGTCACGTCATTCACCCCTTATATACACAGAATTCCTTGGGTCGCCGGTTACTTTTTCGCATTCCCAGATTTCAAATAATGCCCCCGCTCCGAAATCGGTCATACCACAGTCTGCATTCTCCAACATTTCATGGGTCTTCGAGCATACAAACGCCTTAAGAGCATCCATTTGACTTAAGCCATACTTCTCAGCTATCATCATAACGACCTCGTTGTTGTAATAATCTATGACTTCAGGTTCTAATCGTTTCATTCAAATTTCACCCCACTAAATTTCAATTTTGCTAGCGCTTTTTCCGTTTTAAAAGCATACTGGTCCTTTAATTTCTGCGGAAGCAAAAGCTGAATTGCAATGTCCTCAGAAAAATATCCCTTCAAATAGTTGTTAATCGTACGAATCGCCTGGTCGTTTGCAACTGGTCCGATAACAACATCATAGGCATCTTCTGCAAATTTATCTGTACGATTTTTAGAAATATATTGAAGCCACTCCCTGCCCGCTACATCAAAGGTCAGGCATTTTAACTTTTCTAATTCTTCTTCCTCAATGTTAAAAACAGAAATTGTAGGGACGCCCTCTTCCCGCCTGCTAGTAGTACGAACCGCCCATTTTTTCGCCTGTTCATAATCACTGGTCAGATAAAATCCTGTGCCAAAGTCTAACAATCTTTTCGACTCTATTATTTTCGGTTTTTTTACTTCTACGTTACTACCGTGATATAAAATCATAACAACCCCTCTCAATATGTAATTGTATTATACCACATTTTCTGCCCACCTTGCGAAAATTCAGCAGATCCCCTGCTGAAATCAAAAAGGCGCCGCCTTGACCTTTTCCGTTAAAGCTGCGCCTTTTGTTTAATCCTTTATTTTGTATACCACCTGTGCTCTCCTCTTGGAACCATCCAGATGTCTTGCCATGGCCTCTTTGGCTTTGACAACATCCCGTTCCTTAATAGAGTCGAGTATCGCTTTGTGTTCTTGAAAGATTTCGTCCAGATATTCCTGCTCGTAGAACAGCACCTTTCTGGTCTGTTCGATGTATTCCTTGTAGGATCTGAGCACCTGGGCCATAAAGCGGCTTCCAGTGGCATTGTAAATAATATCGTGAAAATCCGTGTTGAGCTCCCGAACCTTTCGTCCGTCTTTCCGCGTCGTATAGAACTCCATCAGATCGCTCTGATCCTGAAGATCCCCGATCTCCTCTGGTGTGATCCTGCTGACTGCCCATTCCACGGCAAGAACCTCCAGAGCCTTTCTGACAGCATAGATGTCCTCGATGTCCTGTTTGGTAAAGCCTTTGGCAAAGCAGCCCCGATTGGGGATGTAGTCAATCAAACCCTCGTTCTCAAGCTGTTTAAAAGCCTCTCTGATGGGCGTCCTGCTCACTCTCAGTTCCGTCGCTATCTGATTTTCCTTGATCTTTTCCCCAATCTTATATTCCCCCTTGAGAATTCTATCTCTGATGATGTCCGCGATCTCGTCAGTCAGTGAAAATGTATTAGAGAATTGATTGCTGTCAGTCATATTTCGCTCCTTGTTACCCAAAAATTACTTACCCTATATTTATATCATTATAGAATGTGATTTTCAAGTATTTGTGTGTGGAAGTCGAAATCTTTTATCTGCAGATAATATTCTGCGGAGTCAACCAGCGCTTTCATCGGGCAGAGTCCGATAATCTCTGTACCGGTGACCACCACGCCATATCTCTTCGCCTCAGCTTTTACCAGTTCCGTCACCCGATAGAGCGGTGTCTGCTCAAAGTTGGTCATGTTGATGGAAACCTGTGCGTATTTCTTGCCTGTTACCTCATCTTCAATATCAAAACCCATAGCTTTGACGCATTTGAGTCCGCCGTCTTTTTCCCTGATGATCTTGGCGATATTTTTTGCAATCTGCACATCGTCTGTATTCAGGTTCAGATTATATGCAACGAGCGGTGGTCTGGCGCCTACAGCCATGACACCTGCGGTAGGGTGAATCTTTCTGCCTCCAAAATCAGGCTCCCAATCCGGTTCCTGCACTTTTTCGGCCATGCCCTCGAACTGTCCTTTTCTGATCTTCACCAGGTTCTGTCTCTCCGGCCTGGCTGCAGAGTATTCATAGAGGAATACCGGTACGCCTGCTTCTTCCGCAATTCTTGCGCCCACGACTTTGGAAAGCTCCACGCAATCCTCTGTGGTACAGTCTTTGATAGCCAGGAACGGCATCACGTCAACCGCACCCATTCTTGGATGTTCGCCTGTGTGCTGTGTCAAGTCAATCAGCTCAGCCGCCTTCTTTACCAGTTTTACGCTGGCCTCTTCCACGCCCTTTGCATCACCGATATAGGTGATAACGGTTCTGTTGTGGCTCTCATCGGATGAATAGTTGAGCAGTGTGCAGCCCGGTGTCGTTCTGATCTGGTCCACACACGCTTCGATAACTTCCGGTCTTCTTCCTTCGCTGATATTAGGAATGCTTTCAATAATCTGTGCCATTTTTCTTTACCTTTCTCTATCAAACAAAATTATAAGCTCTCTGCTACTTGATTGTAAAGTTCGTGAGCGATGCCGTCGGCTTCGTCAAACATCTTCTGTCCTTCCTCGGCATAGTATTTGGCCTTTGCCTCGTCTTTGACACCTGGAAGGTTGATCTTCACGTTGAGCCATGCGCCTTTGATGCATCCTGTCAGATTGAGGATGGCAACGCCCAGGTCGCTGGCGGCGTTGGGGTTGGACTTTCCAATCATGGTCTTCGCCAGCATCAGTCCTTCGTAGCCCAGCTGCATGGTTCTGAAAGGAACTTCTGTGGAAACCAGGGTTCCATCGGCGATGGCCTGCTTTCTGGCAGCCTTTTCTTCGTCTGTCTCTTTTGGCATTTTAAATGCCGCCGCAACCAGATTGAAGGCTTCCGTATCCTTGTCGATACCCTCTACCAGCTCCTGATAGAGCGGCATACCCTTTTCCTTGGCATTCTGGCAAATCTCCTGATAATCTGCGTACTTTTCTTTGCCGAGGGTCAGATCGGCTACCATCATGAACAAAGCCACTCCCTGCGCTCCGGCAAGGGCGCTGACGGAACCGCCGCCTGGCGCCGGTGCATCGGATTTTAGGACGTCGAGATATTCCTTTACCTGCATATCAACTAATTTCATTATACTAAGTTTCCTCCCTTTATAACTTGTAACGCCAAGTTCGATCCAAATCGATAACATAACATTTCCATATTCGGCGCATCCCAGATGACCAGGTCACCCTGCTTGCCCGGTTCCAATGTGCCCACTTTGTCGCCGCGGTTGATGGCACAGGCCGGATTGATGGTCACTGCCGTCAAAATTTCCTCTGGCAGCAGTTTGTACTTCAGACAACCCAGGTTCATGACGAACTGCAGGTTGAGAGAAGGACAGGAGCCCGGGTTAAAGTCGGAGGCCATCGCCACCGGAATTCCCATTTCGATCATCTTTCTTGCCGGCGCAAAATTCGCGCCCAGATAGAAGGAGGTCGCAGGCAGGCACATGGCGGTGGTTCCCGCCTTTGCCATGGATTCGAGTCCTTCCTCATTGATGGTGATCAGATGCTCACAGCTGACTGCTCCCATCTCTCCTGCCAATACAGAACCGCCGATGGCCTCAATCTCGTCTGCATGAATCTTCAGATCAAAGCCGTGCTCCTTTGCACACTCCAGGTACTTCTTGCTCTGGTCGTAGTTAAAGACGGAATCCTCCGTGAACACGTCGGCAAATTCCGCCAAATCGTGCTCTTTTACATAAGGAAGCAGTTTTTCGCAGAGCATGTCGATAAACTCGTCGGCTCTGTCTTTGTATTCCTCTGGAATCGCATGGGCGCCCATAAACGTAGCGACGATATCCATCGGATGATCCTGATTGAGTTTTTTCAGAACCTCCAGCATCTTGACTTCTGTGTCAAAGTCAAGCCCGTAACCGCTCTTGGCTTCGCAGGTGGTGACGCCAAAACCCATCATCTCGTCCAGAAAGCCCTCTGTCTTTTGATACAATTCCTCAAAGCTCGCCGCTCTGGTCTTTCTGACCGTGTCCAGAATCCCGCCGCCTGCTCTAAGGATATCCAGGTATCCTGCACCTTTCAATTTGAGCGGGATCTCATTCTGACGATAGCCGCCAAATACCATATGGGTATGTCCTTCTACCAGACCCGGTGTGACCAGGTTTCCCTCGGCATCTATGACGGTGTCTGCCGCTTCTGCTCCAGCAGGGAGGTTCCCTTCAGCAGTGATTTCCCTAATTATACCATCTTCGATCAAGATGGCAGCATCCTGCAGCTTCAGGTTTTCCGCCTGCTCTGTTCCCTTGTGGCTGTAACTGCCGACTGGCGTCTGCAGACAGCCGATATTTTTCACTAATAATGTCGCCATTTATTTATCCTCTATCTATTTCTCATCCAAAAGGATTTCTAAGGCTCTCTCGTACTTTTCTTTGTACCAGCCCTTTTGGGAGATGGTAACGGATCGTGAACGCGCATTTCTGGATTCGTCCAGATTGTGCTTTAAATCTGCGATTTTTACTTCTGTTGCAATCGGATTGCTTTTGATCGCTCTGATATAATCGTAATAGTCTTCTTTTCCGTGGGTCAGAAGAATGACTGCTTCTACAACTTCCGGCGGAAACTTTTCTGCCAGGTCTGCTTTTTTGTACATGGTATCTTCGAGAATGTCATGAAGCAGTGCAACACACGTTGTCGTCTCGTCACTCATCTCTTCTGCGATATGGGCAGGATGGAAAATGTACGGGATACCGCTCTTGTCCGTCTGTCCGTGATGTCCTCTGTATGCCATCTTCATCGCTGCTTCTGTTAAAGGTGTATAAATCATGTTTCTTTCCCTCCGTAATGTGATAATACCGCGAGAGACTGCATAAATACAGCCTCTCGCAAGCTTCTTTCTTATTTTACAAATTCATCTACCATCTTGTCAACGAGATCTTCATCGGCCATATATGGAATGGTGATATGGCCCTTGCCGTCGTAATTCTTGTTGTATTCCACTGATGTAGAAACTGCGTTCTCGTTTCTCGCCCAGTTTCTTCTGGCAACGCCACCCATGACGTCCCACATCATCGCAGAATTGATGATTTCGTCTACGCGTTCGCTTCCGTCAAGGAGCAGTCCAAAACCTCCGTTGATAGCTTTGCCGATTCCCACGCCGCCGCCGTTATGCAGTGCGCAGAGGGACATGCCTCTTGCCGCATTTCCGGCAAAACACTGTACAGCCATGTCCGCCATGACGTTAGAACCGTCTTTGATATTGGAAGTCTCTCTGAACGGAGAGTCGGTGCCGGATACGTCGTGGTGGTCTCTTCCCATCATGATCGGTCCGCATTTTCCCTCTCTGACCAGCTTATTGAAAGCCAAGGCGATATCTCTTCTGCCCTCTGCATCCTGATAGAGAATTCTTGCCTGGGTTCCAACGACGAGTTTGTTCTTCTTTGCGTCTCTTACCCAAACCCAGTTGTCTCGATCCTGTGCTCTTCTTTCAGGATTGATGCAGTCCATAGCAGCCTGATCTGTCGCATCCAGATCTTCCGGCTTTCTGGACAGGCAGACCCATCTGAAAGGTCCGTATCCGTAGTCAAAGAGAACCGGTCCCATGATATCTTCTACATAAGAAGGCCAGATGAATCCGTCCTTATCATCGTAACCATTCTTTGAAATTTCTTTGATGCCAGCGTCATACATAGCCTTCATGAAGGAATTACCATAGTCAAAGAAGTAGGTTCCCTTCTCGGTCAATGCTTTGATCGCTTTGTAATGTCTGTGAAGTGTCTCATCTACTTTCTTGCAGAACAAATCTCTGTCCTCATGAAGCAGCTCTGTTCTCTGATCAAATGTCAGTCCTGCAGGGCAGTAACCGCCGTTATACACATTGTGGCAGGAGGTCTGGTCTGACAGAAGGTCGATGTGGAAGTTCTTCTCTACTGCCGCTTCTAAGAGGTCCACGATGTTTCCGTGGTAGGCAATGGAAATGCTTTCCTTCGCTGCCAATTTTTCATTAGCCGTCTTGAAGATTTCGTCGATGTCGTCCATGACCACGTCAACCCAGCCCTGGCTGTGTCTCGTTTCGATTCTGGAGTAATCCACCTCGGCAAAGATGCCTACTGCATTGGCGATGTTCGCAGCCTTTGGCTGTGCGCCGCTCATGCCGCCAAGACCTGAGGATACAAATGTATGACCTGCAAGGTCTCCCTGTTCGGATACGCCCAGATATTTTCTGCCTGCGTTAAGGATGGTGTTGAAGGTTCCGTGTACGATGCCCTGCGGTCCAATGTACATCCAGCCGCCGGCTGTCATCTGTCCGTAGTTGGCAACACCCATCTCTTCCGCGATTTCCCAGTCGTCCAGATTATCATACTGTCCAACCATTATGGAGTTGGTGATGATGACTCTCGGTGCCGTCGGTTTTGATGGGAAAAGACCGAGAGGATGTCCCGACTCTACTACGAGGGTCTGGTCCTCTGTCAGTTCCTCCAGGTATTTCTTAATCAGTCTGTACTGCAGCCAGTTCTGGCAGACCTGGCCTGTTTCGCCGTATGTAACCAGTTCGTAAGGATAGAGCGCAACATCGAAGTCCAGATTGTTTTCGATCATGACCTGGAAAGCCTTGCCTGCCAGGCATTTACCCTTGTATTCATCAATTGGCTTTCCATACATTCTGCCTGTCGGTCTGTATCTATAGGCGTAGATTCTGCCGCGGGTAGTCAGCTCTTCCATGAACTCCGGCGCCAGTTTTTCGTGGAGTTCCTCAGGCACATAGCGAAGCGCGTTCTTCAGCGCAATCTTCGTCTGCTCCTTAGTCAGTCTGAAGCCTCTGTCCGGTGCTCTTCTGATTCCTTCCTCAAACTCAGGATAGTCAGGATATTCTGCATCCAGTTTGATGGTCATAGCGCCTGCAATTGTCTTGTTATCTAACATATGTAAATCCTCCTTATTTTAACGTTACGACTTTTTCTACTGCTTCCAGCAAGCTGTTGTCTTTGATCATCTCGTCAAACTTGACCAGTTCGTCGTGCATGATGATGTCCTGATCGATTGGATCGGACAGGGTTCTGATGTAATCGTAAGCAGCTTTTGTCGCCGGTGCCAGATTCTCTACTTTGCTCTCGCCGATTTCTTCTCGTAACCAGATGCCCTGTGCGGCAGATGCCAGCTCGATGCCGATCACCTTTTGCGCATTATCGAGAACCATAGCCGCTGTCCTTGCGGAAGTCGTGCCCATGGATACGTGGTCTTCCTGGTTACCTGAGGATGGAATGGAATCCACGCAGGCAGGATGGTCGTAGACTTTGTTTTCTGAAACCATGGAAGCCGCTGCATACTGGGCGATCATGAAACCGGAGCAGACGCCGCCGTGCTTTGTCAGGAAGCCAGGCAGTCCTTCGGAAAGGGCCGGGTTGATCAGTCTCTCCGCTCTTCTTTCGGAAACGTCAGCTAACTCTGAAATGGCCATCTTCATGAAGTCGAAGGCCAGCGCCATCGGCTGTCCGTGGAAGTTTCCGCCTGAGATGACTTCATCCTCGTCCGGGAATACCAGCGGATTATCTGTAACCGCGTTAATTTCTTTTGATACGACGTCATAGACATATTTGATGGCATCTCTTGATGCACCGTGAACCTGCGGGATACATCTCAGAGAGTATGGATCCTGCACTTTGGTCGGCTGTACATCAAAAGCGTTCTTGCTGCCTTCTAGTAAGGTAAGTAAGTTCGCTGCCACGATTTTCTGTCCTTCGTGGCCCCTCAATTCCTGTACCTTTGGATCGTATGCCTTTGTAATTCCATGTAAAGCTTCGGCTGTCATCGCTGTGGCGATATCTGCAACTTTGAGCAGACGCATTGCATCCCAGAGCACATTGACGCCTACCGCGGTCATCATCTGTGTGCCGTTATTGAGGGCAAGGCCTTCTTTTGCTGCCAGCTCTACCGGTGTGATGCCAGCTTCCTTCATCGCCTCTGCCGCATCTACTGTCTGTCCTTTATACTCAACTTTGCCCAGTCCGATCAAACCCAACGCAATATGAGACAGCGGAGCCAGATCACCCGACGCGCCAAGGGAACCTTTTCTAGGAATTACCGGATGTACTCCGGCGTTGAGCATGTCTACCAATGTCTGTACAGTGGATAGTCTGATGCCGGAATTTCCTCTCGACAGTGCGTTGCAGCGAAGCAGCATTGCTGCTCTTACATACTGTCTCGGATATGGCTCACCCAGAGCACAAGTGTGGCTTATGATCAGATTTTTCTGCAAATCGGCTGTTTCTTCTTTAGAAATCAATACGTTGGCAAATTTGCCGAACCCTGTCGTCAGGCCGTAAATCACTGCGCCCTCTTCCAGCTTCTTTTCGATATAGTCCCTCGCCTTCTGTATTGCTTTCTGCGCCTCAGGGGCAATCTCTACTTTTTCATCTTCGCGGCAAACGCGGATGACTTCCTCAACTGTGAGGTCACGTCCATTAATAACAACTGCCATAGTAATCTCTCCATTTCTTCTTAAATCTTTATGCAGATAACTGCATAATTATTAACCAATCACATCATTTTTTCGATAACTAATATTATACAATTTTTCAGAAAATAACTCCATACTTTTTTGATAAAAAACTTAAAAATATCAGCCTTTTCGGCGTAATGTCAGAAAATTCTATACCATCCCAGCCGGATGTTTTTTGACTTTAAAGCTTTACCGTGATATCACTTTACTCTGTATATTTATTAAATACAGCATACTTGTGTGTGGAAGGATTGAAAATACTGGGCGGCGCAAGTTTTTCTTGCCGGCTGATTGTACAAGCAAAAAAACAAGACCAATACGTATTGTCTTAGAATAAGGCCTTGGGATTTTTTAATAAATATACAAGTCTTCCATATTTATTTCGATTTTTTCTATACTCCTTTAAGGCAAAAATGGTATAATGAACGCACGGTCTTACAGCGTTGCTGCGAGGAAGCGTTCATTGAATCATGTGCTGCGATTCTATCTTTAAAGGAATGCACATGGTATAATGGTTCCACGATCTGTGCGGCGTTGCCGAGCGGAAGGAACCATTGAATCATGACGTTCGATTCTGTTTTTAGCGGTATCGTCATGGTATAATAAACGCACGGTCTTACAGCTTCGCTGTAAAGGAAAATCACAAATATTTATAGGGGAAAAAGAGATGATGAAAAGAAAGAAAACACTCAGCATGTTGCTGATCCTGACATTGGTTTTCTCCATTGTATTTAGCAGCGTAACAATTTCAGATGCAGCTACATACACCGGGAAATACTGGTTAAAGGTTAACGAACAGAGGAATGTCATTACAGCCTATAAAAAGGTTGACGGCAAATGGAAACCGATCAGAGCGATGCTCTGCTCTACCGGATTAGGCGGTGCTACGCCAAAGGGGACTTTTTACACACAGGGGAAATGGCGCTGGGGTGCGCTGATGAACGATGTCTACGGTCAATACTGTACTCACATTACCGAAGATATTTTATTTCATTCGGTATATTACAAAGATAATTACAAAAAAAACACACAGGTGACAAGCCAGTTCAATCTGTTGGGCAGCGCAGCCTCGCATGGCTGCATCAGGCTTTCTGTCATGGATGCAAAATGGATTTATGACAACTGCAAAGTGGGAACCAAGGTGACGGTTTACAGAAGCTCGACTTCTGGGCCGTTGGGAAAACCCAAACCGATCAAAGTGTCACAGAGTCGTTACGCCTACTGGGACCCGACAGATCCCGATTCGGCAAACCCGTATTATATTATACGAAAGCCGGTGATTACGGTATCCTCAAAGAAAAAGCTGAACGCGCAGTATGGCAGCAAGTACGACCTGAAGTCCTATGTCAATGCTAAAGATCCTAACACTTTTATGAATCTGAAATCCAGAATCAAAGTCAGCAAGGTATTGAAATACTCTTCTGCTAAGAAGAAATATGTGAAAGGCACCTTCTCCACCAAATCGCTGGGTACCTATAAGGTTACTTATACAGTTAACGACCCTTACAGCAAATCAGCATCCAAGACCATCAAAATCAAGGTGGTAGACAATCTGAAGGCACCTGTCATATCGGGAGCCAAGAATCGCACCGTGACTTGGGGAGATAAGGATGCGCTGGGCAAGGTGACGGCAAAGCAGGCTTCTGCCAGCAGAACTTCTGCCATCAAAACCCATATCAAAGAGCCCGGCAGCAGTGAATACAAGATTTACTCCTATGCCAGCGCAAAGAAATACGTCTTTGACAAAGCAGGAACTTACAATGTGAAATACGTGGTCAAAAATAAGTATGCGCCATATAAATCCGCCTCGAAAACCATCAAAATCACCGCAAAGAAAACTGCCGTGAATATGGATCCTGTGCTGACCATGCCGGAAAATAAGGCAGTTGTGCTCGGCACAGGCAACGCCTTCGACGGCGTATCGGCAATACACAACGGAAAAGATGTCACCGCCCAAATCAAAATCAGCATCATTGCGCCAGGGCAAGCCGACTATACTGACTATAGCCACGAAGCTGCCAAAGCTTACGTCTTTAATCAGGTCGGAGAGTACAAGATTCAGTATTCTATAAAAAACCAATATGCACCTTATCAGACCGTGACGAAGACGTTGACGGTGACCGTCAGCCCACAAGGCGCATTGCCCATTTAACGATGCGCCCGGCAATACAACAAACAAAAGA
>UMIU01020874.1_pt1 | contig 13107 bp, 15 predicted proteins | sample 1965871 | NCBI WGS metagenome assembly UMIU01 (sample SAMEA4836132, study PRJEB28245) | human gut metagenome | biome: gut microbiome; material: fecal sample | place: Denmark | collected 2008
TGCCGTTTTCACGGCTCCGCCCGGTGGGAGAAACTTGAATATTGATGATATGAACGGGGAGCTTGTCCCCGTTGTTTGTCAAGGTTCACGAGAGAGTGCTTAGACCCCCCTCAATCTATTTGCCGTTGAAAGTAAGGTTTGGCCCGCTTTTTTTGAAAAATATTATAAAGTTTTTTCTAACAAGCAACGCAGCTTGTCCAACACCTGACTTCTTCTGCGCTGGAGCGTAGTTCTTGCGATGTTCAAAATAGAGCTGATTTCCCGTTCTGTACGCTCCAGATAAAAAAATTCTTCAATCAGCCGAAGTTCATCGTCCGATAGGGTATGTAGAGCCTTTGCCAACTGTTCCATCAAAATGTTTTTTACCGCCGCGTCCTCCGCTGTTCCACCGGGATCGGTAAATTGCCGGTGCGTTTCCAAAAGCCGTTCATAAGAATCCTCACGACTCGGAATGACTTTCACGGTCTGCGCCTCCGGGTCTATTACCATACGCTCCGCTTTCAAGTCCTCCATGAAGTATCGTTCCTTCCGTTCGTAGTGCATAAACTCCCGGTACACTTCCTCGCTCACCTTGATGGGCTTGCTGTCGATATATAAATAAAAATCCTGTTCTGACATGGTTTTAACCTCCGAAATTCTGAAATGTTGATGGGTTCCAGAATCCCGGAGGCGGGGAACGGCAGCGCGCAAAAACGACGTTGGCCGTCAGAAAATGACAAAGAAAAAGCCGCGTTCGGCTGATACCGGACGCGGCAGATTGGAATTTGCTGCTTGTTGGAGATAGGTAGGGGGAATGGCAGTTTTGTGTCGAATGAAAAATCGCCGCAATCCCTGTAAGGACTACGGCGCTTTCATGCGGACATATATTGTTTTGCTGACACTGACAAAATACCTGCAACCTCTTTCCCCCTCAACGGGGAAAAAGACCTACGCTGTCGTAAAATCTATATACCCCCTATTTTTTGCCATATGGGAAATTATAAAGGGGTAAAATGTAGGAAACCTGTAATGAGAATGTATAAATCTGCAAGCCGGTCGCAAGTTTCAGCAAAATAAAACGGCCCGAATGTCACTTCGAGCCGTTTTACTGGGGCTATTCTTATTCTATGTCAAAATAGTATCCGACACCACGCGAGGTATGTATATAATCTGGCGAATTGGGGACGGCTTTCAGGCAGCTCCGCAGGCTTCGCATTTGACAGTTCAGGGTATTGTCGTTCCCCAGGAACGCTTCTCCCCAAACCTTTTCGTAAAGCATTTCCCGCGTAAATATACGTCCTGGATTTCCTGCTAACATATAGAGCAGTTCAAATTGTTTTCGTGGCAATGAGATTACCGTATCCAGCAAAATGACTTTTCGTCGCCCAGGGTCGATCAGCAGCTTATTGTCGCTGGAAAGGATAGGCGGCGCATTGTATGGAGGCTCCAGTTTTCTGCCCCTGCGGAGTAACGCATGTATTTTTGCGGCACAAACGCTTAAATCAACGGGTTTTTGAAGAAAATCGTCCGCAACGGTCAGGATTTCTACAATGTGGTCGCTTGTGTTATTCGTCGAGAGTGCCAGAATAGGAACGGAGACAAGCGCCTGTATTCTTTTTAACTGTTTCAAGCCGTCTGTCTCCCAGGAGGATACGTCCATGACAACAATCTGATAACAAAAATGAGCCAGATGTCTGATACCTTCTTCGACCGAAGTTGTATAATAGGCCCTGACCGTTTCATTTTGCAGATAATATTTCAACTGTTTCGCGGCAGGTAAATCGGAATCAATTATCATAATCTGTATATACATGTCGTCCTCCTTCCTTTTATCATATGACTATAAAAAGCGAGAGTGGGGTAGTCCCGCCTCCCGCCCTTTGTGCTTATTTAATTTTATATGGCATTTCTATTTGATAAGCTGCTCAACAAACTGGAATTGAACAAAATCGCTGCGCGATGGCCTGCCCAGGCTGTGGCATAGCGATTTTTTATTCCGTGTAACAAAAAGCAGTGGAAAGCAAGTCCTAATAGTAGTATTGTTAAGTCACCACAACAAAACAATCAAATAGGATCGACCTTTCCACTGCCTATGAAAAGAATATCACCCTTTCGCTTGATTAGCAAGCGGTTTTATGACTCACATGCCCCTCCTTGTATAGCAGTGTTGCCCGATAACTACTGACTTTACATGGAGGATTATATTATGTATGAAAAATATTTAGAACAGCTTGAGGAAGCCGGAAAAATCCGCAACCTCAAAGAACGTTCCATCACCTGCTATAAAAACTATGTTTCTTATTTCCTGAACTATCTAAATAAGAATCCGGAAGAACTTACCTGCCAGGATGTCAGGGCTTTTCTTCTTGCCAAAAAGGACGAGGGACTCAAAGCCACCACGCTGAATCTTTATAATTCTGCCATCCGCTTTTTCTATCGGAATGTCCTGCACATCCTTTGGGACGATGTTACTGTTCCACGTATGATTCTGGAACATAAGCTTCCAACTGTTCTGACTGCTGATGAAATCGGCCGTCTGTTGGACTCTGTTGATAATATCAAATATAAAGCCATGTTTGCAACCATGTATTCTTCTGGAATGCGCGTTTCCGAAGTGATCCATCTGCATTATGATGATATTTCACGTACAAATATGCAGATTCATGTCCGGGATACAAAGAACCGGATGGACCGCTATACGATCCTTTCCAGACGGTGTTTGGATATCCTTACACAGTACTGGTTTGCAAAAGGCAGGCCCCGCGGGATCCTGTTTCCTAATAAATTCACTGGCAGTTATCTGACAGCCAGCACACTGGAACAGGTGATGCGTCGCGCCGTCTGCGATGCCGGACTTCCTGTAAAAGCAACACCACACAGCCTGCGGCACAGTTTCGCTACTCACTTGATGGAACAGGGGGTGCAGCGGCAGCATATCCAGGCGCTGCTTGGGCATCGCGATCCGAAATCCACGGAGATTTATCTTCATGTCAGCAACAAATCCCTGATGGGGATACAAAGTCCGTTTGACCGGGAAGAAGGTGCCTTCCATGAATAAACAGCCTGCTGTTACTGTACAAGATATCTTCCGCCAGTTTTATCCTGCATACCTTGACAGATATATCCCCTTTACGGAGCAGGCCAGGGCCGCCCGGAACATCATGAATTGTAAAACAGGTGCTTATGGAGTGAATGTCAGCGTATGTGAGGACTGTGGTGCCGCCCAGATTCATTATAATTCCTGCCGGAACCGTTGCTGTCCCATGTGTCAGGCTGTTCCAAAAGAAATGTGGATGGATGCCCGTAGGGAAGATGTCCTGGATGCCCCTTACTTTCATCTGGTATTTACAGTACCTGATATCCTCAATCCCGTCATTTACAGCAATCAGAAGATTTTGTATGACACCCTGTATCATGCCGCTTCTGCGACCATCAGTGAACTGGCTGCCGACCCAAAGCATCTCGGGGCAACCGTTGGATATATCTGCATTCTCCATACATGGGGGTCGGAAATGAATTTCCATCCGCATATCCATGCGGTAGTGCTTGGTGGAGGGCTGACCCTTAAAAACGAATGGAAAGATAATGGCACCGAATTTTTTCTGCCTGTTAAGGCTGTTTCCAAAGTATTCCGTGGGAAATATATGGATGAATTGAAACGCCTATGGGAATCCGGGAAGCTTAGCTTTTACGGGACTGCTGAAAAATACCGCAACCATTATACCTTCAAGGATCTGCTTGATGCCTGTTATCATACAGAATGGGTTCCGTACTGCAAAAAAACTTTTAACGGGGCACAATCTGTGATTGATTACCTAGGGAAATACACCCATAGGATTGCCATCAGCAATCACCGTATCATTTCCATGGATGACAGGACAGTTACTTTTTCCGTGAAGGATTACCGGGATAAGGGACAATGGAAGGAATTGACACTTTCCGGGGTTGAATTTATCCGGCGTTTCCTGATGCATGTACCGCCAAAACGTTTTGTGAGGATTCGGCATTATGGACTTCTATGCTCCCGCAGCAAAAATAAGAAACTGACTGTATGCCGGAATCTGCTTGGCTGTAAAAAATATCTGTCAAAGCTGCTGGATAAAGAAGTGCCTGAAATACTGGAACTCCTTTACGGTATCAAAGTCTGTGTATGTAAATCCTGCGGCGGCCGTCTTGGGAAAGCACAGATACGGATACCACAAAGATGTTAAAAATCCAACTTCCATATATGTTTTTGACACCTCAGAGGCTGGGGTTTTGTTGTTGTGTCCATTTACCTGAAGGCATTTGATTTCTGTAGCATCAATCAAAGAAATGCTGTATAATTACGGGAAAAGACAAAAGATTAAAAGCCCATAGGTACTGGTTACCCGGACGCTTACTTTGTTCAATTAGGTCAAATCGAAAATGGTGTAAACGAAGAGGCAGTTCACTGGAATGCCAAAACTGCTTTTTCGTTTACCCCATCATCGATTCTAACCTAAAGAATTTGTTTCGTTCTTTATCTGCTTTTATTTACTGTACACTAAGTAAAAATGAGATAGACGTTATCATGTTAGATATCATATGTGCAAGTATAGAAAAACAAATATTCTTCTTTCTTATAACCCAATAATATAAAGGTATCATCATTAAAACCCGGCTAAAAAAATACCACGGAGAATAAAAATGATAAATAGAAAATAAAACTGCATTTAGCAATACGGATTTAAATGGCGAAAGATTTATTCGTGGTAAAAGATATCCCCGAAAATACAATTCTTCAAATAGTGGTGCAACAATACCATTGGCAATTAAACCTATTATTCCTGCTATCAATAATTTATCTTTAGTAAATAATGAAATATTATAACTTCCCATAATGTATTTTACTGGGATAAAAGAAAAAAAGCTTTCTTTTATTATACTCTCAACTGGATTTAGCAATGTACTTATCAAAAGTGCCCAAATTGCCATTAGTGGGATAAATATTAAGTATTCTTTAACTTTTGCATGTTCTAATAAGGGAATTTGTGATTTTATATTATAAGTTTTTGTTTTTCTCTTAGTAACGTATAGCAGTATTCCTAGTTCAACTGGAACTAATCCTATAAAATCTGTAATATACATCGCAAAATCATTAGGCATTCCATGTTGTTCTACAATTAATACGAGTACAATATAAACTAATACTATGATAACACCAGGATATAAATGTAATAAAATTGATGCTTTCAATGTATGCTTTTCTAATTTCGTATTCAAAACTTTCTCCTTAAATTCTAATTTGAAATATTCTTACTCTATTATTTTTATGGCAATTTCTTTAGCAACACTACTTGAAATCTGTTCTCTTTGTAAACTATCATTGAGATATATAGCAAAATATTCTCTCTGTTGTTCCTTTTCAGTAAAGCCTATAAACCATGCTTCGCCATTTGAACCAGAACCAGTCTTTCCATATATTTTTTTCTCTTTATTATCTTCAATAAGCATAATTTTTTTAAGTATTTCGACGCTCTCGCAGTCATAGAAACTTTCACCCTCAAAAATTTTTGATAAAACCTTTACTTGTTCATAAGGCGAAATTTTTAGAGATGAGCCTAGCCAAAACCCGTTTAATTCTTTGTATGGATTTATCATACTTCCTTCCCATTCTGAAACATCACAATTACCATACTTCAACTCACTTAGCTCTTTTTTGACTTTTTCTTCCCCGACACTATTTATTATTTGATGAAAATACCATATACAAGACGTTTGAAATGCCGTTTGCAAAGTCAAATTCCCATTCCATTCTGAATTTAGATATTGAGTTCCATTATAGTTCATGGTGGAGGTTTCATCTTTAATAATATTGTTGTGTAGCCCTATTAAAGTAGAAATAATTTTAAAAGTTGAATATGGGGATACTTCTTGTTCTGCCATATCTTTATTGTATAGAGAATACTTGTTTTCTGATGGACTGTATAAAACTGCACAACCATTGATATTATTAAAAGCGTTACTTAAATCAAGCATTTCTTCCCCAGTGTTCTCACTTTCTTTTTTTACTGTTTTATCTCCTGTTTCTGATTGATCTAGCTGATTTGTTTCTATCTGCTCCACTTTTTCCTGTTTAGACGAACACCCGGATAGCGTTATTAGACATATAAATGACAAGCAGATAATCTTTAAAAATCTTGACATTCTTCCTCCTTATAACTTCTAATTTTCCTGAATGACAAACTGAAAGTTGTCATACAGTTAGTAATGAATAGCTATCATAAAAAAAATTGTATTCATCTCTTGAATCAAATCCGACTTCTACCATCTTTTTTATCTGCTCGTCCACCAATATAAAACCATAACTATGTTGATGTCCCAAATATTGAGCGTGTTCCCATAAACTCTTTATTCCAATATCAGCTTCGGTTATTTGAATTTCAACCCACACACCCGAACAACGAAAATAATAATTTTTGTGCGATTGTATCCCTGTTTGCAACTTAATCCATTCAATTAATTCTTTTTCAGATGTATGGCAACTTAGAATAGCATCAGGTGTTTTATCAAGCGAATAAATATACGGAAAATACTTCTGCTCAACAGCAAAAAGTTTTTCATGTTCCGTATTTTCTAAAAAGCAAACAATATCGACACCTTTTAGGCTTGTTAAACAATTTCTAACTTTCTGTAAATGAATTTTTCTTTTCAGAATATCTTTATCCATTATTATCCCCAATTCACACAAATTCTAATTTATAGCGAAATAATCTGTACTTGTCATAACCTCTGCAAATTTGCCGTTCAATGAAGCCATGTATACATCGTTGATAAAACTTGCAGGTAGCTTTCGCTCATTCCATTCTAAGTCTTTTGTTGCACAAGCGTCGGCTATAAGTGTGACGTAATAACCAAGGTCTTTTGCTGCTCTTACAGACGTATCTATACACATATGTGTCATCATTCCACACATGACTAGGCTTTTTATTGACAATGAGGATAACTTTTCATGCAAGGTTGTTTCATGAAAACTGTTAGGCATATGCTTTACAATAATATTTTCTGAACGCAAAGGTTCTATATCCTTGTTAATTTGAACACCTTTCGTGTTTGGAAGAAAAAAAGTTGAGTTCTCTGGTGATATGTGTTGCACATAAAAAATAGGGAGCTTTTTTGTTCTAAAATGTTCCAGTAATTTTTGGGTTACTGTTAGTGCTTGTTCAGCTTGAAAAAGCTCACACTTCCCATGAGGAAAATAGTCATTTTGAATGTCAATAATTACTAAGGCAGTATTCATTTTATCAAATCCTTTCCATATTCGTATAAAATGTTACTCGATAGCAGACAAGAAGTAAATTACTTACTTTTTCGTGTATATGGCAGAGCTTCATAGCAAATGCCTTTTTCATCAAGAATTTCTGTCATATCATGCTCTACCATATAATCTATACCAATTTCCTGCATAATCTTAATTGCTGATAACATTTTCTCTCCTCGTTTAGTTAGAAAGTATTCTACTTTTAGGGGGTACCCGTCATATGTTTTTTTGTCGATTAATCCAAAATCCTTTAACTCATGTAATTGTTCCAACAACATTTTTGGGGTAATTCCTGCTATGCTATGATGAAGTTCGGAAAAAGAACATATTCCATTTCTAAGTTGGAAAATAATAATCGTTTTCCATTTACCTTTTACAATATCGTGAACAAGTTCCAAAGGACATGTGTAGTTTTCTCTAAGTTTCAATTTATCATCACCTCATAAAATTTTCAGATCACTTCATTCATTTTCAATCTCACAAATTCTAATTTGTTCACAACTCCTCGTTATCTTTTGAACGGTTGTTAGAATTTCTCTTTTGATTATACTTCTTCATAATTACGATTTTTAGAAGTCCAACAACAATTAGAACACCAATCAATACCAGCCACCAATACCAAGCCATATGTATTACCTCCTAACCAGCAAAATTCTTTTATTAACTTGCTTACCAAACCATAAGACCACACAGAAGCAACCATTAACACCTTTACTTATTTTTTATTCAGTATCTTGAATTTGGTTTCCAAATTATGCTTTTTAACCTGCCAATTTGTCAACTAACCGCTTTCCCAAAAAACCGTACCAGAGAGCTGCCACTAATAGTGCCGGGCATAAAAACCAATAGGCACCTGTCTGTATCATTTTCGCCACCCAAAAGGACGGGAGAAATCCAACCGCGAATTGTATATTGCCGCTGATAAAAAATGGGACAGGGATACCCAGCAACGTGAGTGAAGCCAGCTTTGTAACCGCCATTCCTTCCAGCTTGTTAGTGGATAGCGTGATAATCATTAGTGCAATAATGATAGCCTGTATCGCCCCCATGAAAGCCAATGCAGCAATCATAGATAAAGATTGACCAGAGAGAGAAAAGAAGAATAGCACAATAAATGTAATAATAACTGCTAAAATGGCAGGGATACCCAACCGCGATAATAGGTATCCCAATTTTCCCAAGGGAGTAATTGAGAAATACCGCGCCACTTTATCGTCCATTTCTTCGAGTGTTATCATAGCAAAAGCAAAGCAAAGAAGTACCGGGGCCATGATAGAAAGGAACAGGTCAAAAATCATATAATATTCAGATAATGAAAACTGAATCCCCTTTTCTAAAAGCGGCACCCCAAACTTAATTAGTATCCCTGCCAAAATAGGGGTAAAGCAAGCCGCAAGCAACATAAGGTCATATCTGATCTGCTGGAATACCTGTAAAAAGCTGATATATGCTTTTTTCATAGTTTTGCACCTCCAATGCTTCTCCACATCTTTGATACCTGTTTAAAAGCTACCCAGTACAATACGGCTACCGTTAAGAGCACAAGCAGCAAATCGAAGATAAATGACTGGCTGCTACCAGTTATAAGGTTCATACAGGCCATAAAGGGAAAGAAACGAAATCCCTGTGGCAGCTCTACAAAAAGATTTGCAATCGGTGGTACAAAACAAATAAGCTCGATTGGCAAAATGACAAATAGAAACTGGTTGAGACTTGCTATCCTGGTAGCTGCGATAATGCCCAACATCGTGAAGATAGCAGAGGTAATTGCAGTACCGCCGATAATCGGCACAAAATTAAATGTTCCTGATGCAAGTCCTAAAACAACGGCTACAACACATGAAATCAACATGAGAGCAACCGTTTTTGATAATATGTATTCCGACACTTTGACTGGGGAAATTGCGATTGCATTTAACACCTTTTGACTTTTTTCAAGCAACACGATAGCCCCCATGAAAAATAGCCCCATTGCGGCAGGATCGGAATAAATCATTATGGCCGCAATATGATTCTTAAAATCGTTTGGCATAGCTCCGAGAGCGCATACATAAAGCAACGCCAAAATGAGATAGATGAAATAAAATCCATATCTCCATTGAAAGCGGATGTCTCCGATAATTAAATTGCCCAATCTCACTGTAATGTCCTCCCTGTAATATCCATAAAAATATCATTGAGTGTCGGTTCGCTGCTGTGTATTGATAGGATACGGTTACTGCCTAAAAGAGATTGTAGCTTTGTATCATCACTCGTTTTATCTAATGCACATTCTCCGGTTGTTTCTACGCCGTCTATATAGGTGTATTTCAGTTTTGCCGCCCCTTTGGACATAATCAGATTGTGAGGGGTGTCTAATGCGCTAACCCTCCCCGCCACGATAAATGCCACCTGATCGCAAAGCTCCGTTGCGTCAAACATATTGTGAGTGGTAATGATAATTGTCTTGCCACGCTTTTTTTCAGCAAGGATAATGTCTTTCATCATTCGGCTGTTTGTAGGGTCAAGGCCACTGGTAGGTTCGTCCAGGAAAAGCACATCCGGGTCATGGATAAGGGCTTTCACAAAATTCAAACGGGAACGCATCCCTTTGGAATAATCGGATACTTTTTTATCGCCGTCGTTTTCCAAGCCCACCATTTTGAGAAGATCGTCAATGGGGCGCGGCTTTTTTGCGTATAATGAAGCAAAATAGTTTAGATTCTGTCGGGCAGTAAACTTCTCATAGCAGGTGGAAAATTCAAAGTCCACGCCGATGTTCTCGTAAAAGCTGCTGGTGCGGTCTTTAATTTCCGTTCCAGCTACTTTCACACTCCCACGGTACTTTGTATTAAGTCCGGTAAGGACTTTTTGAATGGTGGATTTTCCCGCGCCAGACGGCCCCAAAAATCCAAAGACTTCTCCCTGTCCAACATGGAAACTCACATCTTCCACAAAGGGCTTGTTTGTATAGCTGAAACATAAATTGCACACATCAATCATTATGATTCTCCTTTTTATCCTTTATGACTATTTTATTTTTATCGTCATGTATTAGTAAAAAAATATTGGCCATCTGGTATCCAAACAACCAACATTTCTTTATTCTTTTATGCTTTGATCCACGATTCCATCTATCAGCAAATTTTGTATCATGGAAAAATCCTTATCCGTTTTGTATTGATCTAAGCAAGCTAAAACGGAATAGAGGGATTTCACAATAACGGAATGTGGAAGCACAAACTTTACTCCTAACTCCTCCAACATTTCAAACAGCCGAATATCGCTTCGGACATGGTTATCAAAGATTTCCTCAGGGAGTTTACGTTGCAGATAATCCATAATAGTAAAATCAAATTGCGATAGGATGGGTGAGGAAATAAACCCATTTAGCGCCCGCATAATTACTTCTTTTGTAAGAGCTGTTTGATTGGGGAATTGCATACTGCATATTGCTTCTTTTATCTCCAAAAATATTTTGTCCTGGAGCCGGAAGTTAATTTCAATATACAGGTGTTCCTTGCTGGGGTAAAAAGCATAAAAGGAACCTTTGGAGATATTGACAGCGGCAACCAGATCATCAACTGTCACTTTTTTCAGGCCATACATAGTGAAAAGCCTCTCTCCCTCTAATAAGAGCTTCTTGTTTATAATTTCTTTTTCTTGTTCTGAAAATCTCGGCATATCTTCACCTGCTTGCGACTAAATTTTTAATATTGTCATATTAGCACTATCGTTTTTTCGTGTCAATCTCATTTATGATAAGTAATCATGCAACTTTTGTTGTATTGCTGCCAATGTCTTTTCCACATCTTCATTGAACAGCATATGTCTATCAGCCTCCAACACAAGAAGTTCTTTTTTAGGTGCCTTAATCAGGTCAAATACTTTCCGAGTATAAGTCAGGCTAAACAATGGATCTCCACAGGCGGTTATTAACATCACAGGACAGCTAAGGGAACCATCACTCAAGCATGACATGTCTGCATTGAACAGACTTGAAATAAATTGTAAGGGATAGTGAGGGAGCAGAAGCGGGTCATTCAGACAATCCTCTTTGGCCTGCTCACTATGAAATACTCTGTCATAATCAAGGTAAGCGTCTCCTTTAATCTTCATCTTTGGAAACAGAAAAGCACCCACACGGAAACCCGCCAATATCAACCCCATAAAACGATGTGTCCATTCAGGAAATTTTGTTAAACTCATGGTTTCTTGCAGCGTTGTGAGCATGATATTATGAGGGAACAATGCTTTAAAACGATGGTCTATCCCTGCCACCATTGCCGCAAGAATACCTCCTTGACTGGAACCCATTAAAGCAATGTTTTCACCATAATGCTGTATTGCAAATGTGGCTGCATCCGATACATTTTGAGCAAGGTCGCTCATGGTGTAGGTTTCTCTTAACTTTGGACTTTTCCCGTGTGAAAGGTAGTGAACCCCAATAACGTGAAATCCATAGTTGCAAAGACCCTCCAAGAACTGGCGGTACATGAGAGGATGTGACATTGTTCCCGGTAGAAAGATGATAGTTGGACTGTTAGGCGTTGCTTCCCATATCGACAACGTGATAGGGATACTGTCAGATTTGATTTCTATTTCTTTATACAGCATGTGTGCCTCCATTTTTATTATGACTATATTTTTATATTAGTCATATAGATTATACCGTGCGGACGCAAAAATGTCAATAGCATTTTTGCCTACTTGTAGTACGGGAAAAGCGTGGGTTTAAGGAAGCGGTTATCAGAACGTTCCGATAAAATCGGCCAGCAATGTTTCAGAATATCCTTTTGGATATTCTGAAACGCTGGTTGGGGCCACCCCAAGCCCCGGCCAGTGCGCTGACGCGCCCCGTCGAACACGCCTGACGGCGTGGCTTTATCGCTCCCTTTGGTCGCTCATTCCTGCACTCCGCGCAGGAGAGGGAGCGCGTTCCGCGCTCATCAGATTGCGCCGGAATCGGCGCAAAAAAATAGCACCGTGCCGGTGAATGGCACGGTGTATTTTTAACGGTCAGCGTTCTTGTTCCTTCTGTTTATCTTGCTCTGGCAGAGTACCAAGAATCCGGTCAACATTCTGTTTCGCGGTCTGGAAGTCAATCATTTCTTTTCTGGCCGTTTTGTATTCCTCATACCGTTCTTTTTTCTCCGCCAGCAGCGCGGCGTATTCCTCGGAAAGCTGCGCCACCTTTGGTATTGCCTTGCCGCCGAGAGCGTCAAAGGCTGCTTTCGCCGCCTCGTGCTTTTGCAGCTCGTCAGCGTGTTCGGCCCGGAACTCTTTTTTATGCCGCGACTTTTTATAAGCCGCGTAAACGTCGCGGGTTTTAGAATAATTGATGATATGCGTTTTAAGCTGTGCAACGTCGGCCATGCGGCCCTCCAACTGCTTGATACGGGCGGAAAGGGAATCAAACTTTGCCCCGGTTTCCTCGGCCCGCGCCGCCAGCTCGTCGTAGTCGGTTATGCCGCTTTCCGTCAGGAACAGAAGTGTTTTTGCCGCCTCCTTCAGATTGTGGACAGTGGCCCACCGTTCATAGCCCTTACCCTTACCGGCCTGCATTTTTGCCTGAATGTCAATGAGCAGATTGACCTTTTTACCAGCGGAAGAACGTGGTTTTGACACAGCCTTTTTCTGGCGCGGCTCCGCAATCCGTTCCCGCAGCGCGGCCTCGGTGTATTCATCGCCCAGGCGGAAAGACCGGGTGAAGTTTAGCTGCTCAGGGGCGCGGAACTCTAACGACTTTCCACGGCGCTTAATCTCATAGCCCTCAGCCCTCATACGGGCAAGAAATTCCTCAAAATCCATACAACCGGGGAGTGCCGCGTCTATGATGTTCCGCAGCCGTTCCTTGTAGCTCTTGC
>UMIU01003593.1_pt1 | contig 12906 bp, 9 predicted proteins | sample 1965871 | NCBI WGS metagenome assembly UMIU01 (sample SAMEA4836132, study PRJEB28245) | human gut metagenome | biome: gut microbiome; material: fecal sample | place: Denmark | collected 2008
TGGATTACTCGGTCTTAGTGCAACAACCCCTTTTTCATCTTATTCTTCTTCTGGAAATATGAATTCCTGCAGTGTTGCATAGAGCAGCTGCGGCTCGATCGGTTTTGCCAGATGGGCGTTCATGCCGGCAGCGCGGGATTTCTCCACGTCTTCATCGAAGGCGTTGGCGCTCATAGCGATAATCGGTACCGTCTTCGCTTTTTTCTTTTTCAGCTGTCTGATGGATCTGGCAGCCGTCAAGCCATTCATGACCGGCATGCGGATATCCATGAGAATCGCGTCATAATCCACTGCTGAAGTGGCGAACATCTCGATGGCAACCAGGCCGTTTTCAGCAACTTCCACCTTGGCGCCTTTGTTCATCAGCAATTGTTTGGCAACTTCTATGTTGAGCACATGGTCTTCTACGAGCAGAATGGTCTTGCCCGTAAAGTCATACTCTATCGGTTTTGCTGCTTCCTGCTTCTGTTCTCTTTCCGTATAGATTTTCTGGAATGTAGATGTCAAAGACTTTTTGAACAGCGGTTTTGATATGAGCATGTTGACGCCGGCTTTCCTGGCCTCCTGCTCGATGGAAACCCAGTCATAAGCGGTCATGATGATGATTGTCACTTCTGGTCCCACGATCTTACGTATCTCTCTGGCGGTTTCAATACCGTCCATGCCGGGCATCTTCCAGTCGATGAAAATCACATCAAAATAAGTGTTCTTTTCCCACCTTCTCCTTACGATATCCACTGCGCGCTCACCGCTGTCGACCCATTCCGCCTTCATGCCCATATCGGACAAAATGTTCTTCGTGTGCTCACAGACCGTAATTTCGTCATCGACGATCAAAGCAGAAAGCTTGGCAAAGTTGATTTTCGCTTTGCTGCGGCTGATCCGTTTCGTTTCTTCGCAGAGTTCCAAATCCACTTCCACCGTGAACTCCGATCCCACCCCTTCGATGCTGTTGACAGAAATATGACCGCCCATCATGTTGATCAGGTTCTTACAAATCGCCAGGCCCAGCCCTGTCCCGCTGTAACGCGAGGTGTTGTCGTTCCCCTGTTCAAACGGATCGAAAAGATGGGGCATGAACTCTTCTTTGATGCCGATACCAGTATCGTTGATCGTAAAGGTCATCCTCGCTTTGCCGTCTTTGATTTTCCCTTGATGAATGATCATCTGCACTTTCCCGCCGGAAGGTGTGAATTTGATGGCATTGGAAATGATGTTGATCAACACCTGCTGCAGCTTCATGGCATCGCCCATATAATAGTCCTCTGTAAAACTGGTCAATATAGACTCGTAGTCGATACCCTTCTCTTCTGCCTGCTCATAACAGATGGTGTTGATGCCGTTGATAAACTCTTCAAAAGGAATTTTTTCCCGTTTGACGACGACTTTGCCGCTTTCTATCCTGCTCATATCCAAAATATCGTTAATCAGCGATAGCAGAAACCTGGCTGAAATCCCCACTTTGGAGATGCAGTCTGCCACCTGCTGCGGGTCATTGACACACTGTGCTGCCAGGGCGGACATGCCGATAATGGCGTTCATCGGTGTCCTGATTTCGTGACTCATCCTGGACAAGAAATCAGATTTGGCATTGCTGGCCTGTTCTGCCTGTGCTAAAGCGTTTCGCAGCAGATCCTGCTGTTTCTGCTCCTCTAGGATGGACTCTGTGATATCTGCACGGCGTACCAGAATCTGTGATTTCTCTCCATCGATATAGCTGTAACTCAGCCTGTAGGTGTGAATCACCGTTTTCTTTCTGTTCCAGATCTTCTCGTTAAATTCGTAGACCGGTTTCTGTTCCAGCGCCTTAACCACCGTTTCCAGTTGTGCGTTGTCTCTGGCAATCAGGTATTCTTCCTCGCTGGGAAAATATTCTCTATATTTTTCGGCAAAATCGATATTGGATGCATTGTAGTCATCACTTTCCTCTGGCAGATAATCCTGGTCTGATCGAGCCAGGCAGTAAAAACGATTCATCTCCCGATCGATGATGCCTACATAATCATAGGTGGTGTTTACGATGGCCTGCAGTGCAATCTGGCTCAGCATAGAGCCGTTGATGTTGTAGGTATATAAAAAACACATAATGTCGTTCTGCTCCGGGCTTTTAAAAATCTTCGCATACGTTTTTACCCAGCAGAGCGTGCCGTTCTTCATGCGCCTTTGGTATTCTATAGCGTACTCATTTTTTCCTTCATAATAGAGCGACATCAGCGAGCCGATGCTGAGAGATTCTCTGAATTTCTCTTTCATATCCTCCGCTACCATATCGGAAGCGACCTCTTCAATGACACCCGAATAAGTCATGCAGTCATCTGCCAGCAGCACATCACTGCTGCCCACATAATCTACTACGATATTGCGCGTCAGATCTGCACGGAATTTAGCCAGAAGATCTTCACTCTGCAGACCGCTCATATAGACCAGTTCTTCTACATAACGCTCTTCTTTGACCTTTTCTTCTGTAATGTTGACGCCGCAGCCGATCACCTGGTTGAAAGAAGCGCCCTTGTCAGTAATCCTTCTCAACATGATTCGCAGCCATAGGTCATTCTTCTTTTCGTCCAGAAAGTGGATATCCGCCTGAGCGTGTTCTTCTCCATCGATTATCGTCTGGTATAGTCTCAAGTAATTACTGATGGAATCGTCGTGGACAAACCCTGCATTCACAAAGGATTGCGGCACATTATAGACGACATCTTCCCCGCCGAAATATCTGGCCGAATTTCTCTGATACTGCATTTTTTTCTCCGCAATATCATATTGCCAGATCAGCATATCCGTATTTTCTAAGGCGATATTGATCTTCTCCTGCTCTGCCCGCAGATTCAGTTCCTCCTCCTTCTGACGGGTAATATCGGTGAATACCATATAGTATAACAGCGTTCCAGACATGGCGCGTTTTATCATGATGTTACAGACCGCCCAAACAGTCTTACCTGCAGACGACTGAAAGCGCACGTCCAGACTCGTCACATCGCCCTCATTTTTTAAAGTCATCAGCGCATTGGTGAACTTGTCCTGATCCTCCTCAAAGATATATGTAAGCATATCACCCTGATTTTTCGCAAAATAATCTTCTTTTGATTTGAATCCCAGACATTCTAAAGACTTTCGATTCATATATCGCAAAATCGGTCTGTTGCTTATGGTGAACCAGATAATCCCGCACAGCTGTTCGTCATAAGTTTCAATCAGGCTCTGATATCGCGCCTCTGCTTTTGCATTGGCCTCTTTCAACTCCGTGATATCCGTGTAGACAAAAAAGGCAATCGGGTATTGATCTTCGTAGAGTTCTTCGAGAAAAATCACCCTGGCCTTTACCCAGACATCTCTTCCACTCAGATGCTTCAGGCGATAAGTCAGAGTAATTGGCTTTTCATCTGCAATGGCTTTCGTGGTCTTCTCCATGACGTATTCATAGTCGTCAGGATGAATATACCGGCTGCTGTCAAAGCCTTCTTTTTCTATGCGTCCTCTCGTCGTTCCTACCAAATTCGCCAGACCTTCAGTATAGTAAAGAATCGTGAACTCGGGATTGCAGATAAATTTGCCTACTACGTCAGCCGCAGCACCGATGATGCCTTCCAGCTCCTTATCTTTTCGCTTTGCCAGTTCCTTCAGATACGCAATCTCCTCCTGATGGCTCTGCATCTCTGTCTGTCCGTCAATTTGTTCCATCTTTATCTTCATTCGTTCTCCTCTTCAGTGCCATAAATACGCCTAAGTACGCATAATTCTCCTTCTTAGTTTATCACAATGATTTGAATTTTCAATAGAGATTCAGTATAATAGTACCTATCATTTCAGAAAAGAGGTGCTCCATGACTACAGATCTTACATTGAGACCCATTGCCCATATACACAGCGTTTTTCCATCAAAGTTTGGAATCCCCCGCCAAAGCGGGCTGACAGAGGAATTGAAAAGTGAAATTATCTTTGAAGAGGAGTTTCGCAGTCCCGAGGCACTCCGCGGACTGTCCGGCTTCTCCCATCTCTGGATTGTATGGGGATTTTCAGAAAATGTAGAAAGCGGCTGGTCTCCTACGGTCAGACCTCCCCGTCTGGGCGGAAATCAGCGAATGGGCGTCTTTGCTACCAGATCGCCCTTCCGACCCAACCCCTTAGGTCTCTCCTCCGTAAAAATAGACGTAATCAAAACAGACCTCAAATCAGGACCTGTCATTTCTGTCTGGGGCGCCGATCTGATGGATGGCACGCCCATTTACGACATCAAACCCTATATTCCTGCAGACTGTCACCCAGATGCCGTCTGCGGTTTTACCGATCATACCCAGGGAAACCGTCTGTTCGTCACCATTCCTCCCCAGCTGCTGGCGAAAATACCCAGGGAACTGCAGGACGGGCTCTGCTCCATCCTGGCTCAGGATCCCAGGCCTTCTTATCAGGAGGATCCGATGCGAATCTACGGATTCGGCTTTGCCGGTTTTGAAGTTAAATTCCGCGTCAACGGCAAAGACCTGGAAGTCGTAGAAATCATCTGACACGGAAGGACGGCCTCAGCCGTCCTTTTTCAATTTGCAGCGCATGGTGCGCATCTCTTCTGTAAAGCCTTCTCGTTCATAGAGTGCAATGGCTCTCCTATTGTTGCTCAGCACGTTCAGTTCTACGTAATCCAGACGTCGCTCTTCTGCCCAGGTCTTTACGGCTTCAATCAGCAGTCTTCCGACACCTCTGCTCCTCTCACTTTCTGTGACACAGGCATCCATCAGGTAGGCGTATCGGTGTGGCACGAGACAGCCAAAAGGCGGCGTGCTGCTTTGCTGCACCAGGGCAAAACCGATGAGTCGATCCGCCTCTTCCGCCAGCAGGACATCTCCTTCCTCTTCTTCGATGACAGAACGCAGAAAATCCCGGTTCTGGCTGGCCATCTGAAAGTAGTCCGCCTGCAGATTCGCCATCTCCTGAAATAACGTATCATATAACCGGCATATGGCATCCATATCCGCCGTGGTCGCTGTTCTTATCTTCATAGTTCCTGCCTCCTTCTTCTATTTTACCATATTTTTCTTACTTCGTGAAAGAAAGATCATTTGTTTTTTGTAAAATTAGTTTGACACGCATAGAATTTTATGATACATTCTACGTTAATAAAACTTATTAGATAATCGTGAAACCTAGGAGGTAATGATGAAACGGTATTGGAAGAGAAATAAGTTATTACTAGCCGCAGCCCTGTTCCTTTGCACTGTGGCAGCTTTGATGACGACCTTCGTCTCTCTGCTGCTGCAGCAGGTAACGGACACCGCTGTATCTGGAGATATGGCGCTATTTAAGAAACTGCTGCTCTTTGCAGCCTGCTATATGATTTTGCTCTGTCTGATGAATTACTTTGGTTCTCTGGCATCCAAACTTCTGGTGCAGAGGATGACACGGCAGATGCGCAGTGATGTTTATGAAGGAATCATGCATCAGTATCCAGGTGAATTTTACAAGACAAATACAGCGGATTACATCTCCAGTTTAATCAATGATGTGAAGATCATTGAAGAGAATTACATCCTTCCCCTTATGCTCAATGTCGAGGTCGTCGTCATGTTCGTATCTACTCTGGTACTGCTGCTGGTTCTGAGTCCTGCCGTCACTGCCATTCTGTTAGGGACGCTGGTGCTGATGTTCGCCGTGCCGGCTTTGATGGGGAAGCTGCTGGAGAAGAGGCAGGACGCCGTATCCCGCCAGCTGTCAAGGTTTACGGAAAAAACAAAGGATATCCTCTCCGGCTTTGAAGTCATCAGGAGCTATCGCCTGCTGCCCAATATGCGGCTGAAGTTTGAAGAAGAGAACAAGAGGACCGCGGACTGCAAATTCGCTGCCGACAAAGTGACCGCCCTCAACGAAGGTCTCTCTGACACGCTGTCTTATCTCTGTGTCGTGGTCGTCATCTTTACCTCGGCTTTCTTCGTGATTAAAGGTTCCATCACCATGGGTACCCTGATGGCTCTCCTTCAGCTCAGCGGCTCTTTTTTGACGCCGGTCCTGCTGATCATGGAGAACCTGCCTAAAATCAAAAGCGTCAAGCCCATCGTGAAGCGTCTGTGCGACTATGCAGATACAGAGGTCGAGACAGAACACGGCAAAGATCCATCCTTTGACAGGGAGATTGCAGCAAGGGACTTGACCTTCTCTTACGACGGAAACCTCAATGCCCTGCATCACGTCAGCCTGCGTTTTGTCAAAGGGGAAAAATACGCTGTGGTCGGCCACAGTGGCTGCGGAAAAAGTACCCTGATCAAAATCCTTTCTGGCTACTACCGCGATTATCAGGGGGAAATATTGTACGACGAAGATTCTCTGCGCCTGCTGGATACAAAGAACTTGGGATCTATCCTCTCCGTTCTCCATCAGAGTGTGTATCTTTTCAATGATACGATCAAAAACAATATCGCTCTGGCGGGTGATTTTGATGAAGATACATGGCAGCAGGCCCTATCGGCCAGCGGGGTCAGTCAATTCCTGCCCCAGCTGGAAAATGGCCTGGACAGTCAGGTCGGTGAAAACGGCAATCGCCTTTCCGGCGGCCAGCGCCAGAGAGTCGCCCTGGCAAGAGCCCTCATCAGGGATGCCAAAGTCATCATCCTGGACGAAGGAACTTCTGCTTTGGACCCCAAAACTGCCTTAGAGATTGAAAATACGCTGCTGGCACAAGAGGACCTGACTGTGGTCACCATCACCCATTCCCTGAACCCCGCCCTGCTTTCGCGCTATGATCAAGTGATCTACATGGAAAACGGTGCAGTAAAGGGCATGGACGCTTATGAACAGTTGCTGGAAAATAATCCTTCCTTCCGTAATTTCTGTGGGGTATAATGAATTTCGATTCTATTTTCGGCGGAATATTCATGGTATAATGGTAGAATGAACACAGGGATCTAACGCAAGAAAGGAGCCGTAACATGAAGTTTAAGAAAGAACTCAATCCTGTCTTTGAGACCATCGGATTGTGCTGCTATATCAAATATAAAGATGACATTCGAGAGGAGGCCATCGAGGCGCTCGATCACATCGGTGTGGACGGACAGCTTTTCTACGATCATAATTTTCCTTTGATCAACCAGTATGCCGACGATTTTTCCACAAAATACCAGCCCCATGCCGACGAAGAGGCTTTGTTCGGTTCCGTGGATCTGGACACCACTTATATCGTCATGGCAAGCATCATCGAAAATCCCCATTGGATCGACCAGGTGGATCAGATCAGCGAGGAGGAGATTCTGCAGACCTTTTCGGAGATGCTTGTGGATGAGATGACTGGTGACAATCTGCCGCCAGACCTGACCACTTTAGAAAGCCGCATCGATTTCCTCGATCGTCAGCCAGAGATTTCTGATTCAGCAAAGTGGAAAACCATGATGCTGCTAGGCGAGCCGAAACGATATGTCAAATCCATGGTGGAAATCTATCAGCAAAACCTGCCGGCATTTGAATACGCTTATTCGAAGAACAAATCCGCCATCGACGCCCTGGTAGAGAAGCTGGCTGCCGAAGGTTTTCAGCACGCCGCCTTCTGTGACATCATAGAAAAATTCCCAAGCATCGAGACCTTCTGCCCGGCCATCATCTCCCCAGTGCTGGAATGGGGGCTTTTCACCATGGGCTTTTACGGCGTCTTCGTCAACAAAGCCTATGGCTTCGGCAATCTGCAGGAACAAGAAAAAGCCGCCCTCCAGGCCGGCCTGAAAATGCTCTCCGATAAGAGCCGCTTTGAAATTCTTGCTCTGCTCAAAAAGGGAGCCAGGTACAATCTGGAAATCGCAGAAGATCTGCAGCTGGGCGCTCCAACAACGTCTCATCACATGAACCTTTTGATGACAAACGGATTTGTCACCATCGAAAAACAAGACGCGAAGGTGTACTATCACTTCATTCCGGAAAAAATCCGCGAACTGATTCAACTGCTGGAAAAGCAGTTTCTGATGTAAAAAAGGGAGGATCTGCCGAAACGGGCAGTTCCTCCCTTTTATGATTCATTCTTTTTCCGATACAGCTTTTGCGATGACCAATGTCTCGATAATCTCCGCAGATGCGTAATTGTTTCTCTGGTATGTGTTTTCCTTTACTTCAATTTCCACTTCTACTTCTCCCACGGCGCCTTGCTGATGGGCGCGTTCAATGGCACCCTGCCGAGCCGTTTTCTTTGCTTCCACGAGAGCGTCGTCATAATCCGGCAGGGAAAACGTATCGTGACCGCCGCTGACGACATAGGTCAGATAGGAACTCTTGATGCCTTTGTACGGTTCAATTTTGATGACGCATTCCGTGCTGATGTTGCCCATGGCGGCTCCGATGGCATTGGCAACTTTTCCGTCCTTTGGAAAATCCGCTTCCGTTCCCAGCAGCTTCGCTACGTCTTTTAGGAAGATCTTTGTCGGCGCGCCGATGCCGATCAGCTTTGACGCAGTGGTAAATCCGGGCCGTATGGAGAAATCCGTCAGACCGAGGCCTGCGTGACGGAAAATATAGGTAGTCAGCTTTTCAAGTTCCTCCCGCTCCTGGAGATTCAACTCTCTGCCCGTCTCATATTTCATAAAGATGCGCACCAGATTGCTGTAAAGCCTGCACTTTGTCAGATCGTAAATTTCTCTGCAGACATCTTCAACAGATCCCTTTGTCACCGCCGAAAGATATGCGGCTCCTAGCCTCGACGCCTCGCTGTCAAACTCTGTATAGTCTCCATAGACATGCATGACATCGGTAGGCGTCATGCCAATGCGAATGACCGTCCCCTCATCTTCCAACCGTTTCATGTTCAGGACATGGGGACTGGTTCCGATTGCCGCTGCAGCCTCTCTGTAAATCAGCGGTCCATCCTCCAGGGCTTTGATAAATTTCTGTTCCGACGGCGTGTATTTATCCAGATTTGCGGGGAGACTCACCAGCATAAAAAACTCGTGGGCAGGATAATCAAAGGGGCGATCCATCAATACCAGTGTTTTCAGCGCTTTACGCATTTTCGGATACTGGCTGGCCGCCATGCACAGCGGCACACAGCGTCTGTCGTCAAGATAAAGCTGACCCCGCTTGTATTTTACGGCGCTGTCACCGCCCAGAGCAAAGGTGTCAATGGAGACGCCTTTAACCATGGTGTTCCATTCGCCGATGGAAATGCCGGACTCGCTTGTGACAGGAATCCCGTCCCTGACCATGGCCACATCGCTGGTGGTGCCGCCCATATCCACAATCAAAGCATCTTGATATCTGGACAGTTCCATGGCGCCGATGATGCTGGCTGCAGGACCACAGAGCAATGTCTCCACCGGACGGCTCATGGCGAATTCACGACTCATGATGCTGCCGTCACTTTTGACGATGACGATGGGCAGATCCAGCCCCAGTTCTGATAGGGACCCTTCGATAGAATCAAAAAAGTCCTCCATGACAGGCAGCAATCTGGCATTGAGCAGTGCCGTGGCGCCCCGCTTCTGCACGTTCAGCTCCTGAAACAGGTCATAACCCCTTACACAAGGCAGCCCCAACGTCTTTTTGATAATCTGTTCCGCTTTGATCTCGTACTCCCCGTCGTTGTATTTGGGATTCATCTGAACAATCGCCACGCTGTCAAAAATCCCGAAATCTTTTTTTACGTCCTCTTCAAATTTTTTCCAATCCGGTGCATTCTCCAGGCTGTCCGGCTGCCCGGCGTCACCTTTCATGAAATAGATATCCCCCAGGGGCGGCAGACCGTATTCCGTCCCCATCTTCTTTACCACCGCTGGTTTCACACCGATGAACACCAGCTTTGCTCTTCCCCCCTTGTGCTCCACACAGGCGTTGGTTGCCAGAGTGGTAGAAAGAGAGATGTAAGATGCGCTGTGGGCCAAGTCCTGGTCCAGTCCGCCGAGGGCCCTCAGGATTCCAATCTTCAAATCCTGCTTGGTGGTCAGCGTCTTGCTCTGTGACAATACCTGGTGGCTTTTCGTATCAAAGACGACAGCGTCCGTGCAGGTGCCGCCTGTATCAATTCCGATTCCGATCATTTCTCTACCTCTCTTCTATTTGGAACATGGTTCTGCAGATGGTTCTGCCTGTTTCTGTCTTGAATAGGTGTTTATAAGATTCCCTGATGCCCTCTGCTGGTGTATTCTCTTCGTAAAGATTGACCAAAGCGTCAGCCTCCAGCAAAATGCGATAATCGAGTCCGTCCACAGGTTCATAGGTGTGATGGTGTGCCACCAGATAACAGACCCTTTCCGTCACGGCCCTATCAAAATTCAGGGCTTCCAGCATTTCTTCTGCCAGGGGCGGTCCCTCCTGCTCCTGCAGCTTTCCATTGCTGTATCCATACTTTTTCTCGGCGGCTCTGATGCCGATATCGTGTACCAATGCCGCTGCTTCTAATGTGAACTGCGCCTTCTCGTTCAGTCCCTCCGCCTCGCCAATCAGCCTGGCAAAGGAGTGAACCTTGACAAAATGCTGGATACGTGGCGCATCGCTTTCGTAATAGCGAATCATTTCCATATATAATTGATTTAATTTGTTCATGTGAGGACTCCTTCTTTCTTTGCTATCAGTATAGCACAAGAACGGTTTCAAGTCGTTGCACCAGCAACAGAAAACTTGGTATTTTTATTGGGGCTGTGGCTGACGAGGCGGTGGTCAAGGGCTGCGGGGCAGGTTCCGTAGTCGGAATCTAGAGGGCAGTTACGCAGATTCGGCCAGTTTGCCCTGTTTTGTTAAGCAGTTTGCCGCCTGGCACTGGCATATGCGTAACCTCCCCCTCTTTGCAAAGGGAGTGTTACGCAGTTTCGGCCAGTTTGCCCTGTTTTGTTAAGCAGTTTGCCGCCTGGCACTGGCATATGCGTAACCTCCCCCTCTTTGCAAAGGGAGTGTTACGCAGTTTCGGTCGATTTGCCCTGTTTTGTTAAGCAGCCCGCCGCCTGGCACTGGCATATGCGTAACCGCACACCTCCAAAATGCGTCAAATCGAAATAGCACATAAAAACAGCTTGCTTTTTCTGGCAAATTAATGTAAAATAATGTAAATAAAGGAAGGAGAAGTAAAATGTATAACAGTATCAGCTATATCATGGCCGACTTAGAAAGTCAGGAATCTCTTGCCAAGCAATATCGCCACAGATTGCTGGAGCTGCCGCAGGGAAAGCTTTCTACGTCTACCATAAAAGGCACGACCTACTATTATAAATTAGTCGAAGGAAAGAAGCTATATCTGGGAAAAGCTGACTGCGAAGAAGTGAGGCTGCTGCAGACCAGGGCACATCTGACTGAAGCTCTGAAGCGCATTGAAAGAAACTGTACTGCGCTGCATCATCTTCTGGATGAATATCAAAGCGTTGAACCGGATGTCATCAACAGTCAGGCGCCCAAAGCCTATCAGCTTTCACCAAAAACCGACTATGCCTTCACAGACTGGATCGATGTGCAAGAATGGGGCAGCGCAGAGTATGACAAAAACACCAAATACCCGGAAAAGCTGATTCACCGGACGGTCAAAGGGGAATGTGTCAGATCAAAATCAGAAGTCATCATCGCAGATATTTTGTTTTTAAAAGGAATCGAATATCATTATGAAGAGAATCTCACACTCGGAAAGGAAACCATTGCGCCTGATTTCAAGGTGGCAGTGGCAAGTCAGCGCAGATTTCGAAGGCTTGAACACTTTGGCATGCTCAGCAGTTCCAAATATCTGGAGGAATGCCTGTGGAAGCTGCGGCTTTATTTCAGCTATAAGTTCGTCCCATGGGACGACATCATCTTTACCTTTGAGGCGCAGGATGGCGGCATCGATGCCCAGACCATAAGCTGGATCATCGATCAGTTTTGTGTTTAAAAAATACAAAAAGCGGAGGACATCCCTCCGCTCTGAGCAAACTAATATTTCACACCGTTCCAATAAATCGGCGTATAGACTTCTGCCTTTGCTGGCAAAGTCACACCGTCCAAGGCCCATTTTTTGAATTCCTCAAAGCCGGTCCTGTCGACGATGTAGCCGATGTGTTCCTTGCCGCCGGGCGCATCTTTGTCGATGTAGTGCGCTACGTATTGATAAGTGTTGAGGATGATTTTGACGATGCTGTCTGCATCCACCCACTTGATAAAGTCCTCGCCAAGACGGGGATTTTTCTTGCCGGTTCTGCCCAGCAGGGTCAGACGGTAATACTTCTCCTTGCTCCTGGTCCAGGCACGAGTCGGACAGTTGAGCACGCACTCGCCGCAGCCGATGCATTTCTCTCCATTGCGCTGTGGTCTGTAGTTGACCTCCTTCAGCGCTTCTACCGACTTCTTGCGACAGAATTTGATGCAGGCGCCGCAATTAACACAGCGGTTCGGATCCAACTGCGGTTCCGTCATGCCCATGATGCCAAAATCGTGCATGCGCACTTTGGCGCAGTCGTTGGGACAGCCCGTCAGGGCGATTTTAAAGTGAAGGTCATTGGGAAAAATTGCTTTCTCAATCCGCTGAGCCAGCGCAGTAGTATCATAACAGCCATAAGGGCAGACGCGGTTTCCCACACAGGCCGTCACGTTGCGCGTACCGGAAGCAGGATAGCCGCTGCCCGGCGCCGTCTGATTGATAGAAAGCCCCTCTATGATCGGCTGCAGTTCTCTATTGACTTCATCCATCCGTTCGTAAGGAATGCCCGGAATTTCAAAGCCCTGTCTGCTGGTAATATGTACCGTCCCATTGCCGTACTTTTCTGCGATTCCCTGAACCAGCCCCAATAAGTATGCATCCATGTGGCCGCCCGGCACCCTGACTCTCGACGCCGTCATGCCCCGCTCCTTCGTCACACGAAAAGCGTTTTTCTTTAAAGCTTTTGTATTCACATCCATCAGTCGATCAGCTCCTTTCCCTTCGTATAATTGAACACCGGACCATCCAGGCAGACGTAGCTGTCCCCGATCTTGCAGTGTCCGCATTTGCCGATG